>ENA-ORXM01004530-ORXM01004530.1-marine-metagenome-genome-assembly--contig:-NODE-4530-length-12052-cov-5.333027_pt1 | contig 12052 bp, 7 predicted proteins | sample MGYA00237867_ERZ511480 | MGnify/ENA primary metagenome ERZ511480 (study PRJEB26309, sample SAMN06266103) | marine metagenome | isolation source: Algal blade | place: United Kingdom:Sidmouth, United... | reverse complement strand
AATGGTGCTGTGCCTATCCGGGTAGCATTGGGCTGAAAGAAAGTTAAATGCCAACATGGCAAATAACCAAAAGTAGATTCTCTTCATAATAGAAATTGATATAACTGAAGTGACAGCATCACTTCAAGTGAAGGAATAATTGTTTTCAATGTAATAGGGAAAATGGGTCTTTTATTTTCCTTTTCATAAAAATAAGGTATTATCAGTAGAATTGTGTGGGTGTTTTCCTGTAAAATCGGGTTGTTATCTAAAAAAAGCATTGAATATTAAATCATTTGCATTTTTGAGCTGACTAATGCCAAATGGATTATGGTCATTGTTATCATTGGCACATTTTAAGACACCAAGATTTATTATATAGAGGATTATGATCTGAAAGTTGATTACAATTTTAGAGTTATACCTTTTTTCTATTAATAACTCTACTACGGTAATTAGTTTTAGCTCTGGTAATAACTTCCTTTTGCTTTTTTATATTTCTTTCGATTAGTCTTTTGAGATTATTAAGATGATCAAATAATAGATCATCTTCTTCAGTCATAAATAAAGCAATAGCTTGCGTACATAGTCCGTTTCACACAATTTCTGGAATGCTTTATAGCTATGGTCCAGCTTCTATGTGAGAGATTATTCTTTGAAATATGCAATATGATTTTCTGTAAGCTGCTGTAATAAAATGACGGCTTAAGTTGACTTGATAGGATTGTTACTGTAGTATTTTGGTAGTGAGCAAATTTCTTTAGTGCATAAAATTTTTCCGGATTCAATAATTTGTCGTGGCTTATCATAGTTTGTAACTTCTGCGCAGGTTGATCTGTAAGCTTATATAATCCCTTTTTGTTAAAATTTTTGATGAAATAAAGATCTGATTCGTAATGTTCTATCATTATTTCTTCTACGGCCATCCATTGTAATTAACTATTTTTTACATTGCCAGTTTTATAGCTCAACTTGATATCATATTATAAATAGGAATAATATTAGAGCTTCATAGACATACAAATACTCATATTAAACGTGACGATATGATATTAGAAAAGATCCTATCTCTTATACTACAGCGATATAGTTTATATCAGCTTTGCATATTCAGTATACGAAAGATGTAAAATTATTTTAAAGTTTCACATCATTAATGGTGATACTTCTTTGAATAATAATAGTCTATGTTGTTACAATATATTTATCCGTTTATAATTTTTTTGCTGCCACAAATCATACATTATTAATCCAAATTTTATTGTGAGATATCATATGGATGGGTATATAGAAATGAAGGGAGGAGAGTATTTACCTATATCATGTAGACGAAAGTAAAAATTTATGTGGTGCTTCGTGATTCTGATGCATGACCGATTATAGCATATAATTACCACTAATCATATATACATACCGTTTGTCAAAAAAATGAGATTTAGTAATTGATACATGGGTAACGTTATTAAAACTGTTAGTACATTAAGGTTAGAGCATTTATTTTATAATAGATAAGTGCAAGATATATTAAAATCAAAATCAGCTTTAGTTAACCCTAAATTAGTCGCTTCATTATGCTTACATATGTTTTAGTCTCAAAAAATAATTATGTATTAGATTGTTTTATTTCTTTATTAGAATCTAATTATAAAGTCCTTCAATGCTCTGGTGTTATAACGGAATTAGAAGGTGCTACTCAGAAAATTATAAAACTCAAGCCAGATGTACTTGTTTTGGATCCTGACGATCTTTCATTAGATGTTTTTATAATATTGGATCAATTGAATAATTCTTCAATCAAGACAGTGCTCTTATCTGATACAGAGCGGTATGCATATACAGCATTCCTATACGGAGTCACTGAGTATATTCTTAAAGGTCAAATTCCAGCTGTACTTGATAAGATAGTCCTGCGACTGATGAATAAATTGTCTACCAAAACAGACACCATGAAAAAAGTCAAGCCAAAATTTAATGACTCAAAGCGAATATCAATAAGCACTACTGAAGGCCTCATATTTATTGATACAGATAACATTATCAGAATAGAGGCTGACAGATCTTATTGTTATCTGCAATTGATTTGTGGATCAAAAAAAACCGTATGCAAATCACTAAAAGAAATAGAACAACTTCTATCACATAGCCAGTTTTATAGAATACATAATAGTCACTTAGTCAACTTAAGCTATGTCGAGATGATTGGGTATCAAGATGGTGGATATGTCCTCATGAAAGATGGAAGTCATGTCCCCATCGCTCGGCGTCGCAAGAGTGACTTGATGAATTGTATGACTGCTTAGTAAATGTAATCTACGGTTTCCGTTGGCGTCTCGCCAATGATGTCTTAGAGTGAGTCATTATAATTACACAGCTCTATCTACCGATAGGAAGATGGGAGTGACCTACTGTCCATTCGCTTTCGCTTTTATAATAGTATTACTCATTTTCGCTATAGTATATTAATCTTAATCAGTGGGATGATAGCAATATTATGGAATGGGTACACTAAAGTCTATGGCCATCTTGATGTAACTGGTAGTGCTATGCAATTCTCAGCATTGGACAATGCTCATCATAATCAATCTTTACGGCTACCTTTATGCTATATCACCACGGCTTCTTACTACCATCTCTATCAAATAAAGTTACAAGGTATTACCCTTCATTGTGATAACAACATGACCTATACATTTATCGTCCAGCAACCTTATAAGCTTATGCAAAAGATCGAAAAACATATTATGCAATATAAGATTAGGGAATTGTTGATTACCGATAATTAGCTGAGATAGACCGATGGAAAGTTGGGAGTGTATAAAGGGAATATGGCAGAAAATAGGGAAGAGATATAATTGATATTGGGAGTAATTAATCTATAAACAAATTACTCTAATATGAAAAATGTTAATCTGGTCTTGTTTCTACTATTGCTCTTCGGCATAGAGTTCAAGGCCCAAAACTCAGCTCTAGATTTCGATGGTAATAATGACCGATTAGTAGGTGCTACTCCAATATCTCAATTTGATGAATTCACTATCGAGATATGGTTCAAAGGGGAAAACGTAAATAATGATCCGATTACGAATCTTATGGCATGGGGTGACAACATCACTGGATTTCCTCATAGATTCCACGTGGTCCTGATCAATGATAAAATTGCCATATTAGATGATGCCGCTGCTAATGGCTTGAGTTATTTATTTCCTCTGACTTCGGAGGTAAATAATGATAATGAATGGCATCATCTCGCCATCGTCAAGAAGTTGGACGAAATGACATTATACCTTGATGATGAAGTAGGCACATATAAGACTGAAAGATTTCATGACTTTATTTTAGATTCACAGTTTATAATAGGACAACGATTTGGAGACAGTAACCTCGCCTGGGATGGACTTGTAGATGAATTTCGGATATGGGATCGTACAAGAACTGAGATTGATATAATAGCTCAGAAGAATTGTGAGCTTGATGGTAACGAAGCAGGCCTTGTTCAATACTTTAAGTTTGATCAAGTGCTCTCGGGAGGGGGTATAGATATTATCAAAGATGAAACCTCTGGCAATCGGGATGCTGTACTGAATAACTTTGCACTGACTGGCAATAGTTCTAATGTTGTCTCGTCCATCAATCCAGTGAATGGCATGTGTAGCGGCTGTAGTGCAAATTTCGGTTACACACGTGAGCCATGTTCTACAACATATGATTTTACCACTGATGTCAACGGTGGTAACCCAACGTATCTGTGGGAAGTGACTAAATTTGCCACAGGTGATATTGATACATTTTTCACAGCAGATTTAAGTTATAATTTTGATTTTAGAAGCTTGAATATGGGTTCTGCTGATTATGAAGTTTGTTTGACCATTACGTTAACGGATGGGTGTACTGATACGCAATGTGAGACAATTACCTTTGACCAACATCAGCAAACTGATGGTAGTTATTATGAGATTATAAGTGAGCCAGAAGATGTTACTATACAAGCTGATCCGAGTACATGTAATGCAGTTACAGGTCAGGTAGCTCCAGTTATTGATATATGTAGTAGCTCTTCAGTCTCTAATACTTATACAAGAAGTGATGGGCTGCCAATATCTGATCCATATGAGATAGGAAGTACGATTGTGACGGTTTTTTCTGAGATTTCTAACATAAATGCGATTAATCCTATCTTTTCATTTAATTATAATGTTTTTGTGGAGCAGGTGCCAGATTGTATTCCGCCTGCTATATATAATCCAAATTGTAATTATGAATATTGGTTTGCCCCACCTAAAGTAACTGCTGGACATGGTGATAGGCCAATTTTATTGAGAATAACTAACCTTGAAACGGTGAATGCTAATGTTGATGTTTCGCTCTTTGGCGCTACTGGAATAGGGTATAATCTAAATTTAGATCCAGGGGAATTCACAACTTTAGATTTAACTGCGAGTATTAATCAGCTTGAACCAAATTTACCTAATCAGGCTGAGGATAAAGGATTGTTAGTAGAAAGTGATGTAAGATTGCAAGTATACTACGAAGTAGTTGGAGGGACATCTCCTGAATCAACAGGGGGTAATAATCCTGAAATATTTTCATTGAAAGGTTCGTCAGCTATAGGTAAAGAGTTTGTAATTCCTTCTCAAAATTTATTTAGCAGTAGTAATTATACTCCTGAGACATCAGAACAAATAGTTGTGTTGGCAACTGAGGATAATACACAAGTCGAATTTATTCCCAGTACTTTAAATGAATGTAATAAGTCAATGATATCATTTGACTTAAACAAGGGTGAAACTTATCTAATTGAGTGTACAGACAGAACAACTCCAGCAAATTTGGGTGGGTCAATCATAAGAGTTGTCAAAGGGGGCAGTGTTACAGTTACAGTTGTCGATGATTCTGTAAGATCAGGAGGAAGTGATCTAATCGGTGATCAAATTGTTCCAACAAGGGAATTAGGCTCAGAATATTTAGTAGTAAAAGGAAGTATGAATACTGGTAAAGAAGCCATCTGTGTTGTGGCAGCTGAAAACGGTAATTCAAATATTTCATTTACAACCAATAGTAACGCTTATAATGTTACCTTATCGGAAAAGGGGGATGTAACATATTTTACTTTCTTGAATACAGAAGATATTGTTTCTATAAGTGCTACTCAGAATATACTTGTATATCAATTATCTGGTTTAGTTTCAACTAGTAATGTTGATGAAATTGGAAGTGCTATAATTCCTCCATTAAATTGTACTGGATCTAACTCAGTAGGCTTTAGTCGTACTGCCGGGAATAGCGGGAATCCATTTTTCATGATGCTTTTAGTGCCCAACGATGGTGTTAATGGTTTTGCACTTAATGGTGATCAGCAGAATTTTAATTTCATTCAATCTCCGAGAGTTGGTTGGAGTTATGCATACTTTACTGGTCATTCAGGTAACAACTTTAACATTAATGGGGCTAATAGTAATTTAGGAATAGGAACATCTTATGTCCTTACTAATGATACAAAATTCCATCTGGGTATTATCAGTCAAGTAAGCTTGAGTGCTGAATTTGGTTTATTTTCTGAGTTCAATGCTTTAAATCTTTGTGGTACAGCATTAAAATGTACTGATGAGGAAATATCAATTGCAGTAGATCCAGGTTTTGATAGTTATCAATGGATAAACATAGAAAATAGTCAAATTTATTCAAACACAAATATTCTAACTACAGATGAGATAGGTAATTATGAATTAACAGTTAATTGTGGAGGTAGAGAACTAATAAATGATATATCAGTTAAGATAGACTCAATTGAATGTATCAGTGACTGCTTCACAGTAGTAAACGAAACCATTACATGTGTAGATCATAGAACCTACGATGTCACTCTACAGATCAGAAATGAAAACGATCAAGTCTTTGATAGACTTCTCACATTCGCTCAAAATAATCAGACGGCTGTCAATCCGACGATCTCTATAGACTTCGGTGATGGGATGTCTACATTAGATCCAGGCGAACTATCAGGTGATATATCCTTTCAGGTAAGACGTCAGAACTTTGTAGATGAAGAAATAGAGATTTGTTTTGATGTGATACCTCAGAATCCATCTGGTGATGATTGTTGTTTGGATGACTTTTGTTTAACATTTCCTGTGTGTTGTGTACCTGAAGAATCTAAGTCTTCAGAAATTAATCTACTCGATACAGAGACAGATTGTTGTTATGATATAGAAGTCGCTAATGTCTGCGCCACCGATTATTTTAAATCTCTGACGGCTCAGATGACTAATGGAGAACTGACAATCTCTCCACTTGATGTAGATAATGGATGGAATGTACAAGTAATCGAGGATGGTGCATTAGAATTTTTCTACAAAAGTGGTGTGACGAATGGGACAGGAGATTATGTGCCGCTATATGATGATGCCACAGTCGTAGGCACAATATGTCTGGATGGCATTACCACTGATAATATAGATGATCAAGAGCTCATCCTCTCATGGATCAGTTGTGATGATGCAGGTAATGATGTTGTCGCATGTACAGAAAATTATGTTTCAGAATGTACGGCTGAACCATGTAACATGGTCACCAGTATAGATATAAATTGTGATGATGATAATAATTATCAGTTGACTTTTGATGTGTTATTCGATGCAGCTGAAGACAATACGACTAAGGTCATAGTCATCAATCCTTTGCAAAATACTAAGGTAAGTAATTACAGTCCTCAGTCATTTGATAATCTCAATTTTACTCCAGGTACGACACAGACATTTACGATAGACTTACATGATATGTCAGCGGGAGAAGCCTTTAACTTCTCTGTGACAATGCACGATTTTGATACGCCTTTACCGAATGGAAAATACTGGTGTTGTGATGGAGAAGAGACAAGTGTGACCCTACCACAATGTGGTAATATCGGAAGAATTGAAATTGGATTAGATTACGAAGTCTATCCTAATCCTGTAGAGGATGTATTCACTATAGGTTTTAAAAAACCGACAGAAACTAATATGGAATTAGAGTTACTCACCATGCAAGGTGAGTTGATTAAAAGGCAAGATATAGATGCAGGTACAGAGAAGCATTCCTTATCCATGAGGACAGTCCTACCGGCAGTCTACTTCATCAAATTAACAGACGGTAACGGCCAGACGAGCTATCGCAAAATCTTAAAACTCTAATTTCTTAAAACTTAAAAATTTATTGAAATGAAAAATTTAATTATAATAATATTTACCTTTTGCGGACTTAGTCTTATGGCTCAGTACCCTAATCCAAATAGTCTACAAACTGGAAATGATGGTTCAGGAGGTAGGTTAAGTGATCTCTCGGATGACCTGAACTGGCAAGTGGCCTTAGGTCCAACTAATAGCACAACTTTACCCACAAGTTTAACATTCGAGCCAGCATTAGTTGTAATATCTTGTCCAGTTGGGGCATGGTATGATCCACTCAATGATGTGGTTAATGGATTTACTTTTCCAGAAAGTGCATGGATAACTTATGATTTTGGAGGAGCCAATAATTGTAATCACAGTGGGGATGTTGATGTATTCTTCAAATTAGATTTGAATCTGCCAGCAACTGGACCATGCGGTGGAGCTGTAGCTAGTTCGTTTTGCTATGTTATGGATTTTATGTCAGACAATCAAGTCTATCAAATTTATATAAATGGGCAACAGCAAATTTTAAATCTTAACGCAGATTATCGTTTTAGAGGTTTTGAATATAGGAATAGGCAATTGATTGAATTATGCTCAGATTGGCGATCTGGAATCAATGAGATGATTGTACATATTAAATCTTCTAATAGTAAAGCTGGATTCTTGGCGCAGGCAAGAATTCCTGATTTACCTACAGATCCAACTACACCAATATGCATTTCACAAAATGAAATTACAGTAACATTAGATGCCCCCGAATTCCAAGTTACATTGTCACCAGAAGATTTAGATGCTGGAAGCTATTCACTTTGTAATGGTGTGGATTTGAGTGCAGCTAATGCCACTTACACTTGTGCTAATATTGGAGAAAACATAGCAACATTAACAGTCCAAGCTTCTATCAATAATCAATTTCAATCTTCTTGTCAGACTATCGTTAATGTAGTTGAAGGAATGGAAGCATGTCCAGATTGCCCTCAAAGCCTCTCTACCTCTCTTATCCCGAATCCAGATTTTGAAGAATTAGCAAATGGAGTGGAGCCAGATGATAATGAACAGTTATCAAGAGCGGCTAATTGGGTTCAAGCAACTGGAGCTACATCAGATTACTTTTCATTATTAGGCCACGCCAACCGAGATAATCCACCAGGTGAACTTATGGAAATGCCTCCCATGCTTAACGAGACATCGCTAAGATGGGTAGGTGGATGGAGAAATACTGACTCTAATAATACTGCACCAGAAGATTACATAGAATACATAGGAGCGGAATTACTTTCGACCTTACAAGCTGACACTCCATATACTCTAAAGTTAAATGTAGGTGCTCCAAGAAGTACGGTCATTAATGGATTGCCTCAGGTTTTGATACAGGATTTGATAGTGTTGGGAATACCAGATGATACTAATTTTCCAATTTCTGGTCAGGATTGTAAACAGAATGATGGATATGAAGAAATCGGTAGAGCAAGTGTAAATATTCCAGAGTTCAGTTGGAGAGAAGTTACTATTGAGCTGGAAGCGTTACAGAATTATAATAAAATTATGTTTGGACTAAGTTGTGATACACCCCCTGATCAAGAAATAGCATATTTTTTAGCTGACGATCTATTATTAATCCAAGGAGAAGATCCATGCCCTTCAGAATGCTACTCCATAAACGCAGAAGCCCCACTATGTAACGAAGACAATGCCTCATACACCTACGACTTTACATTAGTCAATAACATGACAGATAATAGTTTTGATAAGCTATTGATCTTAGGTCAAGATGAAGGCTTTTCATTAGACTTAGACGGCAATACATTATTGCAGTTAGATGATACAGTTGGTCCAGGGCAGTCTATAGATCTGTCATGGACGATAGAAGGAACGAGTACTGAGGAGGCGACTTTTTGTTTTGATATTATACCTTATAATCCTCAGGGTGAGATGTGTTGTAAGGAAGAACATTGTGTGACCTTAGAGTCATGCTGTACAGGTGCTCCTTCAGCATCTGTGACAATAAATGAGGAAGAAATGAGTGAGGAAATGTGTTGCTATTCTCTGGACTATGAGAATGTGTGTCTACCTGATTACTATACAAGATTACAGGTGGAGATGCTGACTCCAGGATTAGGCGTACAAGCGATGGGAGGTAATAATACGGACTTTACTGTTACACCTATTAATACTTCTTTGGTTGAGTTGACATTTAATAGCGGTACATTCCCAGAAGGGATATATAACGATGTAATGTCATTCTGTGTCACAGGCGTAAGTCATACTTCTCCTGATGTACAAGAGTTAAGATATCGATGGTTTGCCAGTGTAGATGGTGGTCCAGAATCTATCGTGGAGATTAATACTTTCGATGCTATGTGTCAGCTGCCCTCGCCACCTGATACATGTACTGTAATAACCAATGATAATCTTTATTGTGATGATAATGGAGTCTACCATTATAGCTTTCAGGTTTCTAATTTTTCTCAAGGCGAATATGATGCTTCTATACTTGTCATAGGTCCTGTAGGCGATACAGAGCCAAGTGATTTTTCTCAACAGACCTTCCCAGAGTTTCCAGATAATACGCCAGGTGCTCCTGCATTTTTAGAGTATGGCATGACATCAGATGTCTTAGATGTTGTATTACCCAATGCGCAATTAGGGGATTCCTACCAGTTTTTCTTAAGTCTCCATGATTATCGTATGCCCGAGGAGGACGGAGATTTTTGGTGTTGTTTTGATACGCTTGATGTGATTACTTTAGATATTGATTTTGATTGTGGCATAGGTGGTTTAGTAGAGGATCCTCTATCTCATGAGATCTATCCTAATCCAGTAGAAGACAACTTCACCATATTATTTAAGCAAAGAATACCCGCAGATTCTGATATCATCATCAAGGACATCAGAGGTAACTTAATGGATATACATGATATAAAATCTGAAACGCATTATCATACCATTAATACTTCGGAATATCTGACGGGATTATATTTCGTCATCGTCAGAGATTCATTAGGTAATATGACGCATTCTAAGTTTGTGAGGAATTGATTGAGTTAGTTTTTAGGTAATAATACATTTATCAATTAGATAAGTATTTGTTTAGGCCCTCCTCATTTTGAGGAGGGTTTTCATTTTGTAACTGTGTTTTGATGACCGTTAGGAAGGTGAGAGCGACCAGTGGGAATGTCAGGCCAATTAGTAAAGGCTACATGTCTAAATTTATAAAACAAATAAAAAATATAAATATGAAAACGAAATTATCAATCTTAGTTTTAATTTTCTCTACAGCGTTTATAAATGCGCAAGTAGATATTCAGCCTAATGCAATTGGTGTAAATGTATGTAATCCGCTTTCCGAATTATCAATTAATTCTGTGGGGGATGTTTTACATACAGTAAGGATAATTGCTGATTATGATGGTAATGGTAGTGCTGGTTTGGTATCCCTTGCAAAAGATATAACTATTGGGAATAATTTTACATCTGGAATAATTGGAGTTGCATCTAATTTTGGTCCAACATCTAACAAAGCAATTGGGTTAAGTGGAATTGCTTCAAGAGATATGCCTTATTCGAGTGGTCGAAGCTACGGGGCAAGGTTAGTCGCGAGTAATTCGACACCCGGAGCAAATTATGGTGTTTTAGCGATCTTAGAAGGAAGTAATTCTGGTGGTGCGGTCGTAGGTCATGATGCTATAAATTATTCCTGGGGACAAGTAATGTCCAATACAGTTTCTTATGCAGGCTATTTTAGAGGCAAGGGATATTTTCATGATAATGTAGGCATTGGTGAGGCAGACCCTCAATCTAAATTACATGTAAGAAATGGAGATGTATATGTAGAAGGACCAGCTAATGGAGTTATTCTTGACTCAGGTAGTGGATGTTATAGAATCACTGTCGATGCACAAGGTGTATTATCTACAAACCCTGTAGCTTGTCCCTAACTTTAATCAATTAGCTATGCACAATACATTCACCATATCCCTAAGAGAAAAAGAAGTCCTCCATTGCTTATCGAAAGGAATGACAACAGACGAAACAGCAAAAGAATTGTACATCACCCATGAGACTGTCAAAACCCATAGGAGCAGACTCATGCAAAAATTCAATGCAAGAAATGCTTTCCATTTAGGTGTATTGATAATGCAGCGTGGAGTATTGGAAATGACTGCAGAGTCAGCATAGATTAAGTTTTTAGATAATAGTGTAAAAGGAAGGAGCCACAGCTCCTTCCTTTTTTGCATTCCACCCTTCATTATTAGGGTGTTGAAACATTTGCAAGCTAAATTACCTCTCATTACTCTGATATTTCATTTATTTGCACAGCAATAGAATACTATCAGTACGCATTTAGATATCATATTACCACTATATAATCCTGAAGAAGGATGGTCTCAAGCGATTGTAAGGCAATACTATGCTTTAAAAGAGAGGCTGGGAGAGAATTATATCTATAGATTGATCATCGTCAATGATGGTAGTAGTGCTAATCTCGAGGAGGGAGCTGCTCATATAAAAGCAGAAATAGCCGAAGCAGAATGGATCAGTTATAAGACCAATAGAGGAAAAGGCTTTGCACTAAGGACGGGAGTCGAGTCCTGTGAAGGAGATATCATTATGTACACCGATTATGATTTTCCTTATACCTATGGCAGTATGGTCAATATGATCCATAAGTTAGAATCTACAGATACGATAGCCGTAGTAGGCAAGCGAGACGATAGTTACTATGCGCATATCTCCCCACGTAGAAGACGGATATCGCAGTATCTCAAAAAAGTCAATAGAGTACTTTTTAGATTACCTACTGATGATACGCAGTGTGGTCTTAAGGCATTTACTAATGAGGCGAAAGAGTTATTCCTTTCTACTAAAACCGACAGATACCTCATCGATGTAGAATTCTTAAAATTGTTAGCTAAGAAAAATGC
>ENA-ORXM01004529-ORXM01004529.1-marine-metagenome-genome-assembly--contig:-NODE-4529-length-12052-cov-11.097537_pt1 | contig 12052 bp, 4 predicted proteins | sample MGYA00237867_ERZ511480 | MGnify/ENA primary metagenome ERZ511480 (study PRJEB26309, sample SAMN06266103) | marine metagenome | isolation source: Algal blade | place: United Kingdom:Sidmouth, United... | reverse complement strand
TATTCGTCAAAAACTTCTTTCGCCTCTCGTACGGAATCATCGTAGGGACTACGCAAACAATATTCGGGAACATAAAGCGGTTTTTTTGCCAAAGTAGCCAGTTGATCCATCTCCATGATGCCCTCATATTTAGCTCGTTCTTCTTCCTCCTTTAATTGATCGTTGAGCAAGCCCAAATAACCTTGTAAAAAGCCAGGCTGCCAATTACCCAATTCCGCATCGGTATAAAGATATATCAGACCTTCCATAGGTTCAGTTCGATTTTCTCTAAGTACATGAAATACTTCGTTGCTGGGATGCAGCGCAATTTCCGATAAGGTTTCTTCGCCTTTACCTTCAGGCATCCATAACTTTAAATCAATATAAAATTTATCTGGTCCGTCAGAACTTTCCATCCACTTTGCATTGATAGAGAAATAAGAATAGCCGTCTTGTTTGAGGTAAGCAGGCATTTTGCGATAGCTTGCCACCTCTATATCCGTAAGCGTCCAAACCTCTTTTAGTGCCTTTTCCAAAAGTTCAGGATCATCATCTTTGCGATGAAAAAAAACCGTTTTCGTCTCTTTAAGTTCTTTTAGATCCTTCTTATTAAATATCGCACTAATTTGACTTTGAGCGAGATAAGGACATCCTACTATTATGACACACAATAGAAGAATATTAATAAATTGTATCATGCTTTTTGTTTAAGTTTCAATGTTTTATATTGCGATATAATTATACAAAATTAAGTTGAATAATACGAATAGCCTTCTTCTTTTTGAGGATTGTAAGCCTTTACTTAGTTGTTGAGACCATCCAAAATAGACCTGATAGTAGTGGGAATCGTTTTTTGAGTTGCCCATAAAGAAAGGCAAAAACGATGGGAACGGATAGCAGGACAAAATGCAACGACGAAGCAGTTGACCGTTCTCTCCAAAAAAAAAAAGAACAACCCCGCAAAAGCAGGATTGTTCTCCAAATAAATTATTTTAAAAATCATTAAGCAAAGTGAAGATGAAAAACTACAGCACTAAGCACTGGATTCGGTCATTGAGCAGAGTCGAAATGAAGCAACAAAACATGCCCATCCACAACTACAGCACCACAGCACCAAAAAAACCTAAACATCAATCTTCGCATACTTCGCATGCGACTCAATAAATGCACGACGAGGCGGAACTTCATCTCCCATCAACATCGAAAATACACGATCCGCTTCGGCAGGACTATCAATCGTCACCCTTCTCAATTTACGAGTAGCAGGGTTCATCGTCGTTTCCCAAAGTTGTATCGCATTCATCTCTCCCAGTCCTTTATATCGTTGTGTTTTTACACTATTGCGATTGCCCTCTTCACCAACTAGTTCTGTGATTGCCGCTTCCCGTTCCTCATCACTCCAGCAATACTGTTCTTTTTTACCCTTCTTCACCAAATACAAAGGCGGTTGTGCAATATAAACAAAACCCTGCTCAACCAACTCCTTCATTTGACGGAAATAGAAAGTCAGAATCAACGTACTAATGTGGCTACCATCGACATCGGCATCACACATAATAACGATTTTTTTGTAACGCAACTTCTCTATATTCAACACTTTATCATCTCCATGAAAAACGCCCAAAGCGGTAAACATATTTTTGATTTCCTCATTCTCATAAATCTTATGCTCCATGGCTTTCTCCACATTCAGAATTTTTCCACGCAAAGGCAAAATCGCTTGGAAGTGACGGTCACGACCTTGTTTTGCCGTTCCACCTGCCGAATCTCCCTCAACCAAAAATAATTCTGACTCTTCAGGATCACGACTCGTACAATCCGCCAGTTTTCCAGGTAATCCAGAACCCGATAAAGCCCCTTTACGTTGTACCATATCACGAGCCTTACGAGCTGCGTGACGAGCAGTAGCCGCCAAGACCACCTTTTGCATAATGACTTTTGCTGCGGTTGGGTGTTCTTCCAAAAAGTTATTCAACGCTTGTCCTGTAATGGTCTCTACAATACCCGTAACCTCTGAATTACCCAATTTTGTCTTAGTCTGCCCCTCGAATTGTGGTTCAGGTACTTTGACCGAAAGAAGTGCCGTTAAACCCTCTCTAAAGTCATCTCCCGTAATAGGAAATTTGAGCTTCGTAAAATAGCCGTTTTTATCACCATAACTTTTAAAGGCTCTCGTCATTGCCCGTCTAAATCCTGCAACGTGCGTACCACCTTCAATGGTATGAATGTTGTTTACATAAGAATGAATATTCTCATTATAAGTATTGTTGTACTGCAACGCCATTTCAACGACCACATCATCTTTGTCACCTTCTACGTGAATCGGAATCTCAATCAAAGGAGTACGAGTTGCATCTAAATACTGCACAAACTCTATCAGTCCACCTTCAGAATAAAATTCATTCTGAATAAAATCACCTGTCTCATCACTTTTATTACGCATATCTTTCAAGGTCAATCGAATACCCTTATTCAAATACGATAATTCTCTCAATCGAGCGGCTAAAGTATCATACTTATACTCTAAAGTCGTGAAAATTTCATGGTCAGGTTTAAAAGTCGTTTTTGTTCCGGTACGCTCACTATTGCCCACTTCCCTTACAGAATACATAGGCGCACCACGCTCATACTCTTGCTCATACAGCTTACCATTTCTTTCAACCTCGACTTTTAAATGAGAAGAAAGCGCATTTACACAAGACACACCCACACCGTGCAATCCACCAGAAACCTTATAAGACCCCTTATCAAACTTTCCCCCTGCGTGTAAAACCGTCATAACCACCTCCAAAGCAGATCTTTTTTCTTTCGTGTGCATCTCCGTAGGAATGCCCCGACCATCATCCGTGACAGTAACCGAATTGTCCTCATTGATAATAACATGTATATTGGCTGCATAACCAGCAAGTGCTTCATCAATAGAGTTATCAACTACCTCATAGACCAAATGGTGAAGCCCCTTAAAACCTATATCCCCAATATACATGGCAGGTCTTTTTCGTACCGCTTCCAAACCCTCCAACACTTGGATATTATCAGCACCATAAGTAGAAGATACCTGTTCTACAACCTCTTTCTTTTCTCCCTTTGGCTGAACATTGTCTACATTATCAGGCGTCTCAAGATTATCCGCATTATCAATGCCATCTTTGTTTACCATAGTTGTATTTTTTTACTGAAAATCAATAACTTATTTTACTCACAAAGATATACAATAAACACGACATTTCGCAATTTAAATTACCTTGATTTATATGTGTCAAAACAGTAACTTTATACTTTGAATTTAAAAAGAAAAATAATGAATTATTTGACTAAAAAAGGCAATTGAAACGCAATAAATATTCATTTTGGTTAAATATTTTTTCAACAGACAATCGAATCACTAAAACGGACAAAAAACGTAGAAATCGTGAGCCAAAATGAGATTTTTAACAAAGTATGAGGAAAAAGAGGACACCAAAATGGATGATTCACTGTTTGAAGCCTTTTTTGACGTTTTTCGGTGCTACAATGCGAAAAAATACGAAAAGAGGACATTGCTCAAGAACTCTAAAACGTTCTTAGAAATTAGCCATAAATAGGAGCGAAAGGACAGTGCTTCGTAGGCACGCATGCTCCCGCTATCCGCTAAAGAAAAGCTTTCCCCAAATACGTTTCTTTTTCAAAGCATGGTTTTGTCTAAATATTACCTCAATCACCAAATAAGGTTCTTGCCAACACAAGCTTTCTATCGCTTCTATCGGGGCTATTTTGCATGGTCAATCCTATAATTTTAGAGCTTGTTGAAACCATATAGATTTATCAAAATTTAAACACTAATATTTATACGATTTTTATTTTTTGATATGTTGGCAAATCAATATAAGTAGCATGACAAAATTCATGGTATTTTGCAGCTCTTGTAAATAATTGATGAAGAGGGATTTATCAAAATTTCTGAAAATCGCTTCCTTATTTATTATGTTTTTTTATACTTTGTTCCTATATATAATTTTCTATCAATGCAACAGTTCTTTTGATATAACGTATACATATAATAAGTTAGAATGTCTATTTAAGCAGTTAATTAAATTATAAGATCAATTCTAATTAGCCCCCACCCCCCAATAAACTTTAAGGAGTGTTATAGAAATAAATGAGCAAAGAGATTTTTTGAGAACATCTCAAAAAATGTGTTAAGACTTTAACAAAAAATCTCGTAGCTAAAAAAGAATATTTATTTGATAACATTCAATAGACTAAAATTTGCTCTCTCTCCACAAATTTTAATACATACTTTTTATTATTTTACAGCTTATTTGAATCATTAGAAATAGATAAGAAATAAGGTGTTGTTTGTGTCAAAGATATTTTTTGATAGGTGAACGAAGTTTGCTCAAAAAGGTCTAAACGAAAAGCGACAAATTTTTCTTATCAATACTTAAATTTAAGCACACTTTTTTTATGATTTTGATGTAGACTATTCAAGAAAATCTTGATACTAAGAAATCAGTCAAAATCTAACATAATTTAGATGGTGTATTAAATCCAAATAAGTTTTAATTTTTATTTATACCTATGATTTAAGTGTAGCATTTGCTGCATATAGGTTGTCTGATTTTTATTTAAAAATAAAATGTGGGATAGCTATGTCCTGTTGTCATAGAAGTATAAGTTTTTTCATTTAGGAAATATTTAGTGCCCTTTATTTGTTTTATTAAATCTTGTTATATAGATGTTTTGTTTTTTGATTTAACTGATTGTATATCAGTTTTTTATGTTTTTTTAAAACTTTTAGAAATGTTTTTTTTGACAAAATGAAACAAGCTTGAAAATGAGTTCGTAATTCAAGATATGATAATGTTATTAAATGTTTTTATTTTAGAATTTTTAAATTTATTAGGATATGAAACTCAATTTTTATTTTCATAAAACCCAAATAAATAGCAAAGCCCTTGTCTGGTTTATGCTCTTTTTTATTGGATATACTATTGATATAAACGCACAGATTTACGATATAACAAATAGTAGCATCAATGATTGTGCAGGTACTTTTCACGACTCTGGAGGCAGTGGTGGAAATTACGGTCTAAACGAAAATTACACATCAACAATTTGTTCCAATAATGGTGGACAAATTCAATTAAACTTCACTGCTTTTGCTGTCGAAAATACTTTTGATTTTTTAACTATCTATGATGGAGCAAATACAGGTGCAACACAATTAGGACAATATACAGGTACAAATTCACCTGGATTCATAACAGGCTCTGGAACTTGTCTAACAATCAATTTTACTTCCGATAATATTCAGGTTGAAGCAGGATGGGCTGCAAGTATTTCATGTCTCGCTCCACCTGATGGACCAGGTTTTCCCAATTGTGTTAATGGAAACGAAATTGGAGGAATTGCCTTTTTAGATTTGAGTGGGGATGGATTAAGAACAAGCGATGAAGGACCATATCAAGGGGCAACAGTTAATTTGTTTGATGACAACGGCCTCGTTAGTAGCATGCAAACAGATGCTAATGGCGAATTCCTTTTTACAAGTTTAGATCCTGCCACAACCTACAGAATCGAATACACTTGGGCTGAAAGTTGGCTAAATCCCAGTTTCTCAGAAGGAACAAATGGGACAACTGTACAATTTGTCACACCAGGCAATTGTGATGCCAATATTGGATTGTACGAGGCAGTATATTTCTGTGAAGATGTTCCACTCTTAACAACACCTTGTTATGTCTCTGGTGACCCACTTGCTGGTGGAGGTGCTGCATCTTTAGATGCATTGGTAACGTATGGTTTTGATGCCAATGGTTCTGTAGCCAACCCTAATGGTGGTACAACACCTACTGAAGTTTCAGATGCGGCAGATTTGGGTACTGTTTGGGGAGGAACATACCAAAGAGAAACCGAGTCTCTTTTCACAACTGCTTTCTTAAAAAGACATGCGGGTTTAGGTTCTGAAGGACTTGGAGGTATTTACCTAACAGATATGGCAACAAATGTCACAACACCCTATATCGACCTTGCTGATTTTGGAATAACTTTAGCTTCGGCGGCTGACTTAACAGCAATTAATAATCGTAATTTACCTGCTGATGCAGTAACAGCAAGCACTGATGCTGATGCTTTTGATTTAGTCGGAAAAGTTGGTTTAGGTGGGGCAACGGCTTCCCCTGATGGCGAAACACTCTATGTAACCAATTTATACGATAAGAGCCTTATTGCGATTAATATAGGGAATCCTGCCAAACCAGGTAGTAGCATTACAGCTGCGGACATCACAAGTTATCCTATGCCGTTACCTACTTGCACCAATGGCGAAGCTCGTCCTTGGTCTTCAAATTACTACAATGGAAAAGTATATGTTGGTCTTGTTTGTTCTGGCGAAAATGGTGGTTCGGCGGCTGATTTATCCGCTCATGTTTATACTTTCGATATTACTTCCAATACTTTTGATGCTGCACCTGTCCTAACTTTTCCATTAAATTATGGAAGAGGTGATATCCATGTTCTCGAAGGAATTGATGCTGAATGGATGCCTTGGACAGACACTTTTTCAGACCTTAATATTACAGGTCCTTGTTGTGCTCCTGAATCTTACAGAGTGGCTGGCCCACAACCCATGCTTTCTGATATTGAGTTTACCTCTACAGGAGATATGATTATTGGATTAATGGACCGTACTGGACACCAAACAGGACGATTACAAGAGGCACCTATAGACGATGGATTGGTTTACAATGGATACATTGGTGGAGATATTTTAAGAGCTTCCTTAAATGGTGATGGCACGACATTTACTTTAGAAAGCAATGGTAGTTCTGGAAATTATACAGGATGTGGTGCTGGAAACGGGGAAGGTCCTGGTGGCGGTGAGTTTTTCTGTAACGATGAATTCTATGATTCGGAAAATGGCAATGTTCTCACACACGATGAAATTTTTCAAGGTTCTATGATTGTTGTGCCTGGAACAGATATTGTTGTTACTAACATGATGGACCCTTGGAGAACTTGGTCTGGTGGTTCTGTTTGGTACGATGCCAATACAGGAGCAGAATTAAGAAGATACGAAATTTACTATTCTTTAGGTGATGATAATGTTACCTATGGTAAAGCCAATGGTTTAGGAACATTAGAAGCCCTTTGTGCACCTGCACCTATCGAAATCGGAAATAGGGTATGGGTTGATGCCGACGGCGATGGTATACAAGATCCTGGTGAAGACCCCATCGCAGGCGTAACCATCAATCTCTACGATGCCAATGGAAATGTAATCGCTACTACAACAACAGATGCCAATGGATATTACTACTTTGGCAATAACAATGTGCCAGGTGGACTGGATTACAGCGAAACATACTACATTACCGTAGAAAATTATGATCCAACCAATGGAATTACGGTCAATGGAGATGATTTGGTCATTACAACTGACGATGTAAATGGGGATGGAGATAATTCCATTGACAGCGATGGTGCGTTAGCAGCAGGCGTTGATCCAAGCGTAGACAACAAACCCTATGTCGAAGTATTCACTGGAAATTCTGGACAAAACGATCACCGCTACGATTTTGGTTTTAGATTAGCAGATCAATGCCCACTCATTACAGGACTCACCGACAGCAACACAGGAGATTACTGTTACGATGGAACTCCCATTGACATAACCTATACACTAACAACCGATCAAGGAACAATCCCAACAGACTACACCGTTGTTTGGACAGTTGATGGCATCGTTCAAGCAGATACAGACAGTATTTTAGTTGTATCGCTCACACCCACAGACAATTGTACACCATTAACAAGTCCTGTCATCACAGCAAGCATTGTTTGTGTAGATACAGGAGAAACAGGCACTCCTTTCACCAATACTTCCACCGCTTTTACCATCTACCCAACACCACAAGCAAGCGACTACATCATAACAGACAATGCATGTACGGTAATGGTAACCGATAATTGTGGAGGCAACTTAGTCATCACAAACGATCAAGGGGGAGGCAGTTCTTTTACAATAGCACAAGGAAGCCCAGCACAAACCGTTAATTTTACAATCAAATCAGACAACAATGCCCCTGCTAATTGTGAAGTCATCATTCCACTAACAGCAACTTGCCCCAACTATGATTTAAGATTAGGCAAAGTAGTAGACGCACCACTCGCCGAAATATGCGACGAAGTTGTCTACACACTAACAGTCTACAACGAAGGGTCAGACGAAATGACAGGAGTAGAAGTAACCGACCAACTACCTACTGGAGTACTATACACCGCAGGCAACTATATCGCTTCACAAGGAACATTTGACGGAACAATTTGGGACGTAGGCACAGTAGCCGCAGGCGATTCAGCCACACTAAACATTACAGTCAATATTGCAGAAGAAGGCGTCCAATACAACATTGCCGAAATCACCGCAGCCGACCAAATCGACCTTGATTCAGCACCAAACAACGGAGATTTAACAGAAGATGACATCGCAGCAGCATGCGTCAGCATCCCCGTAGAAGTATGCACAAACGACGCAATAGACGTACTATTAGAAGCCCCAGCAGGATACACAACCTACCAATGGTACAAAGACGGAGCCGAAATCGTCGGAGCAGTAGGCGCAGCCTACACCGCCACCGAAATAGGCGAATACACCTACATCGTAGACGGAGGAGACATCGGCTCATGCATGGGAGAACTATGCTGCCCAATCATCATAACCGTCGTAGATTGCTGCCCCGCACCACGCTGCATCCCCCTCACAATACAGAAAAAAGCAGAAGAATAAAAAATGATTTTGTAGTGAAATTTTTTAACAAAGAAACAGCCAAAAAGATAAGACTTAATGGCGCAGCTTGTTTATTTTGTTTCACTTAATAAAACACCACAAGCCATTATCCCTAAAAAAGATAATGGCTTTTTTTATGAAAATAATAATAAGGAGAGAAAGGTTCCTCTTTCATCGCCACAGAAAGGCCTGCTATCCGTTACTATAGCTAACCAAGAATCACAAATCACAATAGAACCAAACCACAGCACTAAGAACCAAGAACTACGGCACTTGATTAGCTATAACACTACTATCAGGTCTATTCTAAAAGGACAGAACCAAAAAAAAACTGGTCATTGAACAGAGTCGAAATGAAACCACTTAAACTACACAAACCACAAAAACTACAAAAACTACTTTTCCAACCCAGCCAAATACTTCTTATAAACCCTCGCAGAAATCAAAATACTAAACTCATACAAAAAATACACAGGAATCGTCACCAAAACCATCGTCCACACATCCGCAGGCGTAATTACCGCCGCAATCAACAAAATCGCCACAAAAGCATGCTTACGATACAAGCGCATCATATCAGGTGTCAGCACCCCCATCTTCGACAAAAGAAACACCACCATCGGCAACTCAAACATAATTCCAGCCGCCAAGACCACCGTAGAAATCACCGAAATATAAGACGTAAGCGAAATAATATTTTGAACTTCAGGCGTCACCTGATACTTCGCAAAGAAATTTAACGAAAAGGGAGCTAAAATAAAATAGCCAAAAGAAACCCCAATAAAAAACAGCAAAGACGCAAAAAATACCAAACCCTTCGTAGATTTCTGCTCATGTTCAAGCAAACCAGGACGCACAAACTTCCAGACCTCCCACAAAATATAAGGAAAAGACACAATAAACCCCAAAATCAACGAAACCTTAATATGCGTCAAAAACTGCCCCGCCATCTCAATATTCTGAATCTCATAAACAGCAGGCTTCAAACACATCATCTGCCCCATCTGAAACAATTCCGAAACCGCACAAAAAGCCTGATAAGTCAAAAAAGACTCGTGCTTAGGACCAAAAATCAAATTATCAAAAATCACAGGTCCCATTAAAAACACAATAACCGTAATAACAACTACAGCCACCAACGACCTAAAAATATGCCAACGCAATTCCTCAAGATGATCAATAAAACTCATCTCAGCATCTTCATTAGGGCTATTTTGCATAGAAGAGGGTACTTTATTTGGTATTTGATTCATTAATATTTAAATTCAAGAGGGCTAATGTAAAATAACTCAACACATTATCTCATATTTTGTGTAAAAACCGAACAAATTTAAATAATTTTGCGTTGGTTTAACACATCAAATAATATATTGTGTAGAGACACACGGCCGTGTGTCTAAAAAACAACAACAAAAACACCCAAAAAAAGCAAAGACACAACCATGTGTCTAAAACAAAAAAATACCATATCGAAATGAAACTTACAAAAATAGCAATCCCTTTATTCCTACTTATGTTCCTCATAAGCGGATTAATACAAGCACAAACAACAGACTGCGAAGGACCAGGCGCATTCTCAATCATACCACCAGAAGGCGTACAAGGCTCTGGCACACCAGAAGATCCCTACATCATGTGTATAGATCAACCCTTAGAACTCACCTCCACTGGAGTTAACCCAAATCTTGGTTTTGTCAATGCAGGATTAGGATTTCTAATCTATGTAGGACAACCTACAGACGCAAACCCAGAAGAAGACCCCAATGCACGTCTTGTCGCACTATCAGATGATAGTGGTATCATATTTAATAATGGCACTGGAACTTTTGCCAATACAGGTTTTCAAAACGACCCCAATGTCACATTCCCTTTTACAACCTACATCGTACCCATCATCGTTCCAGACATCAACATGCCAGGAACATTCGATTCAAATTGTACAGGAATTGATCCAGATGCACAATACCCTGTCGTCATCTTCCTTGACCCTGCCGACAATCCAGACTGTACATTAGATACAGGCGAATGTGAAGCAACCTCTGGAACGCCAGACTTTGGTGCAGAAACAACATATTGTGGCGAATCTACGATAACTTTCACTTCCACAGGTTTCAATGCTGATCCTGCTTTTACCACATTCTATGTAGTGACAAGTGATGGAGACCTAATCATCCAATCCCTAAATCAAACAGGAGAATTCACTTTAGTGGAAGGAAACTATATCTTACACGTATTCAATGTAAGTAGCGACGAAGTGCCAGCAGGCGTGGAAGACATTATTGTTGGATTACCAGCACAAGCAGTTTTTGACGCTTTAGTATGTTATGACATCATATCTTCAGAAGTGATTTCAGTTTTATCTTTAGATGATCCTGCCTGTGAGACAGGCGATTGTGAAGCCAATGCAGGAATGCCTAACTTCGATGAATTACAAAGTGTTTATTGTGGTACAACAGAAATATCTATCGTTTCAGACGGTTTTACATCTGTAGATAGTGCAGGAGAATCCTTTTTACAAGGATATGCCGTCACAGATCCAGACTCTGTTGTATTACAAGTAACAGTCAATTCACCTGCTATATTTACTTTAGAACCAGGAGAATACTTAGTAACAGTCTTAAATCTTCCTTGTTCTATCTTAGAAGACTTCGGTTTACCTTGTGATGCACCACCTTTAGATTTACTAATCGGCATCAATGCCAACGACTTTATCGGTTTAGCCACTTGTGCAGACTGGACAACTTCAGAGCTTATCACAGTATTAGCAGAAGACGATCCTGCTTGTTTAATGGGATGTGACGCCCTTGCAGGTGCATTAGTCGGTGTAGAAAGCTTCTACTGTTCAGGCGGATTATCAATAGAATCCACAGGTTTCAACGAAAGTCCAGACTTTGTACAAGCTTCAATTGTAACAGATGCCGATTTAAACGTTATCGCATTAGGAGCAGGCAACAATGTACCTTTCTCATTAGAGCCAGGAACATACATTTTACACGCTTTAAATCTTGCAGCAGCAGAAGTTCCTGCCGATTTACAAGCATTAGTTGGCTTAAATGCGGGAGATGTTTTAGCAACATTACTGTGTTTTAGCCTAGAAAGCTCTTCACCAATCAATGTCTTAACACCAATCGCTTATAGTTTCACAGTAGACTGTGATGCCAATGTTGCCAACGTCAATATCAGCGGAGGCTACCCTCAATACAATTTAGACAACAACACAGGAGTAGGCTTAAACTACATTGTTCAAGGCAATCTTGGTGGTGATGTAGCCATTGGAACAGCTTGGAGCGTTCCATTAGCAGA
>ENA-ORXM01004528-ORXM01004528.1-marine-metagenome-genome-assembly--contig:-NODE-4528-length-12056-cov-2.412388_pt1 | contig 12056 bp, 9 predicted proteins | sample MGYA00237867_ERZ511480 | MGnify/ENA primary metagenome ERZ511480 (study PRJEB26309, sample SAMN06266103) | marine metagenome | isolation source: Algal blade | place: United Kingdom:Sidmouth, United... | reverse complement strand
TTTTAACCAGAATGAAGTGCTTAATCTCGGTGATGCCGAAGAATTTTTTATCTCTTCAATAGGTGATAATCAAATTGGTGATGATTATGTAGTTCGTGTTGGCGAATCATTAGGGTCTATGTTTGGTCTTGAACTTGATGGTGTATATAATTATAGCGACTTCACCGCATTTGATGGCTTGTCTGACTTGCAGGCAGCTGAAAAGGTTAGAGCAGATGCTGCAGATCAAGGCGTGCCTTGGTATGATGTGGTTTATGAATTGCGTGATGGAACGGTGCTATCTTCAGGAAGACCAGACGCTACTCAATATCGGCCGGGAATGCCAAAATTCGTTGATCAACTTACTGTTGATACCAACGGTGACGGTATACCAGATGAACGTGATGGTATCGTAAACTCTGACGATCGTACTATAATTGGTAACGCTTTGCCTAAGCATTTTGGTGGCTTTACAAATAATTTCAAATACAAAAATTTAGACTTGTCGATTATTTCTCAATGGTCATATGGCAATGATATTTATTTAAAAACTTTAGATAAGGCAAGTGCGCAAGCGATACCTTTCATCAATAAATTTGGAACTGTTAGAGATCGATGGACACCCGAAACGCCTAATACAGATGTTCCGGCAATTTGGGGAGATGGTGATGCAGGTATAAATGGTACGGCCTACTCTGATTTAATCCACGATGGGTCTTACTTTAGAATTAGTAATATCACTTTAGGGTATAAATTACCTGAAAGAGTTGCCTCAGCTTTAGGGGTACGAAACTTGAGAGTTTACGGTGCCGTGGACAATGTCTATGTTTGGACGGATTATATTGGTTTTGATCCTGATGTGAGTGTTGGTAACAACCAATTAACTCCGGGTCTTGATGTAGATTCCTATCCGCGATCAAGAACTTATAGATTAGGATTAAGTGTTGGATTTTAAAAGAATAACTATGAAAAATACAAACAACTTTTGGCTATTAATTGTTGGTTGGGCCATAGCCTTATCATCATGTAGCGACATTTTAGAAGAGAACCCTACGGAGTTCTTGACACCTGACGCCTTGCTAGTAAATAAGCAAGGTGCTGAAACTTACTTAATTGGCGCTTATGATGCCGTACAGCATACGGTTTCGTCAGGAGGGCAAGGTAAGGAAGGCTGGGCTATTAATTGGGGAACCTTGGCTGCCGATGAAGTGGTTTTACCACCATGGGCTGGAAATAGAAAAATAATTTACCAACATCAGGTAACTCCTTCAAACAGTACAGTTACTAAAATTTGGCAAGACCTCTACGTATCGATAAACAAAGTCAATAGTGTTATTGATCGTGTTGGCGCTATGAACGAAGATCAAATAGATACTGCCGATAAAAACCAGTTTGTTGCTGAGGCTAAATATTTAAGAGCAATGATTAATTTCAGTCTGGTCAGTGCTTTTGAAAACATTCCATTATTAAAGAATGAAACAAAAGATTTAGATGCATTAGAAGTGGGGCAAGCAACTCCACAGGAAACGTATGATTTTATTCTTCAAGATTTACAGGAAGCAGCTGCTGTTTTAGCAGAAGAACAAGGGGGAGGTAGAGCTACTAAAGGAGCAGCTCAGGCCCTTATGGGTAAAGTGTATTTGCAGATGACTGGTGCACCATTAAATCAAACGGATAAATTTGCTAATGCAGAGATGATATTGCAGACGGTAATGAATAGTGGAGTTTACGATTTATTACCCAATTATAGAGATGTTTTTTCCGTTAACAATGAACAAAATGTAGAAATGGTATATGCTATTGGTATGGATGGCCCAGCCAAAAGTGAGGGAGGCTTATTAAGTACTTTTTACGGTCCGAATGGATCGGTAAACAACGGCGGTGGCTGGGGTACTTGCTTTATGAACCACGGGCATGAAGCATCGTATGATAGGGATGATATTCGGCTGTTCAACAACGTAGCTAAGCACAATGCGAACCAAACAGATCCTGAAAGCGGATTTACCGACCCAGAAACCCATACTGTGGGTATGAATACATGGAGAGGCTGGAAATGGCATGCAGAAAAACCTAATAGTTATCCAAATGATACTCCATTTGACAACCCTTATATTAGGTACGCTGATGTACTACTAATGTATGCTGAAGCCAGAAATGGTCAAGGAACTCTCACGCAAGGCGATCTTGATATGACGGTAAACCGATTGAGAGCTAGAGCAAGAATGAATCCTGATGCGTTGCCTGATATCGAGCTAGGTTCGCAAGAAGAAATTGCTACAATGTTATTAGATGAACGTCGCAAAGAACTGTGCTTCGAAGGTTGGAGAAGAAATGATCTGGTTCGCTTTGGAGTATATTTAGAGTATATTAGTGGTATAACACAAGGAGGACCTAACGCCGGCGATCCTGGGCCAGAATTTCAAGATTTCGAAATCAGGTGGCCAATTCCGCAATCAGAAATGGACATCAATCCTAATTTGGTTCAAAACCCTGGCTACTAATTTGGGCTATAGTTGAAATTATTTGAACAATGAAATGCCTATTCGTACCAAAACGGGTAGGCATTTTTAACTTTTTTATTTTATGCGATTACGTTCAGTTTTATTGGTATTGCAATTGGTACTACTAGCGTTTTCTTGTAATAAAGTATCTAAGCAGAATCAAAATGCTGTTTCAGATCATAATTCACCACTTTTTCAATTGATTGCTGCAAATGAATCGGGAATTACATTTAAAAATAACATTAAAGAAAATCAAAAGAATTTTTTCGGAATATTCAATTACGTATACAACGGGGGAGGAGTAGCTATTGCTGATGTCAACGGTGATGGATGGAGTGACATATACTTTACCGCAAATGAATCATCAGACAAACTATACTTGAATAAAGGTAATTTTAAGTTTGAGGATGTTACAGAAGTCGCGGGATTAGGCAATACTAAAGGATGGAATAATGGAGTGGTTATGGCCGATGTCAATGCAGATGGCTTTATGGATATTTATGTATGCCGAGGTGGTTGGCAAGATCTTAAGGAAAACCGGGCAAATTTACTGTATATCAACCAAGGCGATGCTACATTTAAGGAGGCAGGTGTTGAATTTGGGCTGGCTGATACAGGTTATTCAGTTATGGCCAGCTTCTTTGATATAGATAATGATAATGACCTCGACCTTTACCTTACCAACAGGCCAGAAGAATTCTTTTTAAACTATGAGCAGGTACTTCAAGGTAAAGTTAAACAAGAAGATAGTTATAGAGACAAGCTCTACAAAAATGAAAACGGCAAATTTAAGGAAGTCGGAGTTCAAAATGGAATACAAAACAATTATGGTTATGGTCTAGGTTTAGTGACTGGTGATGTCAATAAAGATGGTTTCGTCGATGTTTTTGTCGGCAACGACTATCTCGAACGTGACTACCTGTATTTAAACAAGGGTAATGGAAGTTTTAGTGAAGAACTTGAGAGTCATTTCAATCATATTCCTTTTTATACTATGGGAGTAGATTTGGCCGACCTAAATAATGACGGCCTCGAAGATTTGATTCAATTAGAAATGATGCCCGAAGATTATGAGCGTTCGAAGACTACCATGGCTGACATGAGTACTCAGCTGTTCAGCGATATGACCGCCAATGGATTTCACTATCAGTACATGCACAATATGCTACAGTTAAATAGAGGTAATGGGGTATTTAGCGATATTTCACAATACTCAGGCATTGCTAAAACAGATTGGAGTTGGGCCTGTTTGGCAAACGATTATGATAATGACGGCTTAAGGGATATTTTTATTACTAATGGATTTAAAAGAGATATTTGGGATAAAGATGCTACGATTCGATTTAATAAATATATGCAATCGAAAGTGGCTCAGCAACGAACCGAAAAAGAAAATATAGCACATATTATCATCTTGTATAAAGAGAATAAAATCGAAAATTATGTGTATAAAAACCAAGGAAAGCTGCGGTTTACAGATAAGTCGCAAGAATGGGGGTTGCATCATAAAAGTTTCTCAAACGGTGCTGCCACAGCAGATTTAGATAATGACGGAGATTTAGATTTGATTATTAATAACGTAGATGATCATGCCTTTGTCTACAAAAATACGCTCAATGAAACGAATGCCAATCATGTGAAAATAAAGCTGCAAGGCCCTCAAGGAAATAATGACGGACTTGGTGCCAAAATAACCTTAATGCATGAAAATACACTGCAGTTTCATGAATTTAAAACAGTAAGAGGATATTTATCTTCAGTAGAACCTTTGGTGCATTTTGGCCTAGGTTCAATTTCAATCATCGACAGTATTGAAATACAATGGCCCGATGGTAAACAAAACATACTAAAATCGGTTGCACCTAATCAAACAGTAATTGTTGATTACAACAAGGCGGTAACAACCAAATCAAAAAGGACTAAACCACATAATTTATTCAAAAATAGTACAGCCTTTCATTTTAAAGCCGCACCCTTACACCAAGAAAATGATTATGATGATTTTAATACACAGGTGCTTTTACCGCATAAATTATCACAATTAGGTCCGTGTATTGCAGTAGCTGATGTCAACAATGATGGTCTTGATGACTTTTTTTTGGGTGGAGCAGCCAATAGCGTTTCTGAGATATATATTCAAAATTCAGATGCTACTTTCAGAGCCAAATCCAATCCTGTATTGGGTTTAGATAAGTCTTATGAAGATGTAGCTGCTGTATTCTTAGATATAGATAATGACAATGATCTTGACTTGTATATTGTTAGTGGAGGAGATGAATTCTCTGCAAGTTCTTACTTGCTTTTCGATAGAATATATATAAACGATGGAAGTGGATATTTCTTAAAGAGGGAACTTGTAGAGGCTAGTGATCAAAGTGGAGGTTGTGTAGTTCCTTTTGATATGGATGCCGACGGAGATTTAGACTTTTTCGTAGGCGGACGATTGGTGCCTAATGCCTACCCTTTTACCCCGAAAAGCAAAATACTTCGAAATGACAAAGGAAAATTCATGGATGTTACTGCCACTGTAGCTCCAGAACTAGAAAATATAGGTATGGTTGCCGACGCGTTATTGTCTGATATCGACGGTGATAATAAGGAAGAATTGATACTTGTTGGAGAATGGATGCCCATAACCGTTTTTAAAAATATCAATGGAAAATGGACGAACCAGACCCAAAAGCTTGGGCTTGAAAATACCAATGGCTGGTATAACACGGTAGCTGCAGCAGATCTGAATTTGGATGGTAAGGAAGAACTATTAGTCGGAAATTTAGGTTTAAATTATAAGTTCAAAGCCAGTAAAGAACATCCTTTTAAAATATACGCCAACGATTTTGATCAAAATGGTACTAACGACATCTTTCTAGCCAAAGAATATAAAGGCCGAGAGGTTCCCGTTAGAGGATTGCAATGTAGTTCAGAACAACTACCAGGATTAGATAGAAAATTCGTTTCATTTTCACAATTTGCGAAGTCGAACCTGCGTCAGATCATAGGTGAAAATCTAGATAATGCACTGCACTTTAACGCATATGAATTTGCTAGTCTAATAGTATCGTTTGAGAAAGAAAAAGCAACTTTTCGGCCTTTGCCATATGAAGCTCAATTCTCAAGTATACATGGTTTTGTTGTAAAAGATTTCAACAACGATGGTTTTGTCGATGTAGCCCTTGCTGGTAACAAGTTTGAGGCGGAGATAGAAACAACAAGGGCAGATGCCTCTGTAGGATTGATTTTGTTGGGTGATGGTAGTGGAAAACTGAAAGCGTTATCTCCTGCTAAAAGTGGTTTTGTTGCTCCCAAGAATGTGAAATCTCTAAAACAGATTCATTTGGCAGATGGTTCTTTGGGCATACTTGTAGGTAATAATGACGACGCACTGCAACTGTTTCAAAACTTAAAACCATGAATAAGATTCTTTTTACTGCTTTTTGCTTGGTAATTTCAATGGGTCTTTGCTGCCAAGAAATGCCCAATGTCGTTGTAATTCTTGCTGATGACTTAGGTTTGGGCGATATTTCGTTTTATAGAAAACAACATTCCGATTCCATTATTTTAGAAACCCCAACTATGGATGAACTTGCTGCTCAAGGAGTATCTTTTACCAATGCCCATGCCCCAGCTTCATTATGTGCTCCAAGCAGATACGCAATCATGACGGGTAACCATTGTTATCGCAGTAAATTTCCTTGGGGGGTTTGGGGCAGCTATGAAGAAAGTCCAATAGGAGAAGAGCAGTTGACCTTGGCTAAATTGATGAAAAACGCTGGTTATAAAACTGCCTTTTTCGGAAAGTGGCATTTGGGAGGTGACTTTTTAAGAAAAAGTAATTCAAAAGCTATATATCGTGGCCCTAGAAATATGCCAGAATTAGATGTGGATATTAGGAAAATTATTGGCGGAGGACCATCATTTCAGGGATTCGATTATAGTCTTTCTTTTATGGCTGGTATTCAAGACGTGCCTTACGCTGTGTATGAAAATTCAAGTTTTATGCCTTTGGAAAAAAATTCTAAGATCACCTATATCTCACAAAAAAAGATGGACGAGTTAGCCGTGAAATTAGACAAATCTGAAGGTTTGGGTGATAGCAATTGGGATCCACATGATATGGGTCCTTTGTTGATTAAGAAAGCTTTAGCTTATATTGATTCACAGTCGAAAGCCGATAAGCCATTTTTTATGTATTATTCTTCTTTGGCAGTACACTTGCCGCATACCCCTGCCAACCACTTGAATGGGCAAAAAATAAAGGGAACCACTCCATCAAGACATATGGACATGATTAAGGAATTGGATGTGCAGCTACAGCTTCTTAGCGACAAAATAAAAAGTAAAGGGCTCTTTGAGAATACCTTAATTATACTGACATCAGATAATGGGGGATTGTTAAAAAAGAAGACTCTAAATTCTGGGCATAGGCCTAGTGATATTTATCGAGGAGGAAAAAATCAGGCTTATGAAGGTGGTAATCGTGTCCCTTTTATTGTTTTATGGCCTAACAAATTGAAACCAAGAATAGAAACTTCACCAGTTTTGGGATTAGATATAATGGGGACTCTTGCTGGGTTAACCCAACAGAAACTCCCTAAAAATGAAGCAATGGATGCTGTTAATCTAATGCCTTTACTAAGGAAAGAAAATAAGGAGTTAAAAAATAGAACCATCATTACCCAAGCCGGTACTGGAAAAGAAGCCATGATAATAAAAAATGGTTTTAAGTTGATTATTCAAATTGATAAATCAGATAAATCTAACAAAACTCGATTACCAATAGCTCTTTTTAATCTAAAAGAAAACCCTAGTGAATTGGAGTCAGAAAACTTGATAGAAAAGGCAGAATTTCAGGATAAAGTAAAAGAGCTATTCGAAATGTACAACGTCATTAGGGATGATGAAAAAGCAACACGTTAATGTGATTTTTTTAGTTTGTTAGCGCATTATGGATTTGTAGACCATAATGACGCCCCCTTGAGCATTGCCCTTCTTGGAAGTTTTAAACCTGCGAGAATCAGTTCTGCAAAATCTTCAGGTTGTAAAACATTACTTTGAGATCCTTTGGTTGCTACACCTAGTTCAATGGTCATATCTGACTCTATGGTGCTAGGGGTTAAGGTGTTTACTCGAATGTTGTTCTTGCGTACTTCCTTCATTAAAGATTCAGACATACCTATCACAGCAAACTTTGAAGCTGAATAAGCAGAAATATTTGCATTACCGTTTAAACCAGCGGTAGAGGAAACGTTAATGATATCGCCCTGATTTTTAGCGAGTAAATAAGGTAATACTTCTTTAGTGACATAGTACATGCCTAGAACATTGGTTTGTATCATTGCTGTCCATTCTTCTACGGGCATATCGTTGAAGGTGCCTACGGTACAGATTCCCGCATTGTTAACTAAGATATCCACGCCGCCAAAAGCGTCTAGTATACTTTTAATATTTGGTTTCACTTCTTCATAATTGCCGACATCAAATACAGAGTAGATTGCTTTGACTCCAAAGGTTTCCAATTCAGAAACTGTGGCTTTTAAGGCATTTTCATTTCTTCCAGTAATAGCTACATCAATACCCTCTTTTGCAAATGCAATGGCGGTTGCTTTACCTAATCCTCGACTGCCACCTGTTATAATGGCTTTTTTATGTTTTAATTGACTCATTTTATATCTGAAATTTTTAATTGCTTGTCCAATAATCCATTACGAAAACACCGCCTATGATTGGACCTACTTTACTAACTAAGTCTAAATGCGCTTTGTGAAAAAGGTATATTTCACGCCCATGCTCATTATTGAATGTGATGGTGAAGGTATGCGTAAAACCTTCGCTATGCCCTTCTTTGCTGTCATTTAGTCCCCATTCAATGTTAGCTATTTCTGGAATTTCATTTTTTAGATTTAAAAACATGTTCACTGCTTCATCAACTTGCTCTTTAGTAGCATCTTCTTTGTATTTTAGATTTACAATGTGCCTTAAAACGTTACCCTCTCGGTTGATTTTAGGTTCAATTTTGTAACTCACAACTTTGCCAAAATCAAACTTATTAGAACCTGCTATTAGGAAGTTGTCTTCGCCTATTTTATGAGAACGTAAGCCGTAATAAATAGAAAAGCCCGTTTCTAAATAATTTAAAGGAGTTAGAATACCCTCTTCATTTAATTTACACAATTGAATGCTAGCGTCGTCGCGGGTACCGACCGCCAAAACGGCTTCTTTATCATTGATAGAGACCACTTCAATTCTTGTTTGCCCTTGTAATTTTGTGCTATCATCATCTTTTAAAACATAATGTGGTACCAAAGCGCCCTTGTTATTTACCTTGAAAACACTAACGCCATCGCCATGATAATAAAAGTCGGTGTTTTTAATGAAACCATTGTTCTCATAATATTTATGGTGTCTGTGACCAACAATTATATAATAATTGCTTCCTAATTGCACCCCTGTTACTGGGTAAGCTCCGGTTAAATAGGTATCGGTTCTGTTATCACTTATGTTATTTACATTTTTGAAAGTGCCGTTCTCATAAATTCTGAAACTACTTACACCATTATCTTGAAAGCCACTAGTATATAAAAAAGTCTTTCCTTTAATTTTGTGGGTGAACATTCCGATAATACCATCTGTGAAAATACTTTCATTGTCTTTCATCGATTGTACGTGAGTTAGTTTACCATTATCGTGTATTTTAAAACTGCTTAACCCTGGATCTTCCTCCAATCCTCCAATAAATAAATAAGACGATTTTTTCATATGAATTACTTGAAGGGTAATGGCAACACCAAGGTGTGTTTCATCGGTATCTTCTACTAAACCAACGCGATCTAAAGAACCAGAATCAAGAATTTTAAAAGTTTCGATGACATTACCGTATTTGTTAGCAACAAATAGAAAATCAGTACCATTAATATTATCTGCAACCATGCCTCTTGCTGGGCCTTTCTGTTTGAAAACATCATGATTGCTTATCGGTGTCAGAACACCTTCTTTGTTTAAATCAAAAACATCAATGCTACCAAAACCTCCAACAAAAACGAAATCTTTACCATTTTTTTTATAACTGGTTACTGTAACGGTGTTGTTCGCTGATATGCTTTTGAAATCTTGCCGATATAACATTGGCTCATCTTTACCTTGAGACAAGCAAATTTGAGTTAATAACGATGCAATAATTAAAACCAGGCGTTTTGTGTGTTTCATAATTTTGTCTTTTTCAGATTTCATGAATTATTTCAAAATGGATTCAGCACCGGCTGTGGCAATAGCCCTATCTTGTTCTATGGTACCCCCGCTAACACCAATGGCACCAATAATTTTTCCATCCTTATTGGTTATGGGCAATCCACCTGGAAAAGTTATCAATCCGTCATTAGAGAGTTCAATATTGTAAATGATACCTCCTGGTTGTGTTAGTTTTCCTAACTCTCCTGTATCAATATCGAAATATCGTGCCGTTTTCGCTTTTTTAATGGCAACATCAATGCTTCCTAAAAAGGACTCATCCATTCGTATAAATGCTTTAAGATTGGCGCCCGCATCAACTACCGCGATATTTACTAAAACATTAGAATCTTCGGCTTTTTGTTTTGCTGCTAGCAGGGCTTCAAACGCTTCATCGTGGGTAATATCATTCGTTATTTGTGCTTGAACTATATTGGAGACGAAAGTTAGGGCAGCAATAAGTATACAGATTTTCAGTTGACGATGGAAACTCATAATTCTCTTTTTAGTTTGAAGTACAAAAATTATAATCCATTCTGAGAAAATAGTTGAACTTGTTCAACTATTTGAAATAGGTGGATTGGAAATATGTAAATTATTGACTACAAACTTAAGTATTCAGCCATTCTGGGTTAAAGTTATGGTAAGTAACATCGTTCCATATTTGGGAATAAGGTTTTCCAAAATAGATACTCTTGTTGGGTGTTTTAACCCCATAAATAATTGGCTTAGGAATATTAGATTCTCAAATTAGTATAGCGAAAGCGAGTATTAAGAATCGGCTTTTTTGTTTTTGGCCCATTCTTCAAATTGTGTCTGATATTTATGATCTGTTAAAGGATATAGCCCTATAATTTTTTCGCCGTTTTCAACTTTTTTCATAACAAATTCTTCATATTGAGTCATTCGCAAACATTCATCTGCAACGTCGTCTGCTAAATGAGCAGGTATTACCATAACACCGTCATCGTCGCCTACTATCATATCTCCGGGAAAAACAGCAACGTCTCCACAACCAATCGGATCATTAATTGCAATAGCTTGATGAAGTGTTAAATTGGTGGGAGCTGAAGGAGTATTGTGAAAAGAAGCAAAGTCAAGCGCTGCAATTTCTGCTGCATCACGAAAACCACCATCGGTCACGATCCCTTCTGCACCTCTTACCATTAATCTCGTGGCTAAAATAGAACCTGCTGAAGCCGCTCTAGCATTTTTTCTAGAGTCAATAACCATTACGCCTCCTTTTGGGCATTCTTCTACTGCAACGCGCTGTAAGTGCTTTGGATCTCTAAAGACTTCAATCGGATTGAGATCTTCTCTTGCTGGAATGTAGCGTAGGGTATAGGCAGGACCAACCATGATTTTCTTGCCAGCTTTTAAGGGACGAACGTTCTGAATAAATTGATTTTTTAAGCCTTTTTTAAATAGACAAGTTGCAATTGTTGCGGTGCTTACTTTTCTAAGTTTTGAGATGGTCGAATTTGTTGCGTCACTCATGGTGTAATTTTATTTTTATGGATTGAATTAAACTGCTTTTTTCCAAGTTTCTCTGAGATAAACAAGGTCTTTTTTTATTTGCGCAAACACATCGTTTTTAGGAATAGAAAGTTCCGAAGCTCCATGTTCTGCCCCTCCTAAATCATATTCTAAATGCAATGAAATGGGTACGTTAATATCGTATTTTTTAAGCAATGAAAAGTAACGATTAAAATCAACCATTCCCTCACCTAAGGGCACATTGACGGGTTTCCATTTACCATCAACTAATCCCCATTTAAAATCTTTGATCACTATTGATTTGATGTAGGGTTTAATTTGTCGTAAGCCAAGTTCCCAACTATTGCCACCCTCCACAACAGCATGTCTAATATCATATTGACAACCGATGTTTTCATTTTTGGTAGCATCAAGAATTGGTGGAAGATCCCAAATAGGAGCACCTACATGATTACCCGCATGATTTTGATAACAACCAATTAAGTCTAAGTTTTTATTAAGAATTTCTAACTCACTTGCTTGTTCACCGTAAAGCTGTTGACTTTCTGTAATACTTTTGTTTTCAGGATATTTCAACCATCCGGTACGATAGTGGGTAAAATGTAATTCGCTGGCAGTTTTTAGCACTGTTTGTTGCGCTATATCATTGACATTCCAAACATTGAAACTATCCGGTCTTACTAAAGAAATCTACTACAACGAGTAGGAAGGAGACATTAGATGCCCATAATACAAAATTTGTTGATACATAAAAAGTACTTGGTTTAATATCTATGAAGTAATATACATATAAAAGTAAACCTATTAAATAAAATATTGTTGATATGGTGTTTAGATTAGTAAGGTCCAAGTCTG
>ENA-ORXM01004527-ORXM01004527.1-marine-metagenome-genome-assembly--contig:-NODE-4527-length-12056-cov-3.743551_pt1 | contig 12056 bp, 12 predicted proteins | sample MGYA00237867_ERZ511480 | MGnify/ENA primary metagenome ERZ511480 (study PRJEB26309, sample SAMN06266103) | marine metagenome | isolation source: Algal blade | place: United Kingdom:Sidmouth, United... | reverse complement strand
TGAGTAAATTTCAAAGAATTTCCTATCAAATTAACAAGAATTTGTAAAATGGTTGTTTTCTGTTTTTTAGAGTGTTAGGGAAGATAAGAAATCCTTATATTTAGCTTCAAGATAGAATTAGCTTTATATGAAAGGACTGTTTTTAATTGTATTTATTTCAATTTCCACGGCGTTTAACGCACTCTCTCAGGAAGAGACCGAATATAATCCTGAAGCCAAACTTTTGGCGTTGGGAATAGAACTTTCACAACCTTCGGCTCCTATGGCCAATTATGTAAATGCGGTACGTACGGGAAACTTGATTTTTTTAGCGGGAAAAGGTCCTACCAGAGCAAATGGTGAGAACATAACCGGTAAACTTGGTGCTGACCTTACTATTGAAGAAGGGTATGAAGCAGCTAGAATTACGGCCATCAATCAAATATCAGTTTTAAAGGCGGAATTAGGAGACCTGAAAAAGGTAAAGCGTATTGTAAAGGTCCGCGGTATGGTAAATGCCGTTTCTGACTTTACAGATCAACCGAAAGTAATCAATGGATGTTCAGATGTAATGGTCCAGGTTTTTGGTGAACGCGGCAAACATGCTAGAGCTGCAGTAGGCATGGGTTCTTTGCCCGGTAACATTGCCGTGGAAATTGAAATGGTTGTTGAAGTAGAAGACTAAATCATGAACATACGATTGTTATTCAATTCTAGTTTTATTAAAACTGTATTCTGCGTTCTTATTCTCTTCGGTTTCAATAGTTGTAAACCGGATAAAGCGGAACCTGAGTTTTTAATGCGTGCAGCACTGCTGGCAAACGAAAACCATACATGGTACAAAGCCTTTGTATATTTTGGCGAAATTATTGAAGAACGTTCCAAAGGCCGTATTAAAGTTGAGGTATACCCGTCCGAGCAATTGGCCAAAGAAATTGAGGCCATCAGGCTTATTCAGGCCGATGTTATTGATATGACCACCACAGGCTCTACCCTTACCAATTGGTTTGAAATAGCTACGTTCTGCGAGCTTCCGTATCTCATGCAAGATTCAGTTGATATGAATAGGTACATCAATGGCCCTATTGGCAAATTAATGGAAGAAGAAATGATCAGGAAGTCAGGTTTAAGGGCTATGGGTCATTTTGAAAGTGGTTTGAGACATCTCACATCAAACAGACCCATTAGACACCCTGATGATTTAAACGGACTTATCGTTCGGACGCCCAACGTGCCTTCGTTTGTTACCCTTTGGAAATCTTTAGGCGCAAAACCTACTCCCATGGCATTTTCAGAAGTATTTACCTCTTTACAACAAGGAACCATAGAGGCTCAGGAGAATCCGCTTGCAATGATCAATACCTCGGGCTTTTCAGAAGTACAGAAGTATCTAAATCTAACGGGCCACGTAATGAGCTGGGTGTATCCTGTAGTAGGAGAGAAACAGTTCCAACGACTACCCGATGATTTAAAAGAGATTTTTCTGCAAGCTGCTGAGGATATGCAAGCCTATGAACACCGTTTGTTTTTAGAGAATGAAAAAAAGGTGAAGGGAGAGCTTATGGAAAAAGGAATGGAGTTTATTGAAGTGGATAGAGATGCTTTTGAACAAAAAAGCAAAGAAGCAATATATAATAGTCTCTCTCCGGAAATGAAAAAAGTATACAATCAACTTAAAGCTGAAAAAGATGCTTCATAAAGCTATTGGTCGTATTTTGAAATTTGGAGTTTTGTTCAGTACATGGGGCTTAATCGCAACAGTGCTCTTACAGATTTTTTGCCGATTCACACCTATAGATACACCTTCTTGGACAGAAGAAGCTTCACGTCTCTTCTTTATTTACGCCATGTCTTTTGGTGCTGGTCTTGCTATGAAAAATGAATATTATGTTCACTTAGATATGTTTTATAGTCGTTTCCCTGTAAAAATGCAACGTGTATTAATGCAAATTATTCCTATTGTTGTCTTGTTTCTATTTGTTCTTATGGGTATATACTCCATTCAATTTGTGTTGTTGGGTATTCCTGAAACATCACCGGGTATGAGCTTTAATATGGGAGCTGCCTTTTTAAGCATGTTTATTATGTCTACTTCAATCAGTTACTATCTCTGGAAAAAAATCCAAAAAAACTATAAAAATTCTAAAGTATGATTTGGGTTCTGGTCCTTGTATTCATAGTCTGCCTCGTTTTACGCTTTCCTATAGCTTTTGCACTAGGTCTTTCCTGTTTAAGTTACCTTTTAGTTAAGGGTATCCCTTTAATAGTAATGCCTATGAAGATGTATTCGGGTATTGATGTCTTCGTACTACTAAGCGTTCCAGGTTTTATTATGGCTGGAAATCTCATGAACCAAGGTGGTTTGACCGAAAAGATAATCGCTTTTTGCAACCATTTGTTAGGCCATATTAGAGGAGGTCTTTCTTTGGTGAATATAGGAGCGTCTATGTTATTTGCGGGAATTTCCGGAACGGGAATTTCAGATACTGCAAGTATGGGGTCTATTATGATTCCGGCAATGAAGAAAGAAGGGTATGATACTGATTTTTCTTGTGCCGTTACGGCTGCCTCTTCAACTATTGGCCCTATCATTCCTCCAAGTGTGCCTATGATTATTGCCGCAACCTTAAGCGGGCTTTCAGTAGGGAAGTTGTTCTTAGCGGGAGCCGTGCCAGGTTTACTATTGGCCGCGGGTTTGCTGATTACCGCCTATGTAATATCTGTAAAAAAGAACTATCCCAAACATAAAAGAAGTACACTAAAACAAGTAGGGCGCGGCTTTATAGATACGTTCTGGTCGTTATTAATGACCTTTATTATACTGTACGGTATTATCGGAGGAATATTCACGCCTACGGAGGCCTCCATCATCGCCGTAGTCTATGCCTTAATCATAGGGAAGTTCGTTTACAGACGTTTGAACTTCAAAAACATTCAGGTGGTGTTTTTGGACAGTATGAAAACTTCTGCTTCATTAATGGTGTTGGTGGGTTTTGCAAATCTTTTTGGATATATATTGATTACTGAGCAGATTCCCCAGAGCATATCCAGTGAGATTTTAGGCTTTACCGATAACAAATATGTTGTGCTTTTATTGATTAACCTATTATTGATTATAGTGGGTACGTTTATGGAAACCATTGCTGCACTGTTAATTTTGTTTCCTATTCTATTAAAAGTGGCCTTGGCGGTAGATGTAGATCCAATTCATTTTGCGGTGATAGCGGTCTTAAATTTAATTATTGGTCTGACCACTCCACCGGTAGGAGTCTGTCTTTTTGTGGCATCCAGTATTGGCAAAATATCTATTGGCGAAGTAAGTAAAGCCGGTTTGCCATTTTTGTTGGTGAGCTTTTTGGTGCTCATTCTGGTAACCTTATTTCCTTGGTTCTCTTTGGCGCTTCCCAATTTGTTTATTGATTAGTTACGTTACCGAAGGATATAAACCTACGTAAAATTAGTAGGTCGGTTTTTTCAGCACTTATAAAAAAACTTTATTTTTGCGTCTTGATTTATTGGCCCCGTAGTTCAATGGATAGAATAGAAGTTTCCTAAACTTTAGATGCAAGTTCGATTCTTGCCGGGGTCACTTTTTAAAGGATACCGCTAGATTTTATATACGTCGAATTTTTTAACCAATTCGTTAATCCTCTTTTTGTTTTCTTCTAGCTTTTCTTTAAGTTCTTCTATCTGTTCTTTCGTAAGGGGGTTCATACCATCATTATTATGATTGTCCGATTATAACGACGCATAAAGGCTTACATTGTGTATTTTTTAATCAATTATAAAGTTTTTATCAGTTAAATTGTTGATAACTCATTTTATTAAGCAATTTTGGCCTTAATAATTTCAGTCTTTTCTCTTGGTCCAAATCTCATACATGGGTTTCCCTTTGCTATTATTCCCTGTATGGTGCCAATCGTTTTCTTTTAGCTCATAATCAAAAGTTAGCTCGGCTCCAACCCGTGAATCATCTTTGGAGAAAAATTCTATACGCTCTTTGTATTTACCGTCTTTAGACGTAAACGAACCACCACCTGTACCGGAAAATTTCATAGTTTCTGTTTGGTAGGCGATCCATTGAAAACGGCCGTTGGTTAAAATTTTTAATGTCTTTCTGGGGTTTTCCTCTCCTCTTCGCTCCTGTCCTTCATCCGGCCCACGGGTAGCAAACAACCATTGTCCGTCTAAATCTTGAGTTAAGGAAGGCTTCGGTTTGAAGACATGTTTTGATTTTATATCTAGAACAAGGTTCTGTCCTTCCTGTTGAAAGGGGATGTTAAGCATTCTCAGTTCATCATTTTGGTAATTGGAATTGAATTCCAAGAGAACAACTAGAAGATTTTCTTCAACTTTTGCAAAGCCGCCACGAGACACAATAAACTTAGCAGGATTTTTTTCATACATAGTATAGGTGAGATAATTATCTAGAATATGAAGTTCATGGGTGATGATTTTCTGATTAACCTGTTCTTCAAAAAAGAAGGTTCCTGAGGGTAATTGAGCAAACGTCACTTGGAATATGAATAAACTTAGACCTAAAATGGTGTTTTGAACCCAGATTTTACAGTTATTTTTCATTTTAAAATTTTAATTTAAAGTATTAAAAATAAGATAATTACAATATATTTTGAGTTGTTTTTTTATTTGAAAAATCTTTTTTTGGTCTTTTGTCGTAATTTATTCGAAAACGCTTGTTTTTACATTTTTTTTGTTTTCATTTGTCCTGTCTTTGGCGAAGTAAAACTGAAGGCATTTTTAAGCTTTTAGCTGAACAACATGCAATGTGTTTCTATGTTCGGGCTATGGGAGATTAGGAAGTCAAATCTCATAGCAACCCATAAGATGGGCGGCCGAATTTTAAAGCTAACTTCCGATTTTTCTTCTACAATTGTGCAAAGCCAGCACAATTACTTTTTTATTCCTACTACTCAGGAGCAAATTCTTATATGATACCATCGGTAACAATTTCATAACTTTTACTGTACCCAGTAGTTAAAAAAATATACCGATTTTCATTCACAAGAATTCACAATGAATAATAAATATATTGATCTAATCGATCAGACTTACTTTTTCCCTCAAGAAGAGTTTACGCTTGAGAACGAGCATTTAAAATTTCACGATATTCCACTTAAGGTGTTGGTAGAAAAATATGGTAGTCCGTTAAAATTTACCTATTTGCCTAAGATATCAGAGAATATTGCCAGGGCTAAGAATTGGTTCGCTAATGCTATAGAGAAGAACGATTACAAAGGCAAGTATCACTACTGCTATTGTACCAAAAGTTCTCATTTTCAGCATATTTTGCACGAAACACTTAAGAATGACATTCATATAGAAACGTCTTCTGCGTTTGATATTAATATAGTTGAGCAACTAAAAAAGGATGGCAAGCTAAAAGATAGCGCTTATGTAATCTGTAACGGTTTTAAGCGTGAGCAGTATATTGAGAATATTGCTAGACTCATTAACAACGGCCACAAAAATTGTATACCGATTATCGATAATTATGAAGAAATCGATTTATTGTCAGATGCAATAGAAGATACGTTTAAAATCGGTATCCGAATAGCTTCGGAAGAAGAGCCAAAATTTGAGTTTTATACCTCTCGTTTGGGCATTGGATACAAGAATATTGTACCTTTTTACGAAAACCAGATTAAAGATAATGACAAGGTAGAGTTGAAAATGCTTCATTTTTTCATCAATACCGGTATTCGCGATAACGCTTATTATTGGAACGAGTTGGTAAAATGTTTAAAGGTGTATACTAGATTGAAAAAAATCTGCCCGTCTTTAGATAGTTTGAATATTGGTGGAGGTTTCCCAATCAAAAACTCCTTGGCTTTTGAGTACGATTACCAATATATGATTGATGAGATTTTAAATCAGATCAATATAACATGCCAAGAGGCAGATGTGCCGGTGCCTCATATTTTTACGGAATTCGGAAGCTTTACCGTAGGAGAGAGTGGCGGAGCTATTTACGAAATTCTATACCAAAAACAACAGAATGACCGTGAAAAATGGAATATGATAGATTCATCTTTCATTACCACTTTGCCAGATACTTGGGCTATTAACAAACGTTTTATCATGTTACCAATCAACCGTTGGAACGATGAATATGAACGGGTACTTTTAGGCGGGCTTACTTGTGATAGTGATGATTACTATAACAGTGAGCAAAACATGAACGCCATATACCTGCCTAAATATAAGCGGGATAAACCTTTATACATAGGTTTTTTCAACACAGGTGCCTACCAAGAAACCATAGGCGGTTATGGTGGTCTACAGCATTGTTTAATACCACAGCCTAAGCATGTACTCATAGATAAAGATGCTGATGGCAATCTTACCTATGAACTTTTCAGTCCGCAACAAAAAGCGGAAGATTTGCTTAGTATTCTGGGGTACGAGACGGAGAAATCTGTAAAAAAAACCAGCGATACTAGTATTAATAATAAGATTACATCAAACGTATAAACTTCACAAATTAAGATGAGCACAACAAAGAATTATGCCGGTATCCCCGATAAATTCGCACAATTAGAAACGGCAAAGGTAATTTTAATACCAGTGCCTTACGATGGAACAAGTACTTGGGGAAAAGGAGCCGACAAAGGCCCCCAGGCATTTTTGGAAGCTTCTGAGAATATGGAGCTTTATGATATAGAGACCAATACCGAGGTTTATGAGCAAGGCATTCATTTGGCTGAAGCGATTACCGAAAATAGTTCGCCGGAAGCAGTGGTAGATGCCGTTCACAAGCGAACCAAAAAGTACATAAAACGCAACAAGTTCGTAACCTTATTTGGGGGTGAACATTCTATTTCAATTGGTACTATTCGTGCTTTTAATGAGTGTTTTGATAATCTAACGGTATTACAAATCGATGCGCATGCAGATTTACGGGAGTCGTATGAAGGCAGCAAATACAATCATGCCTGTGCGGTTCATGAAGCAAGCCAGACTACAAACTTGATTCAGGTTGGTATTCGTTCTATGGATGCTATAGAGAAATCGTTCATGGACGAAGAAAAAACATTCTTTGCCCATGATATGGCGCAAGATGAGTATTGGATGGATAAAGTTATGGAAGCCATGACGGATAACGTTTTGATTACGTTTGACCTTGATGCTTTTGACCCGTCCATTATGCCTTCTACTGGAACTCCAGAACCAGGTGGTTTGTTTTGGTATGAGACTTTAGAGTTTTTAAAACAGGTCTTTGAAGAGAAGAACGTAGTAGGTTTTGATATTGTTGAGCTGTGCCCAAATCCATCAGAGAAATCATCGGATTTTCTTGCGGCTAAATTGTATTATAAAATGTTGAGCTATAAATTTATGGGTGAGGCAGCAGATGACGAGTATGACAATACCTATGATGTGGATAGTAAGGTAAATACTAACGGATTAAAATTTGAAGATGATGAAGACTAAGGGAGCGATTTCCGAATTTATTGAAAAATACTATTTACACTTTAATGCCGCCGCTTTAGTAGATGCCGCAAAAGGATACGAAGCACAATTGAACAAAGGTTCTAAAATGCTTGTTTCATTGGCAGGTGCTATGAGTACGGCTGAATTAGGTAAGATTTTTGCCGAAATGATTCGCCAAGACAAGGTACAGATTATATCATGTACTGGTGCCAACCTTGAGGAAGATATCATGAATTTGGTAGCACATTCACATTACAAACGTGTACCTAACTACCGTGATTTAACTCCTAAGGATGAGTGGGCTTTACTTGAAAAGGGACTTAACCGTGTAACGGATACTTGTATTCCCGAAGAGGAAGCTTTTAGAAGGTTACAAGAGCATATAGTTAAAATCTGGAAAGATGCCGAGGCAAAAGGTGAGCGTTACTTACCGCATGAGTATATGTACAAAATGTTACTTTCCGGTGTTCTTGAAGAGCATTATGAGATTGATTTAAAAGATTCTTGGATGTACGCTGCCGCGGAAAAAAACCTTCCTATTGTTTGCCCAGGTTGGGAAGACAGTACTATGGGTAATATTTTTGCTTCATACGTGTTAAAAGGCGAATTGAAAGCTAGCACCGTTAAATCTGGTATTGAGTATATGACCTTTTTAGCAGATTGGTATACTGATAATTCTAAAAACGGAATCGGTTTTTTCCAAATTGGAGGTGGTATAGCAGGAGATTTTCCTATTTGCGTAGTGCCTATGCTGTATCAAGATATGGAAAGAACAGATACGCCATTTTGGAGCTATTTCTGCCAGATTAGTGATTCAACTACTAGTTATGGGTCGTACTCAGGTGCGGTACCCAATGAAAAGATTACTTGGGGCAAATTGGATATTGATACCCCTAAATTTATAATTGAAAGCGATGCAACCATTGTTGCACCATTAATATTTGCATATCTTCTAGACTTATGAGCAGTAAACGAGACACATCAAATTTAAAGCGCGTAATAGTAGACTTTAAGAAGTTGACGCCAGAAGTATTAAAACTTTTGGTAGCGGCTTATCCAGATGGTTATGACGACCGAAATATAATTTCATTCAAAAATGCCAATGGCGAGCGTATAGAAGCTGTTGAAGTATTGACCGAAGACACCAAATATTTGGTAAAGATCAGTGCGAAGCTGGAATATACCATGGAAAATTATGATGAGGATGATTATGAAGATTTTGAAGATGATGATCCAGAAGCAGTGGGCGAGCCAGACCCAGAAGATATGGCTCAAGATGACGATGAATAATATTGTTATCAGGTTTGTAATGAACCTTTCTATGCTTGGTATTCAGGCTAAGAAACCCCTTGTTCTATTCCAAGGTTTTGTTGATAGAGATACTAATTGTTTAATGTCCATTCAATGAAAATAGAAGAAATAGAAAATATAGAGTTAAAGTTTTTGGACCTTGATGATTATCAAGAGCTTAAAAGCGCCATGATATCCGCATATACCAATATGCCCGGATCATACTGGAAAGAAGAGCATATTAAATCGCTAATCGATAAATTTCCGGAAGGCCAAGTGGTTATTAAGATTAATGGACAGTTGGCCGGTGTGGCCCTGTCCATTATCGTAGACTATGATAGTTTTGATGATGAGCATACCTATGAGCAGATCACAGGTAACTATTCTTTTTCCACGCATAATGATGAAGGAGATGTGCTTTATGGTGTTGAGGTTTTTATAAAGCCCCAGTTCCGTGGTCTTAGGTTAGGAAGGCGTTTGTACGATTACCGAAAGGAATTGTGTGAAAAACTGAATCTTAAGAGTATCGCATTTGGTGGTAGAATGCCAAATTTCCATAAATATATGGATGAGCTTACTCCCAAAGAGTATATAGCCAAAGTGCGTAGAAAAGAAATTGCCGATCCTGTATTGAACTTTCAGATTAGCAATGATTTTCACCCTGCGAAGGTTATGAAAGGATATTTGGAAGGTGATAAAGCTTCAAGTGACTTTGCTATTTTAATGGAGTGGGATAATATTTATTATCAAAAACCAACTAAAAAAGCCGCTACAAAAAAGAAAGTCATACGATTAGGATTAATTCAATGGCAAATGCGGCCATATAAAGATTTGGAAGCCTTACTGCAACAAGCCGAATACTTCATTGATGCCGTATCTGGTTATCGGTCTGACTTTGCACTCTTTCCTGAGTTTTTCAATGCGCCCTTGATGGCAAAAGATAATCATTTGTCTACTGCTGCTGCCATACGTGAACTAGCGAAACATACCGACGCTATTGTTCAAAAATTTTCGGAGTTTTCAATAACCTATAATATCAATATTATTACTGGTAGTATGCCACAAATGATTGATGGGCGACTATATAATGTTGGGTATTTATGTCGACGTGATGGAAGTTTAGAGCGCTACGAAAAATTACATGTGACGCCTGATGAAGCTAAAGTATGGGGTATGCAGGGAGGAAATCAATTGAAAGCTTTTGATACAGATTGTGGTAAAATAGGAGTTTTAATTTGTTACGATTCTGAGTTTCCTGAATTAAGTAGATTACTTGCCGATGATGGCATGGATATTTTATTCATACCTTTCCTAACTGATACTCAAAACGGGTACTCTAGAGTGCGTCATTGTGCCCAAGCGAGAGCCATTGAAAATGAGTGCTATGTTGCTATTGCGGGTAGTGTTGGAAACTTACCCAATGTACAAAACATGGATATTCAATTTGCTCAGTCGATGGTTTTTACCCCATGTGATTTCTCTTTTCCAACCAACGGAATTAAAGCCGAAGCGACGCCGAATACGGAAATGATACTTATTGCTGATGTGGATATTGATTTGCTAAGAGAGCTCAATCAGTTTGGAGCTGTAAGAAATTTAAAAGATAGAAGAACAGATATTTTTGAATTAAGAAAAAAATAAAGATTTGAAAGATTTAGAGATTATTGGTAGTGAAGAGTGGTGTGTATTTGAAGATTTGGGAATACCAGCAATTAAAGCCAGAGTAGATTCGGGGGCAAAAACCTCATCAATTCAAGCAACAAATACAAAGGTGTATTCAAAAGGAGCGCAAGATTGGGTACGTTTTGAAGTGAATCCGTTACAAGAAAATCGCAGCATTGGTATTGAATGCGAAGCGCGACTGGTAGACCGTAGAATGGTTAAGAGTTCTTCAGGTATTTCAGAGGAACGTTTGGTGGTACGTACTCCGGTTACTTTAGGGGGAAGCACTTTTGAAATCGAATTGACACTTGCGAATCGTGATACAATGGAGTTTCGTATGCTTTTAGGGCGTGAGGCGATTAACGAACGTTTTTTGGTCAATTCAGCACTTAATTATCAAAAACAAAGTTTTTCTGATGAAGAAATTAACACGAAATACGCACCCTATTTTAAAGAGAAAACAGGTTTAAAAATTGCATTATTGGCTAGTAACCCGAACTTGTATAGCAATAAACGAATCATGGAAGCTGCTGAGGCTAGAGGGCATGAAATTATATTTTTGAATGCAGAATTGGCATACATGAAATTAGATGCACATTCGCCCGAAATACGCTATCGTGGAGGTGATATTTTAAAAGATTTTGATGCGGTAATACCAAGAATCAAACCTTCCGTTACCTTTTACGGTTGCGCATTAATACGACAATTCGATAATTTGGGAGTGTATTGTCAGAATTCCGCAGAAGCGATTACCCAATCAAGAGATAAGTTGTTTGCATCGCAGTTGTTTTCCAAAAACGATATTCATATTCCCATTACTGGCTTTGCAAAATCTCCTATGGATACCAAAGACCTTATCAAAATGGTCAACGGAGCTCCTTTGATTATAAAACTGTTAGAAAGTACACAAGGTAAAGGTGTAGTGCTAGCAGAAACAAACAAGGCAGCAGAGAGTGTGATTAATGCTTTTAAAAGTGTAAACACGAACATTTTGGTGCAAGAGTTTATCAAAGAAGCCAACGGTCAAGATATTCGTTGTTTTGTGGTCAACGGAAAGGTAGTGGCTTCCATGCAACGCCAAGCCCAAAAAGGAGAATTTAGAGCAAATATTCACCAAGGCGGAAAAGCGTCGACGATAAAAATTACATCCGTAGAAAAAAAGCTGGCATTAAAAGCAGCGAAAGTATTGAATTTAGCCGTTGCTGGTGTCGATATTATTCGATCAAACAAAGGGCCACTTTTATTAGAAGTGAACTCTTCACCGGGTCTAGAAGGTATCGAAAATGCTACTGGAAAAGACATCGCCAATGAAATGATCTTAGCGATTGAAAAGAAACTAAAATTCGTTATTTAAGTTGCTTGAGCATTTCAGCGGTTGTTTTTTCTAGGTCAAAATCGGCGTTCCAATTCCAGTCGTTTTGTGCTCTAGAATCATCAATACTTGATGGCCATGAATCAGCAATTGCTTGGCGAAAATCAGGTTCATAATTTACACTGAAATCGGGAATGTGTTTTTGAATGCTAGCTGCTATTTCATTTGGGGTAAAACTCATTGCAGCCAAATTGTAAGAAGAGCGAATGTTGATTTGCTCTTCTGGTGCATCCATAATTTGAAGTGTTGCTTTTATAGCATCATCCATAAACATCATGGGTAACTTTGTTTGCTCGTTTAAAAA
>ENA-ORXM01004523-ORXM01004523.1-marine-metagenome-genome-assembly--contig:-NODE-4523-length-12072-cov-3.532055_pt1 | contig 12072 bp, 11 predicted proteins | sample MGYA00237867_ERZ511480 | MGnify/ENA primary metagenome ERZ511480 (study PRJEB26309, sample SAMN06266103) | marine metagenome | isolation source: Algal blade | place: United Kingdom:Sidmouth, United... | reverse complement strand
CTCGTCGCAGTAATCTCGTTTGTCACGAGGGCCAGTGTTGTGGGTTGTGCGACCGCGGTGATGCCCCGCACTCGTGGCGCTTTGGAAAGCGGCTAGCTCGTCGCAGTAATCTCGTTTGTCACGAGGGCCAGTGTTGTGGGTTGTGCGACCGCGGTGATGCCCCGCACTCGTGGCGCTTTGGAAAGCGGCTAGCTCGTCGCAGTAATCTCGTTTGTCACGAGGGCCAGTGTTGTGGGTTGTGCGACCGCGGTGATGCCCCGCACTCGTGGTGGCTGCATCACCTGCACCTACTGGTGCGCAGTGGCTACGGGCAGCGACAGAGGTGACTGGGGGGCTGACACGCAGTGGCTACGGGCGGCGGGGGAGCTGGCAGTGAGGGAGTTGGAGAGGGGGCTGACGCGCAGTGGCTACGGGTAGCGGGGGAGCTGGCGGGGGGGCCAGGGGGGCAGAGCGTGGAGCAATACACGGACACCTGCGGCGGCTGGGCGGCTGGGGGTGGGGGTCTGCCTGCTTTGAACTCCTATAAGAGACTTGGTTCGATGGTGGTCCGCTCACCGTTCTTTTCCATCACTCATCGCAGCGCGCAACCGCTTTTCTCCTCAACCGGCGACCTCACTCTTTTTGTCGGTCCCGCCGCCCACCAACCTTCCGCAGCATGGCCAAGTCTCTCGCAAAGGCCAAGCAACCGATCGCGTACCGGGCGGCGAAGGCCAGCCACTCGATGGTTCTACGGGCGGCCAAAGCCACGAACAAGATGGTGCTACGTTCGGGGCGTCGCGTCGTGTACAAGGTGATGGCGCACAAGGACGCGTTCAAGAAGGCACGAAAGAATGCGTCCAGCGTCCCCTCCTCGGTCGCTTTGTCGCCGGTCACGCCGGCCGTCGCAGCCGTCTCTTCCCTGTCGGTGGCGACGAAGTATCGGTCGCTGCAGCCGATCCCGCAGCAGCCACTGTTCCTGCCACGGTTCGGGGAACCGCTGCTCAACCCGCCGGTGGTGCGCCTGCGGTCTGCCGGCCTCCTGTATCCGCAGCTCCTCATCAACGCTACTCCGACTCGCCCACGTGCGCGGTCGGCAACTGCAGCACACACGTACCCACTGGCGGTGGCGCCCACGGCGCCGTTGGCACAATCCGCCTCCGCGCTCCCCAGTGAAGAGAGGCTGCGCGGGCCTGTCGCACTTTCTGACGGCTTGAGCGCAAACCCCGTTGGGCTCGTTGGGCACGTCGCGCCCGCCGTTGGGCCCGCGGCACCCCTTGTTGGTGTCGCCGCGCCCGCCGTTGGAGTCGTCGCGCCCCCGGTCGCCGTCGAACCCACCGTCGAGATCGCCGCACCCCCGGGCGCGCCTTTGCTTCAAGCGGCCCCTCTTCCTCTGGTCGGGCTGGGTGCCGATCCCGCTGGGCCGTCGACGCGCGCAGTTGCAGTTGAGCTGCCGCTCGCTGGGCCGGCCACGCACGTCGCTGGGCATGAAGGAGGGCCTTTGGCCGCCCCGGACCTCGCTGTGGTGTTCTCCACCCTTGTCAGTCTCCCTGGCACGCCTGATCACGCCGCAGGTGACGTCTCCGTCGTGTGGGAGAAGGTCCGCCCGCTGGGGAAAGTGCTTGTCGCGTAGCCGAGTCCTTTTCTTTCTCAGTTTCTTCTCATGTTTGCTGCTGGTTGGAGTTTCTGGCCACTGGCAGTTACTTTGTCTTGTGGCGATTGGACATCGTTTGCACTTGTTTCTCGGGCACGAATAAACAGCGCTTCTTGCTCACCTCATCCACCCCGTCCGGTCTCGGGTTGACGAGCAGTACCTGTCGTTGCTTCCTCCCGAGAAAGACAGTAAATGGCAGCTTGTATCACATACATGTGCGATAATTTTCAGTCCATGCCTGTTGATCTGACATGCAGGTGCGATAATTTCGGTCAATACGTGTTGATCTGATTCGCTGACCACGAAGGGGCTCGTTCCCATTGGCGGATGGCGGTGGCACAATCGTTGTAGTCTGCCTTGCTGTAACGTGCATTTCACGGTCGACTGCGAGCATCACGATTCCTTCGACTGCGTCACGCTTCGTCACGGGTCACGGGTCACGGGTGCCTCGTGGAGTTCAATGAACACGGCCAATCTACCGGTGCCAGGAGGATGGTCCACAAGGGGGAAGTGTTGCGCTTCTCGCTCCTGGGTCAGCTTTCTGAACGAGCGCCCTCTGGCGCCGGATGCGGCGCTGCTACCCACTTCTGGGACTGCGGCGAGCCGATGGATGCCCGCGCCGACCTGTGCATACAGTGGCAGTCCGCCCATCAGGCGCCACGGCAACATGCGCTGAGGCGCAAGCGCGGCACGCTCTGCCAACTATGAGCTGTGGAAGGAGCGAGAGGTGCGGATGCTGGACGTTATAATGCATGCCTTCTCGGGTGATTTGAGCGAGTGTCGGGGCGAGTGTATAGGGTGCGGGTGTAGTACACGATTTTTTGCACGCTGGACACGACGCTCGCCGCTATCTCTCTCCGCCGCTCCCAGGACCCGCGTCTCCCTGGTGGCCGCGGCGACGCCACCGATGCCTGCGCAAGCGCCGCTGCTACCCACCGGCGCCCCCATGGCTATGACGTCGGTTGATGACGCCCCTGTCCGCGTGGCGCGCTCGCCAAATTCGCCTGAGGCGACCGCTGGTACTCCTGTGCCTGTCGTGGCTGTCGACCCTATCCCCGTGTTGTGCGCGTCGACCCCGTCTCCCCCTGGCGCACTTGTCGGCGCCTCCGTGTCTATGGCCCCAGTGGTGGCTGCCGCCGTTGCCGAGGCGGATGCGGCTGCCTCCCCCGCTTCGACGGCCGGGGGGGCTGTGGCTCCCGTGTCTGTCCCCCGCGGGGCGGGGGCGCTGACCTCCCCGGTAGCTGCGGTAGCTGTTGATTCCGTCCGCGTGTCGGCGGGGCCTGCCCCCGTCCGCGGGGCGCATACGCTGACCAGGCCTGTGGCGCCAGTGCCAGCCGTTGTCGCCCCCGTGGTGGCCGCCGCGCCGCCCGCGATGGCCGCGGCACCCGTGATGGTCGCCCCGACGGCTGCTCTCGCGTCTGCGGGCTCAAGGGCTTCTCCTACGGCTGCTCCTACGACTGCGGCCTCCTCTACGGTTGCTCCTACGAGTTTGGCGATCACAGAAGTAGCGGCGGCTGCCGCACCTGTGGCGTCGTTCACTCGTCGACAAAAGGGGTTATCCCTGGTGTTCCGGAGCATTTCTCGAGTCGGTCCGGCCGTCAATGACACGGACGTCGCTGTCCCGGTGTTGATGGTCATCTGGTTCGTTTCCCACATGACCTTCCTGGCTGGATCACTCCCTGGTGGCACTGAGAAGGCACTGCACCTGGAGCTCTCCGACCTCTTTAAGGAATCACCAATGGACGGGTGGCTTTGGTTGTGTCGTGCGTACGGACTTTGCGACCGCGGTCTCTTCCTCCTGGCTCGTGTCATGTTTGACCACCAGATCGGCGGCCAGCGCACCGCCTTGTCTTCGAAGACGGCGTCGCCAACGCCAAAGCCGAAGCAGATGCGCACGCGAGACGTGGCGCCGACGTGCAGCTGGTTGGTTGGAGGAAGAGGTGTGAGGCTGCCGTCCACGCGCCGCGGCTCGTCCCCAGCAACAGGTTGTAGTTGAGCGAGATTGTGATATTGGGCCCATTCCTCCTGCCAGCCGAATGTGACTTGCATCTGTTTCAATTTCTCAGCGCATCCATGATCCGTATTGCGGTCGCTGCTGACGACTTCAGATGCGCTCTATCGGGTAAAACGAGCATGGGAAATTTATCAATCGAAGAGGACGGCCCGGAAGGGGACGACTTGGCTTGAGCACAAAGACGGTGTCGTCGACGACGACGGCATGCTTCATTCCAACACCCGTCGTACTTATTCGAACAATTTGTGTGACTCGCACGTCATCACATTTAAATTCATGTCCTTTCTGTGCTTGACCAAGGCGCCAGTCAGGCTCATCTCGGCTTGGGTCCAGGCCTTGCCGCAGACAACCGACGCAGACATGTGGGAAAGGCGGAGAGGATACTAGTTATCCAATTGCCTGTCTGGGGCGGGGGGGCAGAAGCGTGTGCGCAGTTCTAATGGGGGGAGCCCGTGAGCGTCGTGCCGGGCGACGTGTTTGTGCTCGCCGCTTACCACGCGATGACCTACTCTCGCGTGCTGACCGAGGTACGTTGGGGGGGGGGGGCGTATGGAGAGCGAGGCACGGAAGGGCTATGTGCCCGACCCAGATGCGCGGCTTGGAAGCGCTGTGACATTGGCCACTGATGCTGGCCGTGACGGTGCGAACGAGCCCGTCAGAGCTACCTTCACGCCGCTGCGCGTTTGGCTGACGTGCCATCAAATGGTCCGTGCCCCTCCCCCCCGCGGCAGATGATTCCTCGCGTCTTGGGTTTTGATGTTTTCATTGGCGCCGTGTTCCCCTTCAGGCGCGGCGTTTATGGTGTGCTCGTCTGCAGCCTCGACATGTTCGGCAGGGGCGCGTGGGTGGGGGGCTGGCGTAATGCAGGCGTCGACGGCGAGGGCGACGACGGTACGGGCGCTCGTTGGGCTGGCATCGGTGACGTTCTCTTCTGCTGCGTCTGCGCGTGTGGCGGGAGCGTGAGTGACGGAGGTGGCTGAGGCAGGGCGTCCCAGGCGGGGGCGTCTGTGGCGGGGGCTGTGGTTGAGGGTGCTCACGTGGTTGGACATCACGTGGCGGGGGTGCCTGGTACGAGAGAATCGGCGGCGTCTGCGTCGGTCGCCGCGGGCTCCGTAGCGTTCTCGTCGGTCACAGCATCGTGCGTCTAGGGGTCCTATGTTCTGGGTGCTGGTGTGCTAAAAACGTCCGCGGCTGCAGCGCCTGTCGTGCTGATCGCTGTGGTCTTGTCTTCGACAGGTCGTCCGTCGCTGGCGATGGCGTACGTAGCGGAGTGGGTGAGGCGGGGTGTCGGATGGAGCTGGTTCGGTGGCGCGAGCGTCTGTGGCGGGGACGGTCGTGGCAGGTGTCCTAGTGGCAGGGGCGCTTCGGGCGCGGGCATCGGTGCAGTGTGCGTCGGTCGTCCAGGCTTCCGTGACGCGTTTTTCGGCGGCATCTGAGTGCGTGACGGGGAAACCTGTTGCTGGATACGGTGTTCGAAATGCGTCGGCGGCGAGCTCGTCGACACTGCCGGCTCCAGTTTTGCGTTCGTCGGTACCTTACGCGCCTGGGGCGCGAGAATATGTAGTGGTGGCTTCTGCAGCAAGGACGTCGGCGGCGCAGGCGCTCGTAGATGTGATCTCTGTGACATGGTGTTCTTCTGCTGGTGCGTCTGTGGCGCATTCCACATTTATCGGTACAGTTAAGGGATGGTGTGCGTGGCGGCGGAGCTGAAGGCCTGGGAGGCGTCGATGAAGAAGCGTTTGCATCTGGGGGGCGCGTGGCGGCGACGCTTGTGGCCGGGCTATTGACGCCATGTGCGCCGGTGCCCGCGGCGTTTGTAGCGTAAACTTTGTGGGCACCAACGTAAACCTCTGGAGATTGTGTGGCGGGAGGCGGCGTGGTGAAGGCGCCGCTGCGACGAGGTCTGCGCGTCTGTCGTCTGTGTAGTTGTCATCGGCAGCTTATGCGTCCGTGGCGCGAGTCTGCGCGGCTGGGAGGTTGATTTGCGCTATTGGCTGCGGCGGCGTCGGCCGTGGGGGCGGCCTTAGCGGCGAGGCTTTGGTTGCAGAAGTGCTCTTGGCGAAAGCGTATATGACGCAGTAATCGGCATCGTGTGCTGCGGTGGCCTGGATGTCGATGGCGTGCTCTTTGCTGGCGTTGGTATGTGTGACGGTGGAGTGCTGACGGGCGCTGGTCTGGGAAGAGCGTCGGCGGCGAGGGCGGCGGTGGTTCGAAGGAACGTGGCGTTGTCGTCGGGGTTTCTGGCGTCTGTGCTTCGGACATGTGTGACGGCTGCTGACCTGGTCTTGCTGTCGGCAGAGGGTCGTCCGTGGTTCGGTCGTCCACGTCGTTTTTTTCTGCGGCTCGCGCGTCTGTGGCGCATGCGAGTGTGAGGGAAGCGTTTGAGGCAAGGTGCGGGTGGCTGGCCGTTGACTGAGTGTGAAATGTAGGTCAGGGGCGTAGGGGGTCGCTTTGTGTCGTGATGATACTTGGGGTGGCAAAGAGCGGCAAGGCCGCTTGCTGCAGATTGGAGGCTCAGCGCGCCTTGACAGAGGGTTCCTGCGTCGGCCTTTGAAGTCGGTGTGCCGCAGGCTTTGTTGTGTTTTACACTGACAGCGTGTGAAGATACTGAGATTGAACGATACCGGCTGTTCTTCGCCCATGGTTCTTGACAGAAGCAATACAGGGCCATGGGTATGAGGCTCTCACATAAAGTAGAGACGCATGTATTGCTACCGACCAACAAGAAGCAACCAGAACGACTCAATCATACGGCCCCCAACCCACCGCGAGCTGTTCTTCATCCTCGCTCTCCTCCTCGTCGGTGTCAACGTCGTAGAACCCAGATTCGGCTTCATCGGTAGATGGGACGTAACCGTTCATAGTCTCGCGGAAGGTGGCTGCTTCAGCGTGGGACAGGGACGGTACCGAGGCCGTGTTGGAAGGAAGGAGGTCGGCATTGGATGAAACAAGCGAGTGCATCTCCACGCTCCCAGTAGACAGCGACGAGCGGTCGCCCGCAACAAGCCGCCCGGCAATGGAAAACTCGCGCTCGCAAGAGGCAGATGATCCCACCGCACCGAAGACCGAGCCAGCAACGACAAACAGGGCAGGGAACTGCGCACGGTGTGCGCGCCAAAACTCCATCGCGTCCCCAGCCATGGCCGAGTCTGACAGGCGGCGAAACCGAGACAGCTCCTCGCGCGCCGCGCGGTCCACTCTGCTTGGTTCCAGAGTACGCTCACGTTCAGGTGACACATCGGCTTGCCACAGGACCAACGAGGAGCGCGCCGTTACCCGCAGCTCGGAGAGTTCCGCGGTAGAACGCAAGGGCCCCGCCGAGCCGCATCCGCCGAACGCCTCTGCAGTCGGTTGCAGCTTCGCGGCCGTTTCGAGAACGGCTGTCTCATCCTCGGCAGTCGGTTCACCCATCCCAACCCAATCTCCAACTTCCCGCAGCATCCGGCCACCACCCGGTGAAAGAAGCACGGCGCTCAAAACAGCTGGGTTTCTCAACCAGTTTTTTGCATTCTCCTTGGGGTTGAAAAAAAGGCGGTCGATCTCGTCGCGCATGATGCGCACTGCGACAGCCGCCTCTTCACATAACGACTCAAAGCCATCCCTTGTCTCCATGTAGACGGCCTCGCTGGGGTAGAGGCGGTTGTCGAGCTCGATGACGTCGTCGTCTGGGTTCTCCTGGAGGAACGACTCGATAGAGTCGGAGCCAACGGCCAGTGGATGCTCGGGGAACTTGGGCGCGACGATGGTGTCGAGCAGCAGCGTCTTGCAGAGCGCGACGACAAGAGAAAAAAAGTCCGCCAGCGTCGCCGACGTTCTCTGGCACTCCTTTGTCACCTCAAAGACGGGTGTCAGGATGGCGATAAGGTGTCGCATCTTGTCCCAATCACGATGGGCGACACGGCGCTTGCGCTGGTCCGCCGTCAGCGCCGTCGAGCGGAAGAAAATGGAAAGCCGCGGCCACATAGAGTACAAACGAGCCAGAGACAGGTAGGTCGACCCCCAACGCGTCGCGACTTCGGACACAAGGCCGCGAATCGCCGGGTCGCCTGCAACGATGATGGCACTCAACCTCTGCGCCTCCGCGTCCGAGTGCTTGAAGAACGTTGTTGTTGCGCGAAGCCGGGTCAGCAGCTCCCGGGCTGCAGGATTGGGGCAGGCCTTGAGCTGGCGTCGCGCAGCCCGCCCGCCGGCGGCAACACGAATCGCCCGCTGGTTGGCAGACTCACCCGACGCTCCCAAAGCCTTCCGAACCGCCACGTTCAACGCATGAGCCGCACAGGGAATCCACGGAGCATCAAGATCCGCCTCGGCCTTGCGGACGTTCGACCCCGAATCAGTTGTGGTTGAGGCAATGTCACCTTCCGAGATTCCGACTCGTCCAAGCACTTCTTGCTGCCACTTGACGATGGCCTTATGGTTGTGCCTCCCAGGACACGCCCAAACACCGAGGGACTTTTGCTTGATAGCAAACGTCCCCAAGTCCGTGAAACGCAGGATCAACGCGCCGTAGCTAGCTCGGGACCCAGGCGCCGTCCACATATCGATGCAAACATGGGCCCAGGGTACACCAATGTAGTCGTTGGCAGCGGCCGTGAAGAGGTCGACAAGGATCGAGGATATGAAGGACGCGAGCTCCGAGAGATGCAACATGACCGTGCCAAGTGCTGGTGGCGCGTGGCTGATCCGGAAACCTGCAAGGAATGAACGGACATAAGCGCTTGTTGCAAACGCGTGCGAAAACGACGTCATGATCTGCATCAGCACAAATCGTACGTGGTGCTCACGTCGATCCGCCGGGCGCATAAACTGCGTAATCGCACCATCAGCCGCCGTCAGTAGCGTGCGAGGCCCACCCTTGAGGTTCTTGGCCAGGTACAGCGCCGCAAGAAGATGGTCGCCACGACGTGCAGGCGAGCCCTTGCCCTTGCCGGTCGTTTCAAATTGCTTGGTGCCATTTGACGTTTGACCACCCTGTAAGAACAAGTACGTCTCGACACCGTCAAGAGCGCACACCTTGCACCGCACGTAGACGTCGTTGGACTCATCCAAGACGTACACGTCAACCAGCCCCCACAGTGGCGACCGTTGTGTCTTGGCACGCCCGCTCGGGTCATGCTTCCAAACGAGGTCCTTCACTGACCAGCTGCCCGGTGCCTCCGCCACGACGATGGGCCTCGTAATGCCAACTTCGTCACGAAGGAAGGCGGAGAATGTCTGGTCGTCGGGGCCCGTGGGCGCGCTAAGGCTCAAAGGTCGCTTGCTCGATCGCAATGGCACGGGCGGCAAAATTCGCTCCGTGACCACCGCCCCGCCCGTAGATGGGGACGGCAGCAGAGGAGCGGTGGAGGGGTGCACGACGTCGATATCGTCATCGGGCGATGATGTTGTGGTCATGATCGGAGGAATGGGAAGGGCGCCAGTTCGTGCTGCTCCATTGCATGGGCATGCCGGACGGGAGGACCATCCAGCACGTGCGGCTCAGACTCGCATTGAGAGACTCCCGCTCGTTGGTACGCTGTGAGGAGCCCTTATCAGTGGGTGGTGACCCCTTTCGAGCGCCGGCGCTGTTGGGCGAGAAGCATGGCGATTCACGGCCCCGACTGGAGGTTGGCTCGCCCGAGAGAGGTCGTTATAGAACGTGATTGGCTGTGACGACGCCAAAAACAACGCTACATGTTTCGAGGATGCACGTATCTTGGTCAAAATTTTGTGATGTAGGCCGCGTGTGCAGAAGCGCAGCTGGCAGTAGCGGGAACCCCCCGGGACAGACCCGACCTCAGCGAACGGGAGTCTTCTGCCACCGCCTCGGATCGTATGGCTTTGAAACACGTCTCTTCGCGAGACGCATCTCATGAGTGGCCCAGCTTGAACTTGCATGTCAGGTGGCGGCCTTGGGGATCTCCGTCAAACAATCTGTTCATGCGCTCTCGAGCTTTCCAAGCTTCTGCGGTCTGGAGAGGCCCAGTGCATTCGTCCATGCCATGGTATGGTTTTGTAGCCGTATCCAGCGCTTCTGTCGTGCACTTGACCATCAGCTTTCAAATTCAAGGCGGTGAATCAGCCGCAGAAGGAGCTGAAACGTCAGTAGACGGTCAGGCCTGCCGGCTGTCAACGCATGTGGCGCATTCCGCTTCAAAGAATTGTCCGCCTGTCCGGTATAGGGCTGCCTCATCACCATCACACGGTTCAGAGGCGCTTCCAGGAGTCCTCAGCAGCACATCCCGGAATTGCGAGCGCGCAGTCACCTGTCCACCGGGCGATCTTCCTCCAACCAGTGCATACATGTGGATGCCGCACGCGCTGCAACTGCGTGATCGTCATCCATCAGCCCAATGGCGGTTGCAAGTCTCTTTTTCTCCGGAACATGCAGACAGCCTGCAGGGCCTTTTCTTGCAGACAGTCTGCTGAGTAGTACAGAGTCCTTCGCGGCGACCAATCTGCTACATCAGCTGACATGAGCGCCTAGCATTCTTCATCCCGATCCAAAATTTCAAACTTCAGCGAAGAATACCCACGAAGTACGTACTGAGCGGCAAGGTACGAGTACTGGTAGCTGTCTCTTTTCCGTGTAGATACCGTCTTACACAAGAGAGTTTGGCCCTGAGTACGGGTGCACGGCCACTTACACCCGTAAAAATACCTACTGGCGATATACTTATGGCAGGGCCTGGTACGCATCCTTGATGTCCCACGAAATCAGGTTGTCGTACGGCACCAGCGCCGCCATAAACTCCGAGAGCGCCTCGTATTTGAACTTGATGTCCGCCAGGTGGTCGTTGACCTGCCGAAGGTCCACGACCAGGCGCGGCGTATCCGGCGGCACCCAGCTCACAAGGGCTGGGGACACACACGGCGCGGACCTCCGCTCGTCCTCATCGAGCGGGCGGATGAAACCTGCCTTCACCCACCGCTTCAGCTCCGCCGCCACGAAGGCACTGTCCTTCTTGGTGGTGGGGTAGGGGCGGCTCCGCCGTCGAGGGCGGCCCCGTGGTGTAAGCCACGGGAGCCGCAAGCCAAACTGCAGGGCGCGCCTGACCCAGCGGGATGCACCAATCTCTCGCCAGGCGTCGGCCGCAGCCCTGGCTCGCTGCGCCGGTGGCCAACCGGACGCAGCGCCGCTCCTTGGGTTGCCCGTCGCGCCGTCTTGGGCAGCAAATGGGGCGAGCGGCACCCCACGGGCATTTTCCTTGTTACGCCTTTTGGGGAGTTTCGCCATCTCCGCGCTTGCGCCCGCCCCCGCGCTTCCCCCGCCGGTGCCCCTCGACGTTGACCTCCTTGATCTGCGCGGCGACAATGGTTTTGTTGAGGCCGCGGTTGCGGAGGTGCACGGTCTCCACGTCCAGGTTGCGGCGCGTCAGGGACGCGTGGGTGTCCTTGGGGGCACGCATGCGCTTCTGGACCTGGGCGGCGATAACCGCATCCGGCACCTTGAGGATGTCATAACGGGCGGCGCAGAGCTCAGCGAGCTGGCCGTTGTATACCCGAAAGAGGAGAAGGAGAGCTTGTAGCTCTTTTGGGTTGTTGTAGCCCGTCGACTTCGTGAAGGCAAGGATCTCATTGTGGATGCGACTGCTCCACGCGCCGATGATGGTGAGGTGCCTGGCCTCGACTGCCTCGGGGCAGGGCTCTGAGAGGGGGAATTCGTCCCGGAAGCGGAGCGTCTCCATCCAGTAAGGGGAGGGGAAGATCGTCCGCGCGCACGGGGGAAGCTGGAAGTATTCCAGCGGATCTCCTCGGTGGGCAGCGCGCCGCGCCCCGTGGTCGGTAAAGGTCGCCGCCGCGGAGGGGGATTCATCGTCGTCGTCGCTAGAGGATCCGCCTCGGCCGCGCCGGGCCGCCCGGATGGCACGCGCGATACCATCGACCAGGACTTTGGGAAGGCCGGCGTCGCCGCCGGCCAGGATAGGGACCGGAGGAAGCCCCCCATAGGCGGGGGCGCCGACGCCACGGACGCCGTCACCGGCACCGGCGCCAACGACGCCTTCGCCCGCTCCGCCACCGCCACCGAGTCCGCCCAACGAAGCACCTTCCGCGTTGAGCTCGAGGGCGGCAAGGCGGTCGCCGATGGCCGCCACTCCAGCCACGAGCCCATTAATGGCTGCAGCGAGTTGGGCCGGGTCGCCGGCCGCAGCTGCGGCCGCAAGGGCCCCGGCTCCTTCCGCGGCATTGGGTGCCGGCAGTTGCTGCTGCAGGAAGGCGGCGGCGTCGGCGTCGGCGGCGGCAGCGGCAGCCGCGGCCGCAGCCTCCATGTTGACAGTTCAGCGAAACCACGGGGCAGGCCCCCGGGAACCAACCCAGGCTCACGTCGACGTACGTCGGTGTGAGACTGAGAAGAGCTTACCGGTCTCCCCTCGCGTCCTCTCGGCCGCCGGGCGGGAGAGATATACCCCCGGCCGTCGACCGGCGGCGGGGCGTCCGCAGGCGCAAC
>ENA-ORXM01004519-ORXM01004519.1-marine-metagenome-genome-assembly--contig:-NODE-4519-length-12084-cov-3.865079_pt1 | contig 12084 bp, 11 predicted proteins | sample MGYA00237867_ERZ511480 | MGnify/ENA primary metagenome ERZ511480 (study PRJEB26309, sample SAMN06266103) | marine metagenome | isolation source: Algal blade | place: United Kingdom:Sidmouth, United... | reverse complement strand
AGCAAGGTAGAAATTAGACCGAGTTTTCCTCATAAAAAACCTAAGTAACAAACTGGCAAGATTTTCGTTTTGTTTATGATGATGAGAGTTGTAACAATAATCTGTATCCTATTTATGTCGGTCTGCTCATTTAGCCAAGAACCTACAGCGAAGGAATTGACGCCCGAGCAAAAGCAAATTGCCTTATTGCAAGAGCTTGGTAAACGCATGATTATCAGTGATGAGTATGAAGATAGAAGGAATGCAAACTATGCATTTATCAAGCAGCTCACCAAATTGCTAAATAGAAAAAATTCGTTCGAAATTTCCCTCGAACAGCTCCGTTTTCTCTCGGTGCAAACCCCGAAAGATGAAGCCTTTCGAATTATTACATGGCAAATTGAGACCGTTCCAGGTCTTGTTCGGCACTACGGCGCCATTCAACTCAACCAAAAAGACTTAAAGCTTATTCCACTCACCGATAGAAGTGAAGAAATGGAATATCCTGAACTTTCTATTGGTGGTAGCAGAAATTGGTTTGGCGCCATTTATTATCATGTGCAGGCTGTTAAAAGAAAAGCTGGAACTCAATATTATCTTTATGGTTATGATAGCCACAACCCTGTAAGTAACATCAAAGTGGTTGACGTGTTGCAATTCTCGCCAAATGGCGATGCAGTCTTTGGGTTATCGGTTTTCCCAGATTTGAAACGACCCGGACAAACAACCAATCGATTTCTTCTTGAATTTAGAGAAGATGCGGGGGTTCGACTCAACTATAGTTCAAGGTACAAAAAAATTATTTTCGACCACTTAGTGCCTATTAATGAGGCGAGTGAAGGTATATTTGCCGACTACGTGCCAGATGGCACATTTGATGCCCTAGTGATGAAAAATGGTGCATTCGTTTTAGAAACAGATGTTGTTGTAACCACGGGTGTAACTCCTGAAAACACGAACACTAGGCCGAAAAGCGATACGCTATATAACTCTAGAGCAAAAGAGTAAAGCTCAACTATGATCGACCAAATTTTACAAACTGTTCAGCAAGAAATTGGACAGAAATTAGCAAACCATACCGGCATTGACCAAACTAAAGTGCCAAGTGCGTTAGAAACCGTTTCTGCCTCCATTATGGGGAAAGCCAAGCAATTCATGGAACAAGGAAAAATTCTTGAACTAAAAGATTTGTTTACTGGCGAAGACTCTGAGGAGAAAGAACGTTTCATGAAAGACATGAAGATTAACGTGAGTAAAGAATTACAAGAGGGAGAAGATATCTCCTACGATCAGGCTGAAAGTTTTGTAGATATGAGCGTGCCCGAAATTATCCGAGTGTCTAAAGAAAAATTGCTAGGCCCCGATGGTAAAGTTGGGCTAGCTGATTTACCAAAACTCATGAGCTTCTTTAAAAGTGAAGGTAAGGACGTGAGTTCAACCGGCGGTTTGGGCGGATTGTTCGGGCTATAAAAAACCAAACAGTACTTAATCTTTCAATTACTCTTATTCTCAAAAGATACTGCGTTATACGTGTTATCTTTGCAAACTCTTAAAAAAAGCAACCTACATGCCTCGTTGGAAACTGACTCAATTTGATTTCGATTTACCAGATAATTTACTTGCAGAATATCCTGTAGAATCACGTGATGAAAGCCGCTTGATGGTGGTTCATCGTGATACAGGAAAAATTGAGCACAGAATGTTCAAAGACATCGTTGAATATTTCGACGAAGGTGATTGCTTCATCATGAACAATACCAAAGTTTTTCCTGCTCGATTGTTTGGTCACAAAGAAAAAACAGGAGCAAAAATTGAGGTATTCCTTCTTCGTGAACTCAACAAAGAAATGCGATTGTGGGATGTGTTAGTTGATCCTGCAAGAAAAATACGTGTAGGCAACAAACTCTACTTTGGCGACGATGGCTTTTTAATGGCAGAGGTGATTGATAATACAACCTCTCGGGGTAGAACGATTCGCTTTTTGTTCGATGGAACAGATGAAGAATTCCGTGAAATGATTCAACAGCTTGGGAACACTCCATTACCTAAGTATATTAGACGAGAGCCGGAAGAGAGCGATATTCAACGGTACCAAACACTTTATGCCAAAGAAGAGGGCGCTGTTGCAGCACCAACTGCAGGCTTACACTTTAGCCAACGCGTGTTGAAAATGATGGAATTGAAAGGGATTGAGCGTGCAGAAATCACACTACATATTGGTGTCGGCACATTTGATACCATTGAAGTTGAAGATTTAACCAAGCACAAAATGGATGCTGAATACGTACGTATCGATCAGAAAGCTGCTGATATTGTGAATAAAGCTAAAACTTCTGATAAACGTGTATTAGCTGTTGGTACAACTTCTTTAAGAGCAACAGAGACCGCTGTTTCGGCAGAAGAATTGTTGAAGCCAACAGAAGGGTGGACCAACCTGTTTATCTACCCGCCATATAACTTTAAAATTGCAGACTCGCTCTTAACGAATTTCCACATACCAAAATCAAGCTTAATTATTTTGGTTTCAGCCTTTCTGGGTTACGAACGCACTTTAGAAATTTACGACATGGCTATTGAAAAGGGTTACCGCTTTTATAGCTACGGCGATGCTATGCTGATTCTGTAATTAGGTCATGAAAAACGGGCTAATTGTTGTTGCAGGTGGAAAAGGAACTCGCTTTGGATCTAAAAACCCAAAACAATTTTTAACCATCGATGGCAAGGCCATCTATATTCACACATTGTGTGCCTTCCTTAAATTTGATCCCGACCTTGATGTTGTACTGGTGCTCCCTCAACATGCTAGTCAGCAAATGATCGATGAAGTACATGCCACGATTAACCAACAACTCAATGTGAGAGTGACCACTTGTTTAGGCGGTGAAACTCGCTTTGAGAGTGTGAAAAACGGCCTCGCTGAAATGCAGGCAAATACAGAAATTGTGGGTGTTCATGATGCCGTTAGACCCTTAGTCTCAAACAAAGTAATTGAAACCTGTTTTTCTGTGGCATATCAACAAGGTAATGCTGTTCCCATTGTTCCCCTTACTTCATCACTTCGCAAGGTTGTGAATAAAGACAGTGAGGCTGTAAATCGAAATAATTTTGCAATTGTTCAAACCCCGCAGTGTTTTCGGCATGATATATTAAAAGAAGCTTATTTGCAACCTTACTCTACGGCGTTTACCGATGATGCAAGTGTTGTAGAAGCTGCAGGGTATAAAATAAAACTGGTGGAAGGCAATTCCGAAAACATCAAAATTACAACTCCACCAGACTTCGTATTGGCTGAATATTATTTAAAAAACTTCTACGATTAATGCTCGTCTTCTGCAAAGAAGAAATCATCCTTAGTTGGATAATCCGGCCAAACGTCGTCAACCGTTTCATAAATTTCTTCCTCGTCAAGTTCTTGTAGGTTCTCAATAACTTCAACAGGTGCACCTCTACGAATGGCAAAGTCGATCAAGTCGTCTTTCTCCGATGGAAAAGGTGCTTCCTCTAAATATGATATTAATTCTAATGTCCAATACATAGACTCAATTTTTGCGCAAATCTAATTTTCAATTGCTATACTATAACAGAAAATCAACTTAAAAGTTCCAACGTCCTATAAAAAAGGTTGGAAACCTTGATCTCATTGCTTTTGGTAGGATGTTAAACAGCAAAAGAGACCTATCTCGACCTCTTTTTCACCCTGTTTTGAATTATTATTCTGATATTGCCTTTATGCCTGGTAGTTCTTTACCTTCAAATAGTTCAAGAAGAGCGCCACCTCCTGTTGAAATATGACTTACATCATCTCCATAACCAAACTGGTTGACCGCAGCAGCAGAATCGCCACCACCAATCAGCGAATACGCACCATTGTTAGTTGCTTGAGCCACAGCCGCAGCTATTGCCTTAGTACCATGTGAAAACTTCTCCATTTCAAACACACCCATTGGGCCATTCCATAAAATAGATTCGGAAGTTAAGATGACGGCTGAATAATTCTCAACGGCCATCGGACCAATATCAAGACCCATCCAACCAGTTGATATTTCATCAGATTGTTCTATCTGACTGTTCGCATCAGCCGCAAATTCATCGGCAATGATAGAGTCTGATGGTAAGTGAATGGTTGTATTATTTTCTGCAGCTTTCGTGAGTAATTCTTTTGCCAAGTCAACTTTGTCTTCTTCAAATAATGAGTCGCCAATGTTGCCGCCTTTTGCTTTAATAAAGGTATAAGCCATGCCACCTCCAATAAGAATATCATCAGCTTTTCCAATCAAATTTTCTAAAATAGAAATTTTATCGCTCACCTTAGCACCGCCAGTAATGGCTACAAAAGGGCGCTTTGGGTTTTTAAGTAACCGTTGGGCATTACCTACTTCGGTGCCCATAAGTTTTCCAAGAGCCCGGTTTTCGGTTGCAAAAAACTGTGCGATAACGGCGGTTGATGCATGAGCTCTATGAGCTGTGCCAAACGCATCATTTATATACACATCACCATGTCTCGCCAATTGTTTAGCAAAGCTTTCATCTCCAGCTTTTTCTTCTTTGTAGTATCGCAGGTTATTCAATAGCAATACTTCGCCCGGTTGCAAATTCTCAGATAGTTTGAATGCCTCTTCAGAAATACAGTCTTCAGCGAAGAACACTTTTCTATCAAGTGTGTGACTCAACTTATCAACGATGTGCACCAGAGAAAACTCCTTTTCTTGTGCCTTTGGTCTGCCCATGTGCGACATGAGCACGGCACTACCACCATTCTCTAAAACATGTTGAATGGTTGGCAATGCACTCATGATTCTTGTATCATCGGTAATTTCATTTGCGTCGTTAAGAGGCACGTTGAAATCAACCCGTATCAATGCGGTTTTGTGCGTAAAGTCAATTGATTGTAAGCTATTCATTAACCGATTTTGTGCATCTTCTCCATGAGATCAGCTAAACGACTTGAGTAACCCATTTCATTGTCATACCAGCCAACAACTTTTACATAATTGTCATCCATCACCATGGTAAGTGGTGCGTCGAAAATGCATGAATGTGTGTTGCCAATGATATCTGAAGAAACAATTGGATCTTCATTGTATTGCAAAAGGTCTTTTAATGCACCGTTGCCCGCTTCTTTAAAAAGGCTGTTAATTTCTTCAACCGTTGTTCCTTTGCTCAGTTGGCAAGTAAAATCGGTGATTGAACCGGTAATGGTAGGCACTCGCATGGCCATGCCATCTAATTTTCCTTCTAAATGAGGTAAAACTTTGGTCACAGCAATTGCTGCTCCAGTAGTTGTTGGTACAATATTTACAGCCGCCGCTCGTGCTCTTCTCAAATCGCTGTGTGGCGCATCTTGAATGTTTTGATCTGCCGTGTAAGCGTGAATAGTTGTCATCATTCCTTTCTCAATGCCAAAGTTGTCATCGAGCACTTTTACCATTGGTGCAAGACAATTTGTGGTACAAGATGCGTTTGAAAGAACAAGGTCATCGCTCTTGAGTTGATCATCGTTCACACCAAGCACAATCGTTTTGATATCACCACCTTTAGCAGGTGCAGAAATCACGACTTTCTTTGCGCCAGCTTCAATATGCATGCCCGCTTTTTCGCGTGTTCTAAAAACGCCTGTGGCTTCTAATACAACATCAACACCGAGTTCACTCCAAGGCAACTGTTTGGGATCGCGCTGCGTGTAAGCATTAATTTTTGTACCGTCAACGTAAATGTGTTCGTCATCAGCAGTCACTTCACCGGGGTATGCGCCTTGAGCAGTATCATACTTAAAAAGATGAGCCAAGGTGTTATTGTCAGTTAAATCATTGATGGCAACAACTTCTATACCATCAGTCTCTAAAAATCTTCGTGTTGCTAGTCTTCCTATTCGGCCAAAACCGTTAATTGCTACTTTCATTGTTTGTTTTTTATAGCCCTTTGAATAAAGGCGGGCGTTTATTAATGAATGCTTCGGTGCCTTCTTTGAAATCATCAGTTTCAAAAAGTTCTCCAAAGCTTTGTATTTCTTTGTCAAACCCATCAACGTCTTTCTTATAAAATGCATTCACTGCGTTTATAATTTCAGTGATCGCTAATGGTGCTTTCTTTATAATTTTTTGTAAAATTTTCACCGTCTCATCAACTAATTTTTCTTGAGGAAAAATGTAGTTCACCAAGCCGAGTTGTTTTGCTTGCTCAGCGTCAATAATATCTCCGGTGAGCAACATCTCCATTGCTTTGCCTTTGCCTATTAGCTGTGGTAAACGCTGCGTTCCACCATATCCAGGTATCAAGCCAAGATTCACTTCTGGCTGTCCAAATTTTGCATTGTTAGAACACACTCTAAAATGAGTTGCCATTGCCAGCTCACATCCACCACCGAGGCAAAATCCATTCACGGCGGCAACAATTGGTTTTGGGTAGTTTTCTACACGGTTAAATACCTCGTGACCTCTCTTTGCCATTAAAATAGCTTCTTTAGTCGGATATTCTTGAAATTCAGAGATATCAGCCCCGGCAGCAAATGCACTTTCACCCTCGCCAGTAATAATGATTGCTTTCACATCATCATTTGCTCTATTTTGTTTCAAATGCTCGCTTAACTCCCCAATTACCGAGCGGTTTAGCGCATTTAGTTTATTCGGTCTATTAAGTGTAATGATGAGAACATTCTCTCTTTGTTCTGTTTTTATGAATTCCATTAAGATTTTTTCTTTTCTTTTTTCCCCTGGATTTTCTTATCGTCTGTGTGTTTGTTAAGGAAGGAGTTGATCTCTTCTTGAGGTTTCGTCATTTTTATTTCGCCAAACTCATCTATGTATAGTTCAAGCCCATCCATATCCTTATGAACACTTGGCTTTTTCTTTTTTGCTGGCATTGTGTATTTTGTACAAAAATAAAAGTTTATAGTTCAAAACAATACGAATCAATGAATTACTACTCACACTTTGTGGTGTCGCCTACCCAAAACAATGGTTATGTTACCCTAGGTTCCATTTTGCCTGATATGTTACGTAATGCCAAAAGTGAGTTAGTCAGTATTGTAACTGAACAATCGAATAATGAGTGCTTTGCGCGTCTAATTGATGGTATGATCAATCACATAGAAGTAGATCGAAAATTTCATAACTCAGAATTTTTTATTCGCTCAAACAGTCAGTACGCCGCACTACTAAGGAAAAATGAGCATATTTCTATGGTCAAGTATACTCAATTTTATGCACATATTCTCATTGAATTGCTAATCGATCATGTGCTGATTAAAACAGACAAAGAACATCTTATTACATTTTATAGGTTACTTGAAGATGTTGATGAGAGACAGATGAGTAGCTTTTTTAAAGACTATTTTCCCTCTCAAGACTTCGAATTGTTTTGGGAACGGTTTCAGAAATTCTTAACAAGAAAATTTTTGCTTGAATATGATGATATTGATCGCGTGATTGAGTTCAGTTTCTTAATTTATGAAAAAACCACCAAACAACGAGTTGATAGATTGGAACACAATCATCACAAAACCTTAATTAAATTGGATTTATTACCTGAAATTGAACAATATGCACGAAATTTGTTAGGTTGGTTAACCAATGATAATGAAAACTAAATACCTACTCGTCTGGCTTCTTTTGTTGCCTCTTTATAGCCAAGCACAAGAATTTAGAAAATACACGAATAATTTTTTGTATCAAGGCGTAGATGCACGTGGTCGTGCTATGGGTAATGCCATTGCATCTTCAAGTGAAGATGCATTTGCAGGATATTGGAACCCAGCCGGCTTGGTTGATGTAAAAAAAGATCAAACTCAAGTAGGTTATGTACATGTGTTTGATGGCCTCTATAACTTCGATGTTGTCGGTGTTGCTTTTCCAACAAATAAGAAACACAGCTTTGGGCTAACCGGTGTTCGCTACGGAGTAGATGATATACCCAATACGATTTTTTTAGTTGATGCTAGCGGCAACATTAATCCTGATAATATTACAACATTTAGCGCTGCGGACTATGGTGTGTTTTTGAGTTATGCCAGAGAGTTAACTGAGCAAGTTTCAATCGGTGGAAGCGCCAAATTCGTACATAGAAACGTGGGAGAATTTGCAGATGCGTGGGGCGCAGGAATTGATATTGGTTTAAAGGTGAGAAGCTTAAATGAACGATTTAAAGCAGCAGCCTTTGCTCGAGACATTTTTGGGACTTACACCTCATGGGACTTTCAATTTAATGACCCTCAAATCATTAGCGCATTTCAACGAACAGGTAATGATTTACCTGAAGATGGCACCATTGAGGCAACCTCACCTAGTTTGGTGTTGGCGGCAAATTACTTAATAGGCAATGGAAAATTTACAGTAAACCCTGAAATAAATGTTGACTTCACATTCGATGGCGAGAGAAATACATTATTATCGAGCTCCGCATTTAGCGGTGACCCACATGCGGGAGTTGAGTTTGGGTACGAACAACAGGTGTTTCTAAGAGCCGGAATTAACAATGTGCAAGAGATTCGCCAAGAGACCGACTTCTCTACTGCAAGCTGGCAGTTACAGCCTAGCGTAGGTGGTGGTTTGAAGCTCAGCAACGTAGAAGTAGATTATGCCCTTACTCAATATGATTTACGAGAAGAATTAACGCATTTAATTGCCTTCAAATTTGGCATTAACAAATAGCCTTTGTAACATGAAACGACTTTTATTATTTTGTTTACTTGCATTTGTTTCAACTTCCAGCTTTGCTCAATATGCTGGTAATGGAAACGATTGGGTTGAGTTCGATAAAACATATTACAAGTTCGCCGTTTCTGAAGATGGCATTTACCGTCTAAGCAAAGATGACTTGCTTGCAGCTGGCATTCCCGAGTCAGAACTTCAAGGTAGCTCGTTTAAAATGATTAGAAACGGTGTTGAAGTGCCTTTGTTTGTTTCAACAAACGGGAACTTCTCGACGAGTGATTTTATAGAATTTTTTGGCGAGATGAATACCGGCGATGTAGATACAGGCTTGTACTCATCGCCACTGCAACAACCTGGCACATCTAGAAGCTTGTTTTCAGATACATCAATTCATTTTCTTACAATTGATTCTTCTGGCAGTCATGCAAGAATAACACAGATTGCGAACGACCTTACTAATTTGCCCGCGCCTGAAGAATTTTATATGGCCAAAATTGTAAAACGACCCGGGTATAACGATGGGAGATACATTAGAATAAGTGATGTGAATCTCTATGAATCAGGCTTTGATAATTGTGAAGGCTACACTTCACAGGTAAATAGAACTCGGCTTGGGCAGTTTGATTTTGAGGCTGACAACATCGTTACAACTGCCAATGCAGACTTATCCGTTCACGTAAAGATTGCCTCTCGTGTGAATACGTCAAGCATCGTTTTGCCTGGTCCAGTAGAATTTTCGATTGGGAGCAGTACTGTGATCACTCAAAATATTGCTGGAAGGTTTGAGTTTGAGGAATTTAATTTCACTTTCTCGCCAGCGGATATCTCTGGAAATTCTAGGTTTAGGATTCGAAACAATAGTGAAGGTAACATCAAGGTTTCTGAGCGTACACTCATCTATCCACGGGCATTTGAGTTTGCTGAAATGGGTTTTGCTAGAGTGAACTTGGCTAAATCTGGCTCTAGGTTTCTACGCTTACAGAATGTGCCAGTGACTGGAAATAATCTTGTTGTTTATGACTTAAGCACTAATCAGCGTATTACGGAAACGATTGGCACAACAACCCAAATTCGTACAAGCTCTGCTTCTACAAACAATAATCTTATTATTGATAATAACACGGCTGCGCCGGAGTTTGTCGGTGAAGTTGATTTCATTGATATATCATCAGAAAATTTTGATTTTCTAGTGATTTCTCATCCAGAAATGGAAACCCTAATTAATGGGGAGAATTACGTTCAAAAATTCATCGACCATAAATCAACAACCCTTGGTGGTTCTTGGAACATGCTTAAGGTAGATATTGAACAAGTCATTGATCAATATGCATTTGGTGTTAGGGGTCACTCTGCAGCAACTAAAAATTTGGTATTAGAACTCAATGATTTGAATAAACTTCCACAACATATTCTGCTCATAGGCAAGGGTTATGAATTTCAGCAAACTTTAGCTGAAGAGGTGGATGAGGACTATATTCCCACCTACGGTAACCCTGGTTCTGATAGTCAACTTGTTACCGAATATGGTAGTGAGGTAATGCTGACTTCTATTGGTCGAATTTCGGCTCGTAATAATGTGGAACTTCAATATTATGTAGATAAGGTGATTGACTATCAAACCCTGATCGACCAAACAGACGATGCAGTTCAAACCAAGGATAAGCTTTGGATGAAAAACGGAATGCACTTGGGTGGTGGTATCAATGCATCACAACAAAGCGCGTTTCGTCAGATTCTTAATAATCTAGGAACCAAATTTGCAAAACCAAATTTTGGCGGTGAAACAACATCGTTTTTCAAGAATACAACCGATCCAATTCAAGATGTTGACCTAGCTTCAATTGATTCTTTAATAAGCAGTGGCTTGTCAATGATTAATTATTTTGGTCACTCAGCAATCAATTCACTTGAATTTAATATTAGCGACTTCAGCCAATATGAACAAGAGGGACGCTACCCGTTTATGATCACAAATGGTTGTTTTGTTGGTGACCTGTATCAAAGCAGAAAGTCGCTTTCAGAAGATTTTGTCTTGATTCAGGACGCTGGTACGTTAAGTTTTATGGGGCCTAGCCAGTTCGGTATAGCACCAGGCATGACTGCGTTTAGTAACAAGTTCTACACATTCTTTGTTGAAGACAATTATGGTTCAGCTATTGGAGATGCAATCGTGTTTGGACATAATGATATCAGTTCAAGCTCATGGATTACAAAGCTGACTAAACAGCAAATGATATTTCATGGTGACCCGTCCTTACCAATTTATCCGCATGAAAAGGCTGATTACTTGGTCACGGCTGAAGACGTAACCTTTGAGCCAAATAACATTACAGCCGATGTTGAAGAATTTGATGTGCAAGTTGTAATCTCAAATATTGGAAAAGCGTTTGAAGAGCCAATAGACGTAAGGGTGACCCGAACATTACCAAACGGAGAAGAAATTGTACTCACGCAGCCACTAGACAATGTTTATTATCAAGACACAATTACGTTCACATTTCAAACGAATGCACTGATATCAGAGGGCTTGAATGAATTCATGGTTGAGATTGATCCAAACGATGAGCTTGATGAAATAACACGCGCCAATAACTCACTAGGAATGGCGATCGGGCGCCCAATTATTAACGACATTGCAAAACCAATTTTACCACGTGAGTTTGGAGTGACAACAAATGAGAACGTCGAATTAATTGCGTATACTTCTTCATTTACGATTACACCTGAAAACTTCGATTATCAAATTGATACAACTGAGTTATTTAACAGCCCATTGCTGACTTCGAACACAATAACATCTCGGGGAGGCACACTGCGTTGGCAACCAAATCTATCTTATCAAGATGAGACAGTTTATTACTGGCGCGTAAAAAGAAATGTATCGGATGAAGAAGATTGGTTTTCAAGTTCCTTTGTGTTTAATGATACGCATGATGAAGGTTGGAATCAGTCACATTATTATCAATATCTAAAAAACGACTATGAAAATCTTTTGGTTGATGATCTGAGGAATTTTGAGTTTGGGACTAACCAAAGAAACTTGAACGTTAGAACTGCCATGTTTCCTGTAATTCCTCATAATCAGACCACTTATTCTATCGACGGTGTTTTACAAGCCAGAAAGCGTTGTACCAATAATCACTTTATGGTTGCCATTATGGATGAACTTACTGGTGAACCATTAGTTAATATCAATCAAGGGGGCGGTTTAGGGCTCTATAACAGTAAGTTTTGCGGCGATGCAAGACTTGCCCTTTTCTACAATGTTAACACACCAGATAACCGCAAGGATTTCATGGATATGCTTGACCAAGTGCCCGAAGGAAAATTTGTACTTATTTTTTCAGCGAATCCTTTACAACCTCTAGCGTTCAACTGGGCTAGTGACGAGGCATTGTTTGGTTATACACTGCAAGATAAACTAGAAGAGAATGGAGCTACTTCAGCTTCGCAGATT
>ENA-ORXM01004517-ORXM01004517.1-marine-metagenome-genome-assembly--contig:-NODE-4517-length-12089-cov-4.168831_pt1 | contig 12089 bp, 12 predicted proteins | sample MGYA00237867_ERZ511480 | MGnify/ENA primary metagenome ERZ511480 (study PRJEB26309, sample SAMN06266103) | marine metagenome | isolation source: Algal blade | place: United Kingdom:Sidmouth, United... | reverse complement strand
CAGGCTGAAACCGAGACCGCATTTCCAACGGCTGCCCTGACGTTGACGCATCCGGAACCTGCGATTGTTTGTCCAGATGATCCGGCGTCCTTGATTGACGGGTTTGCGGCTGGACGTGCGCGCGATATGGCGGCTGGTCGAACGCTGATGGGCCCTCACCGCGCCGATCTATATGCCGAGTTTGCATCGAAAGGCGTCGCTGCCAAAGATTGCTCAACGGGCGAGCAAAAGGCGTTGTTGATCAGTCTGATCCTTGCCAATGGTCGTGCATTGATCCGCGATTTTGGCGCGCCGCCGATCTTGTTGCTAGACGAGGTCGCGGCCCATCTTGACGCTGGTAGACGCGCCGCGCTTTATGATGAAATCTGTGCTCTTGGATCACAGGCGTTTATGACGGGCACTGGCCCTGAATTGTTCGCCGAGCTGGCGGCGCGCGCGCAGTACGCGGAAGTCGAAGAAGAGGGTGGCGTGTCATCCTTGATTGAAAGGACCATCCCATGACCCCACAACGTGTGACGCTGATTACCCTTGGTGTTGCCGATCTTGACCGGTCTACGGCGTTTTATGCGGCACTTGGATGGACCCCAAAAGAGCATCTACCCGAAGCACGATTTTACCAGATCAACGGTATGGTGCTGGGGCTTTTTGGTCTTGCGAACCTCGCCAAAGATCAGGGGCGGCCCGATGCCGATTTGGGTATCGGTGGCTCAACACTTGGTCAGAATTTCCCGTCAGAGACGGACGTCGATGCCGCCTATGCAGCGGCGCTAGCGGCAGGTGCGACGGCCTTGAAAGCGCCGGAAAAGGTGTTTTGGGGCGGGTATTCCGGCTATTATGCGGACCCTGACGGGCATGTCTGGGAGGTCGCAATGAACCCGTTTTGGCCTCTTAATGACGATGGCTCGTTGACGTTGCCGGATGCCCCTGAATGACAATTTCAGCGACTGACCTGCTGCTGTACGCGGGGGCGCTTTGCGTGTTGTTCCTGACGCCGGGGCCAGTGTGGGTCGCGTTAATCGCGCGGTCATTGTCCGGCGGGTTCCAAGCGGCTTGGCCGTTGGCTTTAGGGGTGGTCGTCGGCGACGTTCTTTGGCCGTTACTGGCGATTTTAGGCGTCACGTGGATCGTTTCGATGTTCACGGGCTTCATGCTGGTTTTGAAATGGGTCGCGTGCCTGACATTCCTGATCATGGGATGGCTGGTGCTGCGGTCGGCGGGCACGACAATCGCGTCCGACAGTCGGCTGACAAGGCCGGGTATGTGGGCAGGATTCGTCGCGGGGCTGGCGGTTATTTTGGGCAACCCCAAGGCGATCCTTTTCTACATGGGCATGTTGCCCGGTTTTTTCGATCTACGGGCGCTGACATGGGCAGATATCGCCGCGATTTGCTTTTTGTCGTTCCTGATCCCGCTGCTTGGCAACCTGATTTTGGCTGCGTCGATCCACCGCGCCAAGGCATTGCTGACCTCACCCAAGGCGTTGTGGCGGATGAATGTAACAGCCGGAACATTGCTGATTTTGGTTGGCCTTGTGATCCCCTTTGCGTGACGCAAAATATGGGGGTTTGGCCGTGACAAACCTGTGAAAAATCCCTATATTTAGGGCAAATAGACACAGGAAAACCCACATGTCAGACGACCAGCAGGAAAATGCCGATTACGGCGCCGATTCTATCAAGGTTTTGAAGGGCTTAGAGGCCGTTCGCAAGCGCCCTGGTATGTATATTGGTGATACCGATGACGGGTCTGGCCTGCACCATATGGTGTACGAGGTTGTCGACAACGGCATTGACGAGGCGCTCGCGGGTCATGCGGACCATGTTTACGTCATTATCCACGATGACGGGTCGATTTCTGTTGGTGATAACGGGCGCGGTATCCCGGTTGATATGCACAAGGAAGAGGGCGTTTCGGCGGCCGAGGTCATCATGACCCAACTGCATGCCGGCGGTAAATTCGATAGCAATTCGTATAAGGTATCCGGCGGTTTGCACGGCGTGGGCGTGTCAGTTGTGAATGCGCTTTCTGATTATCTTGAGTTGCGGATCTGGCGTAACGACAAAGAGCATTATGCGCGGTTCGAGGGCGGCTATACGACCGAGAGTTTGCGCGTCGAGGGTCCCGCCAATGGCCGCAAAGGAACAGAGGTCCGGTTCCTTGCAAGCACCGAGACATTCAGTAACCGTGAATTTGTTTTTGATACGCTGGAAAAACGTCTGCGTGAACTGGCGTTTTTGAATTCGGGTGTCCGGATCATTCTGATGGATGAACGTCCGGCCGAGCATCTTAAAACAGAGCTGTATTACGATGGCGGCGTCAAGGAGTTTGTAAAATACCTTGACCGTTCCAAGACCCCTGTCATGGATGAGCCGATCTACGTCGTTGGAGAAAAAGACGATATCGTGGTCGAAGTCGCGATGTGGTGGAACGACAGCTATAACGAAATGGTGCTGCCGTTTACCAACAACATCCCGCAGCGCGATGGCGGCACGCATATCGCGGGCTTTCGTGGTGCGTTGACCCGCACGATTAACAACTACGCGCAGTCGTCCGGCATCGCAAAAAAGGAAAAGGTTTCGTTTACAGGTGACGATGCGCGTGAAGGTTTGACATGTGTCTTGTCGGTCAAAGTACCGGACCCGAAATTTTCGTCCCAGACCAAGGACAAGCTGGTTTCATCAGAGGTCCGCCCTGCGGTGGAATCACTGGTGGGTGAAAAGCTGGCCGAATGGTTCGAGGAAAACCCGAATATAGCCAAACAAGTTGTGGGCAAGATCGTAGAGGCCGCATTGGCCCGCGAGGCTGCGCGCAAGGCGCGTGAACTGACCCGCCGTAAAACGGCGATGGATGTGAACTTCCTTGCGGGAAAGCTGAAGGATTGTTCTGAAAAAGACCCGTCCAAGACCGAAGTCTTCCTTGTGGAGGGTGATTCCGCTGGCGGATCGGCACAGACGGGGCGCGACCGCGGAACGCAGGCGATTTTGCCGCTGAAGGGTAAAATCCTGAACGTGGAGCGCGCGCGTTTTGACCGGATGCTTGGCAGTCAAGAGATTGGCAACCTTGTCATGGCGTTAGGCACGGGCATTGGCCGTGACGAATTTAACATCGACAAGCTGCGTTATCACAAGGTCATCATCATGACCGATGCGGACGTTGACGGGGCGCATATCCGGACGCTTTTGCTGACGTTCTTCTTCCGTCAGATGCCGGAATTGATCGAAGGCGGGTACCTGTATATCGCGCAGCCGCCGCTCTATAAGGTTAGCCGTGGTAAGTCCGAGGTGTACCTTAAGGACCAGCCTGCGATGGACGATTACCGGATTGATCAAGGCACCGAAGGCGCGATTTTACGTCAGGGCAATGGCGAGGAAATCAGCGGTGCCGACTTGCGCCGTGTCGTCAATGAGGCGCGCCAGTTTAGCAATCTGCTGAGCGCATTTCCGACCCATTATCCGCGCCATATTCTGGAACAGGCGGCCATTGCAGGCGCGTTTGTACCAGGTGCCGTTGATAGTGATTTGCAAGGCACCGCTGACCGTGTGGCCAAGCGGCTTGATCTGATTGCAGAAGAATGGGAGCGCGGCTGGGCTGGCCGTATCACGCAAGACAAGGGCATGCGCCTTGCGCGTATGCTGCGCGGCGTCGAAGAAGTGCGCACGCTTGATGGCAAAATCCTGCGCGGTGGCGAGGCCCGTCGCACAGGGTCGTTCACCAAGGGTCTTCAGGATGTCTATAATCTGCCAGCGACGCTGGTGCGCAAGGACCGTAATCAGGCGATCTATGGCCCGCTCGATCTGCTGACAGCGATCCTTGAAGAAGGCGAGCGTGGCTTGACCTTCCAGCGTTACAAGGGCTTGGGCGAGATGAACCCCGACCAGCTTTGGGAAACGACGCTGGACCCTGATGCGCGCACGTTGTTGCAAGTAAAGGTCGAAGACCTTGCCGATGCGGATGACCTATTTACCAAGCTGATGGGTGACGTCGTGGAACCGCGTCGCGAGTTTATTCAAACTAACGCCCTGTCGGTCGAAAACCTTGATTTCTGATCTGCCGGAAACCATGCAGGCCATCCTCCAGACGGGGGATGGCTATGCGGGAACGGCGTCAGGGCCGTTGATTGGCGATGCCGCGGATTGGCTGGAACTGGCGACCGTTCGCGTGCCGAAAATTACGGAAGGTCAGGCGTTGATCCGCGTGCGCCGCGCCGCTGTGAACCCATCGGATATTCACTTTATCAAAGGTGAATACGGCCAGCCCCGCGTGCGCGGACAAGCGGCCGGTTTCGAAGGGTGTGGCGATGTCGTGGCGGGGCCGGACGCCTTAGTGGGTCAACGCGTTGCGTTTGCGACAACAGGTGCATGGGCTGAATTTGCGGTTGTGGATGCTGCGACCTGCATCCCGTTACATCCGGCAATTTCTGACAATTATGCTGCGGGTCAGATTGTTAATCCACTGACCGCGCGCGCAATGATGGGCATGGCAAAGGCTGCGGGTGATGCTGTGATCATCACCGCCGCCGCATCCCAGCTTGGCAAGCTGATGATCGCACTTGGACGCGATATGGGCGTCAAAACGATCGCAACGGTGCGCCGCAATGCCGATCTTGGTGCCGATGCGATGTTGAATACGCAAGCCACTGATTTCGCGCAGAAGGCAAAGGACGTGTTGGCCACACACAAGCCGCGCATGATGCTTGACGCTGTTTGCGATCAGACGTCGGAGACCCTGTTTACAATGATGCCAAACGGCGCACGTTGGGTCAGCTACGGCAAGCTTTCGACTGAGATGCCCAAGCTGACGCAGATGGGACAGCTCATTTTCATGGGAAAACAGATCGAAGGTTTCTGGTTGACCCAATGGTTCCGCGATGCATCGCCAGCGGATCAAATGGCGGCGGTCAAGGATGTGCAAGCACGTTTCGCTGATGGACGCTGGTCCACTGATGTCGCGGTCGAATTGCCACTGGATCAGGTCGTTACCGGTTTGGCTGCTGCAATCAATCAACCGGACGGTAAGACGATTATCGTCATGGCATGATCCACCTGCGGACGGCAGAAAACACGGCGGGTGCAATAGCTATAACCAAGGTGATCCGTACGATATGAACGGCTGAGACATAGGCCACGTCTTGGTCCATGGCGAGGGTCAGCAACGACATCTCTGTCAGACCACCAGGTGCAAACGCGAGGAAAGCTTCGGACAGCGACACGCCCGCGGCGAACGTGATTACGACGGCAAAACCCACTGCAACCAGTAGCATGATGCCAGAACCGATGGCTGCCAAGGTCAGGTCGCGCCGCACTTCCAGCAAACTTGCCCCGATAAACCGCGTTCCGATGATCGTCCCGATCAAGATTTGCGCGGTCACGACAAAGATCGAGGGCGGCGCAATTTCGACCCATCCGGCGGCATGGAAAATGCCGCTGATGATCATCGGGCCAAACACAGGCACCGCAGGCAAACGCAGCTTGCGGCCAAGCCAAAGCCCCGTTATCGCGGCGATTACCAGCCACGCGTAATCGGTCAGGCTGGGTGCCATGACGCCAATCCAACTGGCGCTGTTTGACCCTGACCGCACCCCGAGAAAATATCCGAAAAAGACTGCCACAAACAGGATAACCAGTAAAACGCGCGCCGCATGCGCCAAGGCAATCTTGCGCTCGTTCCCGCCTGCAGCGCCACCCACAATCAGCATCTCGTTCAGGCCACCTGGCATGGCGGCATAAAACGCAGTGACCGGATCGTAGTGGCCGAGCCTGCGGTAAACAGCAAACGATAGCCCCGCCGCCATCGTGAGATAGAGCGGCAATACGGCAAATGTTATGGCCCAGCTTGTGATCTGATCAAATATTTCGGGGCGTATTGCAGAGCCAAGCATCACACCGATGACGGGGATCACAAAAGGCCGCAGCCTGTCTGGTCCGGCGACGGGTGCACCGGCCACGGAGGCAATTGTCAGCCCGATCATTGGTCCCAACATCCAAGGCAGCGGCAGTCCAAGCGCATAGCTGCCAAGACCACAGACCACCCCGATCACCAACGCCAGTCCTTGGGCGCGCAGGTGGGGCGCGAATGTCATTCTAACCTAGCCCGCCGATGTGATGGGACCCGCGTTTGCGGGCCAGCGCGATCTGCTTTTGTCGCTCGCGGAACCGGTCCTTGTCCGCGTCGGATGTTTGGGATGCGCATTGGTGACACGCCACGCCCTCTTCGAATTCGGGGCGTGATTTATCATCAGGCAAGATCGGGCGCCTGCAGGCATAGCACAGCAGGTGCGGCCCTTCTTCCAGTCCGTGGCCCACGCTGACCCGCGCGTCAAAGACGAAACATTCACCGTCCCAAGTACTGTCCTCTTGCGGCACCTCTTCGAGGTATTTCAAGATCCCGCCTTTCAGGTGGTACACGTCTTCCACGCCTTGGCCGATCAAGTAGTTCGTGGATTTTTCGCAACGGATGCCGCCCGTGCAAAACATTGCGATTTTCTTGTTATGGAAACGGTCTTTGTTTTCTTCCCACCAAGCGGGAAATTCGCCAAATGTTTTCGTCTCGGGGTCGATCGCACCATCGAAAGTCCCGATCGCGACCTCGTAATCATTGCGCGTGTCAATAACGGCAACGTCCGGCGACTTGATCAGCGCATTCCAATCAGCGGGGGCCACGTAGTGTCCGACTGTCTTGGCCGGATCAACATCGGGCTGCCCCATTGTTACGATCTCGCGCTTGAGCCGTACTTTCATCCGGTGGAATGGCGGTACGGTTGCGGTGCTTTCCTTGTGTTCCAAACCGGCACATCCAGGCAAGGCACGAATGTGGGCAAGCACCGCGTCAATCCCGGCCCGGTCACCTGCGATTGTCCCGTTGATCCCTTCGGGGGCCAGCAGCAACGTGCCACTAATTCCAAGGGATTTGCACACCTTTAAAAGCGGCGCCTGAATGGCGGCGATGTCGTCAAAACGGGTGAAGTGATAAAGAGCGGCAACAATATACATGCCCGCCAGATACGCCCGTTTGGATAGGCGATCAAGCCTCAGCGTGCCGCCGCAATCGCAAGCCCGTCGGCGACTGCAGTGAACGCGTCAGTGCGATCCAAAACAGCAAGGGGGAAAAGGTCGGTCATCGTGTCTTCGACAACCTTCATCAGGCTGGAGCCACCGACAAACACGATTTGCCCGATTTGATCGGGTGTCAGACCCGCGTCGGTCAGCGTCTGCTGGGCAGCAGCGCGGATCATTGTCGTGTGATCGCCCAAGATACGGGTCAGATCATCGTGCCCCATCCGTGCCCAAAGATCAGCTTCGATCATGCGCAGGTCAATCGCTGCTGCGTCCGCATCGGGGGCATTGGCACGGATTTTTCCGGCCTCCACGGCAAAGGCGATGTCGTGGCCCATCTCCATATCGAGCGTGTCAAACAGGCGTTTGAACGGTTGCGGATCAAGTCCCATTTTTTGGAAACGCGCAGCAAGGCGGTGCATTTCCGGCGTATAAAGAAACGGTATCTTTTCCCACGACGCAAGATCGTTGTAGATCGCGTTGGGCGCTGTGTGATGACCCGGACCCATTTCATTGCGAATTTCGCAGCCGCGCCCCAGCAAGGGCATCACTTGGGCGAGGCTGACGGATTTATCAAAGTCAGTTCCGCCAACGCGCACACCGTGGCTCGCGATGATACGCGTGTCCAAACCGTCACGTTCAAAGATTGAAAAGTCGGAAGTACCGCCGCCGATATCAATGATTAGGCCCAGCTTGCCTGCGGGTAATGGGCCAGCGGCAAGGGCTGCTGCCTCTGGCTCGAACATGAAATCGACATGATCAAATCCTGCGATCATGTAGGCCTCGCGCAGGTCGATTTCGGCTTGGGCGTTGCGGGTGTCATTGGTGGAATGAAACCGCACGGGGCGGCCGGACAGGGCATGGGTAAACGGCATGCCTGTTGTCGCCTCGGCGCGTTCGCGGATCATGGTGAGGAATCGCGCAATGGCCTCGATCAAGGTTAGGCGTTCGTAGTGGATTTGGCGTTGCTCGCGGACAAGCGGAGTGCCCAACACCGACTTTAGCGCGCGCATAAACCGCCCTTCGCGTCCATCCACGAGGGCCGCATTTGCGACGGACCCATAGGTCGTGGCCCCGCTGTGATAGTCGAAGAATAGTGAGGTGGGTAGGGTCGTGCGCCCCGCCTCGACTTCGATCAGGTGAGCGCGGCCGTTCACCAGCACCGCAGCGGATGTGTTCGACGTGCCAAAATCAATCCCGAGCGTATTCATGTCGCACCTGTTGCTAGTCGTGAAAGGCGCGGGGATACGCGATCTGGGCCGCTCTGCCAAGGTGATTGCTTGCCAAGCCGTGCGCCCTATCTTAGCCAGTAGGCAAATAGCGGATCGGAGACAGACATGCATGGCTTGCTGGTGATTGATGTACAAAATGATTTTTGCCCAGATGGGGCCTTGGCGGTTGCGGGCGGGAATGACATCGTGCCGGGTATCAATGCTGCGATGCCGCGGTTCGACGCCGTCATTTTGACGCAAGACTGGCACCCCGCAGGTCATTCCAGTTTCGCGAGCAGCCACGATGCCGCACCGATGAGCATGACCGAGATGGCGTACGGGCCGCAGGTGTTGTGGCCGGACCATTGCATTCAAGGCAGCGACGGTGCCGCGTTTCATGCGGACCTGAATGTCACACGTGCCCAGATGATCGTGCGCAAAGGGTTTAACCCCGCAATCGACAGCTATTCGGCGTTTTTTGAAAACGACAAAGTCACGCCGACGGGTTTGGCAGGCTACCTAAAGACGCGTGGCATTGACCGCCTGACCCTTGTGGGGTTGGCGACCGACTTTTGTGTGGCCTATTCCGCGATTGATGCGGCGACGCTGGGGCTGGATGTGACTGTCGACATGGCGTTGTGTCGTGCAATTGATTTTGACGGATCGCTTGGTGAGGCGACAGCGCAAATGATCGGTGCTGGCGTGACTTTGCAAGGAGCCAACTAATGCTTGTGGTTATTTCACCTGCCAAATCCTTGGATATGGATCCTGTTGATGTGACACCAACAGACCCTGAATTTCAGGGCGATGCCATCCGCTTGTCCAAGACCGCGCGCAATTTAACGCTGACCCAGCTAAAAGGACTGATGAGCATCTCGGATGATCTTGCACGTCTGAACCGTGACCGGTTCAAGATGTTTGCCGAACAACCGGCAGCCGACGCTGTAAAGCCAGCAGCACTTGCGTTTAATGGCGACACCTATCAGGGGTTAGAAGCGAAAACATTGTCCCAGGACGATTTGGCATGGGCGCAGGACCGCCTTGGCATATTGTCGGGGCTTTACGGCGTATTGCGCCCGCTTGACGCGATACAGCCGTACCGGCTCGAGATGGGCAGTCGATTAAAAACGCGGCGGGGTAAGTCGCTTTATGACTATTGGGGCGATACTATTGCCAAGGCGTTGAACGCACGCGGATTGGCAGTCGGGGCTGACACATTGATCAATTGTGCCAGTCAGGAATATTTTGGTGCTGCTGATCGCGAGGCGCTTAAACTACGTGTGATCACGCCACAATTCATGGAGGTTAAAGACGATCGCCCGCGCATTGTGTCGTTTTTCGCAAAACGCGCCCGTGGCGCGATGGCACGATTTATGATCGAAAACCGTGTGACCGACCCAGAGGGGATTCTGGCGTTTGACACAGGCGGTTATGCCTATGACCCTGATTTATCCACGCCAGAAAAGCCGGTGTTTTTGCGCGACTATCCCGCCTGACAGAACCGGTTTTTGCTAAAAATAGGTCCTCATGGACGGATATCTGTGCGAGAAACGGCCTAGATGCGTTCAATCGCGAGGGCGATCCCTTGGCCACCACCGATGCACATTGTGATCAGGGCGCGTTTGGCATGCGTCCGTTCAAGCTCGTACATTGCTTTTACGGTGATGATCGCACCTGTGGCCCCGACCGGATGACCCAGCGCAATCGCACCACCATTGGGATTGACCCGCGCGGGATCAAAATCCAAGGCGCGGCTGACGGCCAAAGCCTGCGCGGCGAACGCCTCGTTGCTTTCGATGATATCAAAATCAGATGGCTTTAGCTTGAGTTTGGTAAGGAGTTTTTGAACTGCTGGAACAGGGCCTATGCCCATAACCTCGGGGCGAACGCCGGCGTGGGCATAACCTAGAATACGAAATTCGGGCGTCAGACCTGCTGCTTTGGCGGCATCAAACGTGGCAAGAACAACCGCAGCGGCCCCGTCGTTCAGGCCGGATGCGTTGCCTGCCGTTACGGTCCCGCCTTTTTCAAAAACCGGACGTAGGCTGGCGAGCTTCTCCAAAGTCGTGGCCTTCGGGTGTTCATCGCGGATCATGTCGACGCTATCGCGTTTTATACGAACGGCGACGGGGGTGATTTGATCGTCAAAATGGCCCGCCGCAATGGCTGCGGCCGCACGGTCTTGGCTTAGGCTTGCAAAGGCGTCTTGATCGTCTCGGGAAATGTTGTGTTCGCGGGCAACATTTTCCGCGGTCACACCCATATGTCCTGTACCGAATGGACAGTTGAGCGCGCCAAGCATCATGTCTTGTGTTGTGACGTCACCCATTTTGGCACCCCAACGCTGGGCCGACACGATATAGGGGCTGCGGCTCATGTTCTCTGCGCCGCCCGCAAGCGCAACCTCGGCGTCACCCAGCTGCAGCGATTGTACCATCGAGATAATAGATTGAAGGCCGGATCCGCACAGGCGATTCACATTCATCGCAGGCGTCCCGTCCGGAATGCCTGCTTGCATTGCGGCCACCCTTGATAGGTACATATCGCGCGGCTCTGTGTTGATAACATGACCAAAGGCAACATGGCCAACTTGGTCGGCTGAAATACCAGCGCGCGCAATAGCCGCCTTTGCGACAATCGTGCCAAGCTCGATCGGGCTGGTCCCCGCTAGCGTGCCGCCAAATCCACCAATTGCGGTGCGTGCGCCGCCCAAAATTACGATATCGGTCATGCTGTTCTTCCTGTTGTTTGGGTCAGCTTACCCAAGTATCGACATCGAAACAGGAAAACGTCAGGTCATTCTGCCACACGAAAGAGAGGCCAATCGCGATCGCCCTCTTATGCGTTTAGACGATGTTGCGTTGCCCGATGGTGGTATCACGGATGCCAGCATCAGCAGATAAAAGCGACCAGAGACGGAACATTGTCGCGGCTTCGGTTGTCCGGTTACATTCTTCGGGGTGCGTTTCTTGTAGCTTCAAGACCTTATAGCCGCGGGTTTGATGTTTGCGCATGATGTGTCCTCTTGGTGTTCTGGATTGCCCGACCCATGCACAAAAGCTATCAATTTCCGGCTTGCCAATGCGTTAATATGGCAGGCCGAATTTGTTAAGAATTGCATTAACGGTTCGTCAAATTCGATAAATCGGGCTAAGGTTGCCGGATGATAAAGTCGCTTGATCACGTCCAGCTCGCCTTGCCCGCAGGGGCCGAACCTTTGATGCTGGCGTTCTACACGCTGCTCGGATTTGCGCAGGTTGCAAAACCTGCGCCGCTTGCGGGGCGGGGCGGATTTTGGGTCACGGCAGGCGATATCAATCTACATTTCGGCGTCGATCCCATATTCGTGCCAGCGACCAAAGCACACCCGGCATTTGTGGTGTCGGATATTGATGGTCTGGCCAAGACACTCGCGGTGGCGGGCCATGACGTCATCTGGGATACGGCATTACCGGACCTGCGTCGCTTCTTTGTTTCGGACCCTGTCGGCAACCGGATTGAATTGATGTCTGCTTGACCTTTTCAATCGGGCGGGTTGCGTTACCTTAGGGGCTGACCAAGGGGTTTGATCTGATGCTACTGTCCGTACGCGATATTCACAAAACCTATGACACAGTCGATGGGCCGTTTGCGGTATTGCGCGGCATCGACGTGGACCTTGAAGGCGGGCAAAGCCTTGCGCTAACCGGAGAGTCGGGTAGCGGCAAAAGCACGCTTTTGCATTTGATTGGCGGGCTTGATGTACCGGATCGTGGCGCGATCAACATTGACGGGGTGGATATCGCGGCACTGGATGATGCGGGGCGGGCGCGGCTTCGGCGTGGAA
>ENA-ORXM01004515-ORXM01004515.1-marine-metagenome-genome-assembly--contig:-NODE-4515-length-12093-cov-3.672270_pt1 | contig 12093 bp, 9 predicted proteins | sample MGYA00237867_ERZ511480 | MGnify/ENA primary metagenome ERZ511480 (study PRJEB26309, sample SAMN06266103) | marine metagenome | isolation source: Algal blade | place: United Kingdom:Sidmouth, United... | reverse complement strand
GGACAAACTCACCTTGATTTGTTTAATTTTGTGTTCTGAGAGCGCGGTGCCCGCTAAGTCTTCGGGCGCTTTGCGGTAGACGATTTTGCCGATAAGCTCGTCTAAGTCAGTGTGTTTGTCATCGCTACGCTCGGGTGTAGCGGTCAGACCGAGACGGTAAGGGGCGAGTGAATAGTCTGCAATGGTACGTACGAATTCACCTGGTAGATGGTGGCACTCATCGAATATCAGCAGGGCGTAGCGGTTGCCGAGTTTTTCTGCAAAAATTGCGGCGCTGTCATAGGTTGCTATTAGAATCGGTGTTTCGTCTTTAGAACCGCCGCCCAAAAGTCCAATATCAACTTCGGGAAAGGCAGCCTCGAGATTGGCGTACCACTGGTGCATTAAATCCAGCGTCGGCACCACAATAAGCGTGCTACGCGGCGTTTCTTCCATAGCGAGTTGTGCGACGTAGGTTTTGCCTGCGCCCGTAGGAAGAACAACAACGCCCTGCCGCCCCCTGGCCTTCCAAGCGGCAAGCGCCTCGGTTTGATGGACATAAGGCTTGGGCGCGTCGACGCTTTCCAGCTCGAGTTCTTTATAACTCTTCGCCTTGTCTAAAATCTCGACCTCTTCGGTGCGCATGGCCTGAATAAAGCTGCGGTACTGCCGCGCGGGAATGCGAAACTTTTCGATCCGGTCATCCCAGGTGGCGAACTCGAGCCACGAACGACCTTTGGGCGGTGGATGAAGTATCAGCGTGCCTCGGTCATAACTAAGGGTGGACTTGCGCGGCATAGGATTAAGTTTAGCAGCGGCTGTGGTGAAAAAAGTTTAGGCCTGGACATAGTACGAGCAATCTAAAATCGAATATCCAAAATCGAAAAAGTAGAATAAGTCCGCTCTTACCCCTATGTCCTGAGAACTTAGTACAATACGCTATGTCAATCACCCTACTTATCCACGGCGGTTCGGGCACGATTCGTGAAGATGACCGAGAGAATTACCATGCGGGTTTGATGGCTGCTAGAGATGTCGGCTTTGGGATGCTCGAGGCTGGCGGCACCGCCCTGGACGCGGTACTCAGGAGCCTCACTCATATGGAAGATAACGCTGACGCCTTTAATGCGGGAACGGGTGGCTCTCCCACGAGCGAGGGCACGGTTGAATGCGACGCGGCCATCATGCTAGCTGATGGAAGCTGCGGTGCGGTCGCAGGGGTTACCCGTGCTAAAAACCCTATTTTTATTGCCGATAAGGTGAGAACGCAAACGCCGCATGTCCTATTTATCGGTGAAGGTGCAAATGCACTCGTCGATACGCCCATTGACAATACTGAACTCCTTACCGAGAGAACGAAGGCAGCCCTCAAGCGCTGGCGTAAGAAAAACGCAGGCCCAGTGGGTTCAGCCACGGTAGGAGCGGTTGCGCTTGATGCAGATGGTCAATTAGTCGCAGGGACAAGCACGGGTGGAGTTTTGGGTAAATGGCCTGGGCGGGTGGGTGACTCGCCTCTTATCGGTTCGGGTACCTACGCAACCCAAACAGTGGCTATTTCTTGTACGGGTAAGGGCGAGGCGTTTATTCGCGCCGTGACTGCTAAAGATGTAGCTATGCGACTTGAGATTGGTGAAGACCTCGAGAACGTCCTAAAACACGCCTTAGCAGATGTTAAAACGATGGACGGCGAAGGCGGACTGATCTGCCTGACGAAAAACGGGCAAATCGGCTTCGGTCACAATGCCCCGCACATGGCTTATGCTTGGAAAAAGCGCGACGCTGAGGATGCAGGGGTGAAGCTCGAGCCTGCTATCACCGTGATTTAAATGTTGACGGAGGGCGGCTCGTGAGGTTACAGCGCTTTAGCAACCCAAAAGAATTTTTAAAAGCTAGCCACGACTTTCTTAGTACGAATGAGGTCGAGAACAACCTGCTTTTTGGCATCATCGAAACGCTTGTCTCTCAGCCAGAGCGTTACCCGACGACTCCTTACCTTGCACTTGTTTATAAAAATGATAGGCCCGTACTCGTTGCTCTGCGAACGCCGCCGCACAGCTTTGTGTTGTCTAAAACAGAAGATCTCGAGTCTTTAGAGGTGGTGGCTCGAGACCTGCAAGAGACCGCCTTACCTGGCGTCTCCGGCGCTAAGCTCGAGGCGGAAACCTTTGCTAAGATTTGGCAGCGACTGACCCGACAAACTTACCAATTGACGATGCCACAACGTATCTACGCGTTGAGACAGGTTGTACCTGTCCACAATGTTCCGGGTAGCATACGCCTTGCCAACGAAGAGGATCGCCCTCTTTTAAACGAGTGGATAAGTGCCTTCCATGCAGAAGCGCTAAGTAGCGGACCCCCTCAGGACGCGGCGCTTATCGTCACCACCTATTTGAACGGCAAAAACCGCGACTTTTATTTGTGGGAGGTTGCTGGTCAGGCAGTTTCTCTAGCCGGTTTCAGCGGACCCACACCCACGGGCATACGCATCAACGCTGTTTTCACCCCACAGGGTGAGCGCCGCCGCGGTTACGCAAGCGCCTGCGTGGCTAGCCTCAGTCAACACTTACTTGATACCGGATATAAGTTCTGCTGCCTTTTCACGGACCTGCGCAACCCTACCTCGAACCACATTTACCAAACGATTGGGTACACGCCCGTTTGTGACGTTCACGCCTATACGTTTGAGTAGAACCCCATGATGAGGCTGCATTGCATATATTTATGCTGAGAGGCCCGAGAAAAAGAGGACGCCCGATTATTCAGGCGTCCTCTTTACAAACCTTGGTGTAGAAAACGTTAGCGGTACTTACCAGGTGCGGCCCAACCGTGGGCGGCGTCATCGACGACGAGGACCCAATCGTTTCGGCTACTCGGCGTTTTAAACTCTTTCGTACCCGAAGCGTCGAACGTACCGATTTCACTACTGCTGCCGTTACTGGGGCTATACCACCAAGCCTTGGCGGTTGACCCTGAGATTTTACCCATATCAACGGTTACGCGGCGGCTCGAGCCATTTGTCGGCAGGTAGACCATAAAGTACTTACCACTACCGTCACGCATAGCGCCAACATGCCCACGTTTAGAGGCGTTGCCAGGATTAGACCCACCATCGACACGTTTGATTAAGCTATCATCAGGACGGCGATCAAAGTATATAACTGAACCCGAAGGCGTTTCGCTACGGCTCAAAATGAGGTCTGTCAGGTGACGCATATCGTTGCCGCCTTCGGCGTTGAGCGCCCCTCTCCAACCGTTACCGAAATCGCGTTTGCCCGCCCAGATTTTATCGTGACCATAGCCGAAGCCTAAGGAGCCTGCAAAAACACCCCAGTAGGCGTTACGGCGCAAACGGAAGGCGTCGGCACCCTCTTCTTCGTACTTAGTTTCTGACAAAAAGACAGGTTTGGTGGGTCCTTCATTCCAATCATCACGAACTTTTTTGAAACTGCTTTCGTCATAGACCCAGGTTTGTACGGCGTTAAAGTCTAACCAGCCGCGGTTGTGAAACTGGTCCGAACTAGACTGTTTGTTATAACCTGCGCCCCCTGCTGGGTGAATACTGACAAGCTGCGCGGAGCCAACGGCGTCACTTAAACCTTGACCGATTGCCTCATAAAGATTTTTGTATCGGGGCGCAAGGGTATATTCGCCGGACGCGAACCAGAAGACGTTCGAGTTATCCTTGTAGCGCCGACCTAACCATTGACCGTAGGCTTTCGCTTCAGCGGCGTTGGCATATTTCGACATACGATTCTCTTCGCCCCACTGCACGACAAAGCCAATATACATACCGTGCTCTTTGGCCTTTTTAATGAGCTTCTCGAGGTGGTCATAATAGGCACTGTTTTTCGCCTCGGGTTCGTCCATGCTTCCGATACCGGGGGCAACAAATCTGTCTTTCCCCCCAGACCCGAAGGCCACTGGCCCTAAAATGGTGTTGTAGCCTTGCGCTTTGCGCGTCTTGAAATAGTACTCAGCTTCACCGAGCGTAAGCGTCGCTAGTCCCCACATCGTATCCGCCATGATAAAAACAGGTTTACCCGAGGTCGTTTGAAAATAACGCTTGTTGCCTGAAATCCTGAGCGTCTCGCCATTGGGTAGATCAACATCAGGTACCGATGGTGACGGGGTTGGCGCAGGCTCTGGGTCTGGTTCAGGTTGGGGTGCCGGAGGCTCAGGGCTCGGATCTGGCTCTGGCTGCGGTTCTGGTTCGGGCCCCGGTTCTGGTTCGGGCTCCGGTTCTGGTTCGGGCTGTGGTTGTGGTTCGGGCTGTGGTTCGGGAGCCGGATCTGGCTCTGGTTCGGGCTGTGGTGCTGGGTCTGGCTCTGGCTCTGGCTGCGGTTCTGGCTCAGGCTCTGGTTGGGGCGTCGGTGCTGGGGGAGGTGTCGGTGCTGGCTGCTCATCACCAACTCTAAAGCTTGTCTTTAACTCCTCTGTACGACCATTCGTGCGTGTGATAACGGCGCGCACGTCATACTCACCATTGCTTAAGCTCCGTGTATCGAGTGCCTTAGCCTGTCCGTTCTCATCGGTTCCTGCCAGGTCATAAAAAGCGTAACGCTCCGTCTGCGTTAATTGGTCGTTGATATAGAACTTTATTTGCGTGACTTGTGTTCGGGGTACCACAAATATATAGGCTTTACTAGGTAGCCTCTGCCCCTCGAGCTTCACCGCATTTGTCCGAGAGGACGCGTTGCTAAGCCAAAAAGCTTCTTCATCAACACTGCCGTTGTTTCGAACTAAAAATGTTGAGGTCACGACTTTGGACTTACCATTGTTATATTTAATATCGGCCGTAATCTTATTCACGCCATCATTAAGACTCGTGGTGTCGAATTTTCCGGAGCGATTATTACTTGCCGTACCCGCAAAGTCGAAAGGTACAATATTCTCGACTCGCACGGGCGCACCTTCGCGCACCACATCATTTAAATAAAAGCGCACCTGCTTAACATCTTGCTCTTTAACAAAAATATAGACATTCCCCGCTACTGATGAGGAATCTAAAATCGATGGGTTTGTACGCGTCGCTGACTTACTTACCAAAATATCCGTAACCCGAGACTGCGGATCTAGTTCGGCAGAACCATCTTCGCGCTGCGGCGACTCCGCCGCGTTGTTACAAGCGCCAAGCCCTACAATAAGTGTCACAAGAAAGAGAACTACACAGTACTTAACTTTACTGTTCATAAAACGTTATTACCTTCCTCCGATAAACGCTGCTCATGAATCTTAAGAGTGAATCTCAAGAGCAATCTTCATATCCGCCTTACGCGGAACATATTTTTGGGGAGGACCTATGTATCTGACGTATCTGACCGTCCCCAGCCGGTTGCGCTACTGGCTCAGCCTGTTCTTAAGCGCCCAAATTTTAGGACAGACCTCAGCGCCGCTGAGGGTAAAGCGAGTCCCTCAAAACCCTAAAAACTGCGGAAACCTTTCTAATTTTTCGCTGCTAGTCTCTTCTCCCCCATGAGAAGAGATAGAGTGCGACCCTAGGGGTCGGTACAGCCGCACTAAATGTATAATCGTGTTAAGTGAATAATATGAGCAGCACAGCAAAAGTTAAATTTCTTATAGGTTGTGAACTATTTCATAGCAATCTAATATTGAGGGTTTGGTTACAAATAAAAGTTTATACAAAGGGTAGCGCTTTTGGCAAATAAGTTTTCGGAACCTCGAGCCTGGCACACCTTTGCTACACGGAAGCCAGCTAGCCTCTTATAAGTAACGTATGATAAACGGGCTTTGACACTCGTTCTCGACAACGTAAGTAAACGCTACGGAACAGTAAATGCCGTAGCGGGCGTATCGTTAACCTTAGACGAAGGCGAGACACTCGCACTGCTCGGACCGAGTGGTTGCGGCAAAAGTACCCTACTTCGTCTCATTGCCGGTTTAGAGAAAGTCGACGCAGGGCAAATGACTCTGGGGGAGCAAACCATCACCTACGCCACACCGCAGCAGCGCGGCTTTGGTATGGTCTTTCAAGATTACGCCCTATTCCCTCACTTGAGTGTAGAGAAAAATATCGCCTTCGGCTTAGCGGGTAAAACCCGTAGCCAGAAAGGGACGCGCGTCGGTGAACTGCTCGAGCTAGTTGGTCTGGCAGGTTACGAGACGCGCCGCATACACGAACTTTCAGGCGGCGAGCAGCAGCGTGTCGCCTTAGCGCGGGCACTTGCCCCGAGTCCGCCTATCCTTCTGTTAGACGAACCCCTTTCGAACTTAGACATGACGCTGCGCGAAACGCTAAAACGCGAACTGCGCTTTATTCTCTCGAGGCTCAATATAAGAGCAATTTACGTAACCCATGACCAAACCGAGGCGTTTGCACTTGCTAACCGCATCGCCATTATGCGGGCAGGACAAATTGTTCAGGTCGCGCCGCAAAACGAGCTTTATAACAAACCTGCAAGTGCCTGGGTCGCTAACTTTCTAGGTCACCCCAACCTATACGGTGCGGGGCAACTCAAGAGCATCACAAGTAAAGACGGTCCGGCAGTGTTGCGCACCGATTTAGTGAGTTTGGGAGCAGGTCCCTATAAAGCAGAGGTGCGGGCGCATCAGATTATCGGCGGCATGCACCAGCTCTGGCTCAACTTGTCCGAGCAAAACCTGAGTCTGCGCTGGCAGGGTTTTACTAGAGAGTTACCCGCTAACTTAGAAGTAGGTGACAGCGTTCAACTAGGTATCCCCGACGAAGCCTGGCTCGAGCTACCCGAAGCGGTATGACTGCCGTTATCCTTGCGGGCGGCGATATTGAGGTAACGTCTCAGCTACGCAAACTTGTTGAGGCCGCCGACCTGGTAATTGCTGCCGACAGCGGTTTGAGACACGCGAAACCGCTTGGCCTCACCCCGAATCTAATCGTAGGCGACTTCGATTCTGTTTCAGATGAGGATTTAAAGACCTATTCACACATTCCAAAGGAGCGGCATCCGGTCCAAAAAAACAACCTGGACTTAGAATTAGCACTCGAGCGCGCCACGGCAAGGAGCCCTAAAAGAATTCTTTTAGTCGGCACCCTGGGCGGACGTTTCGACCAATCCTTGGCCGCCGTCTTTATTGCCGCCAAACATGCAAATAACGCGCAGGTGTCGCTGCACTCGGGCTTTGAAGACCTTTATATACTACAAAGTAAAACGACTAAAAGACTCGAGACTATCCCAAAACAGCGCTTTAGCTTACTGAGCTTATGTCAAGCTGCGATGGTCAGTATTTCTGGGGCGCAGTACACCCTCGAGAAAAAACTGCTGGATTTCGGCGTGGGCTTGGGTGTTTCTAATGAAACCCTCGAGCCCGAATTGGTTGTCACAGTGCATGATGGATTGGTGGCACTTATTCTCGAGCACGGGGAGTCGGCAGCGTGAAAGTTACTGCTTTTGGTGACTTTAGTTTCGGGTCAAATTCTGTATCTGCGCAAGCGATTGAAAAGGGGTTTTCTGTCTGACACGGTGCTATGCTGAAGCCGTGGAACCTGCACTGGACAATCTAGAAGAAATGTTTGAAAAGCTCGATTTCATCTACGGAGTAGATGCTGAAACAATCCTGCCAAAACTCGAGGGGCTTATAGCTAAACATCGCTCGGAACATCCTCCTCAAGCCACCAAAGCTCAGGACCGCCTGAGCGAACGTGACATTATTTTAATAACTTATGGCGACCAAATTTCACACGAGGGTGAAGCTCCGCTGAAAACGTTGCACTACTTTTTGAATAGGTACTTAAAAGACGCCGTTACAGGTGTTCATTTCCTCCCCTTCTTCCCGTACACGTCAGATGACGGTTTTAGCGTCGTGGACTACCTCCAGGTTGACCCCGCACTAGGGGACTGGCAAGATGTCGAGGCCATCGGCAAAGACTACCGCCTAATGTTCGATGCGGTTATCAATCATATCTCAGCAAAAAGCGATTGGTTTGCAAGCTTTCTTAAGGATGAAGCGCCCTACACCAACTACTTTATTATCGAAGACCCTTTGGCGGACCTGAGCATGATTGTCAGACCCAGAACCTCACCCCTACTCACTCCGTTTGAAACGCAGAGCGGCACGAAACACGTCTGGACGACCTTTAGTGATGACCAGATTGACCTGAATTTTGAAACTCCCGAGGTGCTGCTCGAGGTCGTCAATGTACTGCTAAGCTACGCAACCAGAGGTGCAGAGATTATCCGTTTAGACGCTGTAACCTACCTATGGAAAGAGCCTGGACACGAAAGCGTGCATCATCCCAAAACGCACGCTGTGCTACAACTTCTGCGCAGTGTTATGGAAAGCGCCGCGCCCCAGGTCATCGTGCTGACGGAAACGAATGTACCGCACGAAGAAAATATTTCTTACTTTGGAGACGGGTCGAACGAAGCACAAATGGTTTATAACTTTGCGCTGCCGCCGCTCGTTTTGCACAGCTATTTAACAGGAAATGCGGCGGCGCTACAATCGTGGGCTACCGAATTAAAAACGCCGAGTGACGAAACGACTTTCTTCAATTTTCTCGCCTCACACGACGGTATCGGCGTTCGTCCGGTGGAAAGTATTCTGGGTAAAGAGGGTATTGACAGGCTTGTCAAAGCGGTTCAAGATCACGGCGGGCTCGTCTCATTTAAAGCCAACAGCGACGGTAGCCAAAGTCCGTATGAACTCAATATCAACTATTACGACGCATTAAACAATTCTAAAAATGATGAGGATGACGAGTTGCAAGTCAAACGTTTCCTCGGCGCACAGAGCGTCATGCTTTCGCTCAAAGGTGTACCAGGCATTTATGTGCATAGTTTGCTGGGCTCGAGAAGCGACCGCGCTGGCGTTGCAGCCACCGGGCGCAACCGCAGTATCAACCGTGAAAAGTTTAGTCTTGAAGCACTCGAGCGCGACCTAGCCGACCCCGATAGTCTGCGTCAACAAGTTCTGAACGGTCTTAAGCCTATGCTTAGTGTTCGGCAGCGGGAGAAAGTATTTCATCCTCAAGCGGGGCAAACGGTGCTCGAGACAGGGCCAGCCATCTTTGCCCTCAAGCGGTTTAGTGACAGTGAAACGGTTTACTGCTTGCACAATCTGAGTACCGAAGAGCAGAGGTTAGAGCTGCTAGAAACAAGCTTTAGGAATCTTTTGGTAGATGAAAAGCTAGAGGACTCGAGCATTACACTCGAGCCCTTAGAAACACGTTGGTTAAAGGTTAGCTAAAACTTGCTTAGTCTTAATTGCCCCTGCCTGGTTCGACGGGGGAACCCTCGAGTTCAATATCTTCGTTACCCTGCATGGCAAATACCGCCGCGGCAAGCGCGCCGCCGATAAGCGGACCGACAATGTAAAGCCATATCCAAGCGCCGCCGGTACCTGCAAACATCGCGCCGAGCGACAAGCCGATGCCCACAGCTGGATTAAACGCACCACCCGATATACCGCCACCCGCAATAGCGCCTGCAACCACTGTAAAGCCAATCGCAAGCCCGTAAAAGGAATTTCCGGCCGTTCCCTTTGCCGTAGCCACGTTCAAAACTACGAGAGCAAGGGCAAAGGTAAATAGAATTTCAACCAGCAGCGCGGCGATAATATTGACACCCTCACCTGGGGCAATGGCGACAGACCCAGCTGCGATAAAGTTTCCTAATAGGGCTGCGACAAGAGCGCCACCCGTTTGCGCAATCCAGTAAGGTATCAAATCAGAAGTGGGTAAAGCGCCCCGCATCATAGCGGCTAAAGACACCGCAGGGTTAAAGTGACCGCCTGAGATATGACCGCCCATGAAAATCATCACCATGAGGGTGCCACCAATCGCAATGGGGGCAAGAGGTTGTTCCGTAATCACCGATAGGGTGATGGCTAAAACAAGGAAAAAGGTGCCAATGAACTCGGTTAGGTATTTTTGCATCATTTTCTCCTTTGCTAATGGTCGTTTCCGACTCGAGCACTAGTTACTGTCTCGTTTCTATGCACATTCGGAGCACCATGACCACGACCTAATTTGATTTGTAAAGTTTAAGTATTGAACCCAATTTTAGGTGCCGACCTCAGTCTATGTTTCACCACTTACGAAACTCTTACATAGACGTTTGCTCCTGCGTTTGTGCATGCTCGAGCCCCGGGCTAACAGCGGGTTTTCGTGTTTCTGTTTTGTGTCTATGAGGTTGCGTATTAGGCTCAGAGCCATCTAGAAATACATGACAATGACACATTTAGCGCCTTTAAGCGTTCATTCAAAGCATAAGGGAGCACCCTTACATAGTAAATACTTATAGAAGTGATACTGTAATTACCTAGGTTAAGAAATGTCAGCAGCGCGAGTACTCGCATACATTTCAGTTAGACCAGCTAGCTTCGAAGCTAGCTATCCTTGGGAGGAAAAAATGGCAGACAAGGAAGTTTTGACCAGCGCCGACGGCGCACCTATCGCAGACAATGAAAATTCACTTACCGCAGGTCCGCGCGGTCCCTTGCTTATGCAAGATGTCAACTTGCAAGAGCAGATGCAGCGCTTCAACCGCGAACGTGTCCCCGAGCGTGTCGTACACGCAAAAGGCTCCGGGGCTTACGGAACATTCACCGTTACAAACGATATTACGAAGTACACCAAGGCTGCCCTTTTTTCCGAGGTGGGTAAAGAGACCGAACTCGTTGCGCGTTTTTCCACCGTTGCTGGTGAGCGCGGCGCTGCCGACGCAGAGCGTGACCCCAGAGGCTTTGCGGTAAAATTTTACACCGAAGAGGGAAACTGGGACATGGTGGGCAATAACACCCCAGTCTTTTTCGTACGTGACCCCTACAAATTCCAGAGCTTTATTCATTCGCAAAAGCGCCACCCGCAAACCAACCTGCGTGACGCCGATATGCAATGGGATTTCTGGAGTTTGTGTCCTGAAAGTCTGCACCAGGTAACGTGGCTGTTTGGTGACCGCGGCATCCCTAAAACTTACCGCACAATGAACGGCTACAGCAGCCATACCTATTCATTTATCAATGACGAGGGTGAGCGCATCTGGTGCAAGTTTCACTTTAAAACTGACCAGGGTATTGAGTGCTTGACCAATGAAGAGGCTGCCGACCTTATCGCGCAAGACCGCGAGAGCCACCAGCGCGACCTTTACCATGCTATTGATGAGGGCAAGTTTCCAAGCTGGACAGTGCACGTTCAGGTTATGACGCAAGAGCAAGCTGAGAGCTTCCGCTGGAATCCTTTTGACTTAACCAAAGTGTGGCCGCATGCCGACTATCCCCTTATCGAGGTTGGTAAGATGGAGCTGAACCGCAACCCGGAAAATTATTTCTCCGACATCGAACAAGCTGCTTTTAATCCAAGTTCGTTTGTACCTGGCATCGGTCCTAGCCCCGATAAAATGCTACAGGGCCGCCTCATGAGCTATCAAGATACGCACCTGTACCGCATCGGTGTCAATTATCGGCAGCTACCTGTCAATCAGCCCAAAGCAGCTAACGCCGCTCACTATCAGCGTGACGGGCATCTTTTTGTGAGTGATGGGACAGGTCACCCTAATTACTATCCGAATAGTGTCGACGGTTCTCCTCGCCCTGACCCAAGTTACGCCGAACCCGCTTGGCATTTGGGTGACGTCAGTGTTGAGCGTTTCAACTCGAGAGAGGGTCACGACGACTACACCCAGGCAGGCGACCTTTATAGGTTGATGGATGAAGCGGCAAAAAACCGTTTAGCCGAAGCCATCGCTTCGACCGATGGTCTGGGATACCGGATCTTTCTGGTACGTCGCTATCTGTCCATGGAGGTCATCCTGCCCTATGTGGCATGGATAACGATACTGGCCTTCCTGTTCGATCTGTTGCTGAGAAAGCTTGGCAAGCGCCTGTTTCCCTGGGAGTCCGCCGAATGATATCTGCACGCAATCTGTGGAAGAACTACGGCGATCAGACCGTACTGGAGCGAATCAATGTGACGGTGGAAGAGGGCGAGTTCGTCACCCTGGTAGGCACTTCGGGCTGTGGCAAGACGACCTTTCTCAAGCTGTTGCTGGGCATCGAGTCGATCAGCAAGGGCTCACTGGAGCTGGATGGTCGTGCCATCCCCGATGAGCCGGGTCCGGATCGTGGCATTGTCTTTCAGCAGTACTCCGTGTTTCCGCACATGAGCGTGCTTGGCAATGT
>ENA-ORXM01004513-ORXM01004513.1-marine-metagenome-genome-assembly--contig:-NODE-4513-length-12096-cov-16.558116_pt1 | contig 12096 bp, 10 predicted proteins | sample MGYA00237867_ERZ511480 | MGnify/ENA primary metagenome ERZ511480 (study PRJEB26309, sample SAMN06266103) | marine metagenome | isolation source: Algal blade | place: United Kingdom:Sidmouth, United... | reverse complement strand
GAATTGAAGTTAATTGACTATTTTTAGTGTCAGCATTGGTTTTCATCATTAGAAAAATTTGTAGAATTATTCTTCTAATATACTGAAAATCAATGCTTTAACGAAATTATATAATGTTTAATTTGCTGAAATTCAATTGATTATATTTTTGTCATGTACTAAGCTTTTGATGAGATATCAATAACAACAATATTATCTGTAGATAAAGAATTTGGTTGGACTTCTAATTTTGATAATTTTAATAAGAGAAAAGTTGAAGGGTACATTCCTCTACACTATATCAGAAAAGCCAAACGAAATATCGGATATATTAATAGAGAAAACATTAATAAGAGTACCGAACTTATAGATACTTACAAAGTATTAATTCCTAAAGCTGGTTCTGATGGTGGTAAGAAAATACCAGATTCAGTCTTAGGTAGGCCACTTATTGCTGATAATCCTTCTGTATGTACTCAATCATTTCTTTTTTTCCATATAGATTCAAAATTTAAAGCGCAAAGCATTGAATATTACTTGAAAACAAAATTCTTTAGATTTTTGGTATCATTAAGAAAAATGACACAAGATGCAACTAAGTCAACTTATAAATGGGTTCCAATACAAAATTTCACATCTGAATCTGATATAGACTGGAATAAACCTATTGAAAATATTGATCAACAACTATACAAAAAATACAAACTAAAAAAAGAAGAAACTGGGTTTATTGAGAAAATGATAAAACCAATGTAAGCCAATGCTAAAAGCCATACACATTTGCAATTCGCTTCAGCCCACACACCAGCCAAAACCGGCAGAATAGTATGGCCTCATATTTATTATATATTCAACTGATATTCATTATAAAAATCATCCGAATAGCCAGAATAAAGTTCATCTTAAATTTTTTTTTAACTTCTTAACCTTACAATGTGCAGAAAATTAAATGTAGATATGTGGCATAATAATGCGCCTTAGTTTGCCTGTTCAGGCTAATCGTAAATTTACCACTTCAATTAAATATTTGCTTGCCGATATAACAACTAAACCCACAAAAATTCAACTTAAATCAATAGCTTAGCATCAGCAATTTTTGTTTGGTATGATGCATTATTTTCAATTAATAAAATATGGTATAATAGGCTTAGTGGTAACCTCTATATTCGCCTGTCAGCCAGAAGATGATGCTACCGATAAGCTATCAAAAACCAACCAGAAAGCTACACCTAAAATATTTGAGAAAGTAAACGCCAATCGCTCCAAAATAAAATTTAACAACCAACTCACCGAAAACGACACCATCAACTACTTTACCTATCCATACATTTATATGGGTGGCGGAGTAGCTGTTGGCGATGTAAATAATGATGATTTAACTGATTTATATTTTACAGGTAATATGGTAAAAAATAAACTTTACCTAAACAAAGGTGATTTAAAATTTGAAGAAATTAGCCAAAAAGCAAATGTGGCCAGCGACAACCGTTGGGTAACTGGCGTAACTTGTTGCGATGTAAATGCCGATGGTTGGTTAGATATTTATGTTTCGGTATCAGGTAAATTTGCCACCACCAAAAATCAGTTGTTTGTTAATCAGGGTGTAGATGAAAATGGTATTCCTACCTTTATTGAAGAAGCAGAAAAACGAGGCTTAGCCGACCAAGGCCAAAGTACCCAAGCTACTTTTTTTGATTATGATAATGATGGTGATATAGATGTTTATGTGGCTAACTATCCTTTCACCAGTTTTAAAACGCCCAATCATACTTACTATTATAAAATGAACGATCCGATACTGGAAGAGTCTGATCGATTATATGCCAATGACGGAAATGGTTTTTATACCGATGTTACCGAAGCAGCCAATGTTTTAAATTTCGGTTTAAGTTTAAGTGCCTCTGTTGCAGATTATAATAACGATGGCTGGTTAGATATTTATGTTTCTAACGATTTTGCCTCGCCCGATTTCTTTTATATCAATAATAAAAATGGCACATTTAGCAATCAATTGAAAAACAGTTTTCAGCATACTTCTTTTTTTGGAATGGGTAGCGATGCCGCCGATTTAAACAATGATGGTCTAATTGATTTGGTGCAAATGGATATGACTCCGGCAGACAACCGCCGAAACAAAGCCAACATGGCTTCTATGAACATTGCCAGTTTTTGGCAGATTGTCAACTTTGGTATGCATCATCAATATATGTTTAACAGCGTGCAAATAAACCAAGGCATTAGTAAAAAAGGGCTACCGCATTTTAGCGAGGTAGCGCAGTTTAGCAATATGGCTTCTACCGATTGGAGTTGGGCTACCCTTTGCGCCGATTTTGATAACAATGGTTTTAAAGATGTTTTTATTACCAATGGCACCCGCAGAGATATTAACAATAAAGACTATTTTGAAAAATTGAGTAAAGCTACTTATAAAGAACAGCAACAATTTGACACCTTAAATTTAACTTTAAATATGCCCTCGGAAACCGTTGACAATTACATATTTAAAAACAATGGGAAACTTAAATTTGAAAACAGCACTTATAGTTGGGGCTTAAATGAAAAAGGTTTTTCAAACGGAGCAGCTTATGCCGATTTAGATAATGATGGTGACTTAGAAATAATTGTAAATAATATTGATGCGGAAGCAAGCATCTTTAAAAACACAAGCAGCGAAAAGCAGTTAGCCTATTACATAAAAGTACAATTAAAAGGTAGCGAAAAAAATCCATTAGGCATTGGTGCAAAAGTAAGATTACTTACAGCAGCAGGGGAACAAATACAAGAGCAAATTTTAACCAGAGGTTTTCAATCATCAATTGATCCAATTATAAATTTTGGTTTAGATACTGTTACCAAAGTTGAGCAGATAATAGTAACGTGGAACGATGGTAAATTTACCACACTTAAAAAACCAGCAGTAAATCAAAAACATATAGTTAGCTACATAGAGGCAACAGATAAATATTATACTACTTACTCATCAAACAAAACATCTTACCCAAAAAAAATATTTACTGATATTACTAACGAAACAAAGGTTGATTACCTTCATAAAGAAAAGCCTTATAACGACTATTTATATGAAGTTTTAATACCACACACCTATTCCAATAATGGGCCTGCTTTGGCAGTTGCTGATATTAATAACGATGGCTTAGACGATTTTTTTGTTGGAGGCGCAAGTGATTATTTAGGTGAAGTATATCTTCAAGAAAGCAAAGGCACTTTTATAAAATTAAATAATTCATTTTTAAAAGATGACTTAGTAAAAGAAGACATTGCTGCTTTGTTTTTTGATGCAGATAACGACAAAGATGTTGACTTGTATGTGGTAAGTGGTAGTAATGAGTTTGATGCAGGAAGTCCATATTTAGAAGATCGCTTATATCTAAACGATGGATCGGGTGTTTTTCAAAAAGCAAAAAACAGTTTACCTATTGTTACCAATTCTGGCTCGTGTGTAAAAGCTGCTGACTATGATAATGATGGTGATTTAGATTTATTTGTTGGCGGTTGGTTAGTACCTAAGCAATATCCTAAACCTGCCAAAAGTTTTCTGTTACAAAATGAAGGTGTACAAAATGGGCAGCCAAAGTTTATTGAGGTAACAGATAAAGTTGCCCCTATCCTTTTAGAAGCAGGCATGGTGACCGATGCGGTTTGGTTTGATTTTGATAATGACAACTTATTAGATTTAGCAATAGTTGGGGAATGGATGCCGATCACCATCTTAAAAAATACAGGGAATAAATTTGAAGGCCTTACAAAAAAATTAGGTTTAGAAAACACCGTAGGTTGGTGGTACAGCATTACAACTGCTGATTTTGATAAAGACGGGTACGCCGATTTAGTTGCAGGTAATTTAGGTTTAAACCATAAATACAAAGCCAAGCCCAATGCTACCTTCGATGTTTATCTAAACGATTACGACAAAAACGGAAAACAAGATATTGTATTGGGTTATTATAATGAGGGCGTTCAATACCCTGTGCGAGGCAAGCAATGTTCGTCTGAGCAAATACCAAGTATTGGCATTAAGTATAAAGACTACAACACTTTTGCAGAAGCCAGCTTAAAAGACATTTATACCCAACCCGATTTAGAAGCGGGTTTACACTACAAAGCCCAAACTTTTGCTAGTGCGTTTATCCAAAACAAAGCCGGTAATTCTTTTCAAGTAACACCTTTGCCTACCGAAGCTCAACTATCTTCTATCAACAGCATTATAGTTGAAGATATCAATAGTGATAATATTTTAGATTTGGTTTTAGCAGGTAACTTATTTGGTTTTGAAGTTGAAACGCCACGCAACGATGCCAGTTATGGAGTTACACTTATCGGCGACGGTAAAGGTGATTTTACTAACCTGCCCTACTCCGTTACAGGTTTAAAATTAGGAAAAGATACCAAAGCCATAGCAATCATAAACATTGGCAATACTGCTGCAATGTTAGTAGCCAATAATGCTGATACTTTACAGGTTATTAAAGCTTCATCTAAATAAAAAATGCACTATAATTGGAAGTAGATAGTTTCATAATTTTTATTTTATAATGTATTTTAGTAAATAGATGATCCAATGTTTGTTTAAATTAATCTTCAAATATTAGCGAGCTGCAAAAAACACCAATACATATTTTCTATCTTACACAAAAAATAATTGACTAATGAAAGCGATGCTTTGTAAACAATTAGGACACCCGAGTAAAATGGTTTTAGAAGAAGTGCCCTCACCACAGCCCAAAGAAAATGAAGTGTTGTTACAGGTAAAAGCTTGTAGCGTCAACTTTCCTGATACATTAATGGTGCAAGGCTTATATCAATTTAAACCACCAGTACCTTTTTCACCCGGCAGCGATGTATCGGGCATTATAAAAGAAGTTGGGGCAAAAGTAAAACATCTTAAACCTGGCGATGAGGCTTTTGGCATTGTTGCATATGGTGGTTTTGCAGAAGAAGTAGTAATGCCCGGCAAAGCAGTTTTTCCAAAACCAGCCGATATGGAACATAGCATCGCCGCATCTTTTATGATGGCTTATGGCACATCTTACTATGCTTTAAAAAACCGAGCACAATTAAAAGAAGGCGAAACCTTGTTAGTATTAGGAGCTTCTGGAGGCGTTGGTTTGGCTGCGGTGGAGTTGGGCAAAATAATGGGAGCAAAAGTTATTGCGGCAGCTTCTACCAACCAAAAGTTGGAGCTTTGCAAACAATATGGTGCAGATGATTTGATTAACTATACCAAAGAAGATTTAAAAACCAAAATAAAGGAATTGACCGAAGGAAAAGGTGCAAACGTAGTGATAGATCCTGTTGGTGGCCACTATACAGAAGCAGCTTTAAGAGCAACCGCTTGGGAAGGTCGGTTTTTAATTGTTGGTTTTCCGGCAGGCATTGCAAAAATACCCATGAACCTGCCATTACTAAAAAGCTGCCAAATTGTTGGTGTATTTTGGGGCGCCTATGCAATGCAATTTCCTAACGAAAATATGATGAATACCATAACCTTAATTGAAATGTATAGAGATGGAAAACTGAAACCACACCTACAAAAAACCTATGCTTTAAAAAATGCGCAGCAAGCATTAATAGATATGATGGAAAGAAAAGTAATGGGCAAAATTGTGGTAATGCCATAACATAGCTGAACAATAGTTTTTAATTTTTTTTGAAAACAAGCGGTATATTTCAATAAAACAGCAGCCCCGCTTTCCGCTCAAATCCCGCACCTTACAGGATGCGGGATAACCGCTGCAATCGGGTTTAGGTTGCAAGCCTTTGCGCCTTGTTGCGGGCTTACTAAAAATTTTTGCTATTACACCTAAAATATTTCTTTACACTTACACATACAACATAAATAACAATACAAATTATTTTAATGTGTAATTTTACCAACCTGCCCCTTTAGTATAGTGTTTAACTTTAAACCAAAAAATAACTTGGATAATTCTACACTTAAAAAGCCACTTCCCAAAAAATTCCTTACCTTTGCACAAACAATGAAAACAAATAATTTACAACATCATCATTTGCAAACTTGTACTCAAGCAAGGTGGCTATGATATTGATGTAAATCAACAAAATATTTTAACCCGTTTGAGTAAAGTCGAGCGGGTTTTTTTATGCCTTGACTTGTCAAACACATGTAAAATCAACAATGAATAAATTAAAAATTGCGATTCAAAAAAGTGGCAGACTCAACATAGATTCGTTAAAGTTGCTGAAAGATTGTGGCATCGCTGTTAACAATGGTAAAGACCAACTTAAGGTTGAAGTGCAAAACTTTCCTATGGAAATATTGTATTTACGCAATTCAGATATTCCTCAATATATTGAAGATGGAGTAGTTGATTTGGGTATTATTGGGGAAAACCTGTTGATTGAAAAACAAAAAAAAATTGAGGTAATTAAAAAATTGGGCTTTTCAAAATGCCGGGTTTCTTTAGCTGTACCAAAAGAAGCAAAGGTCAATTCTATCCAATATTTTAACGGCAAAAAAATTGCAACATCTTACCCAAACACCGTTAAAGCTTTTCTAAAAGAAAACGAAATTGAAGCGGAGCTTCACGTAATTTCTGGTTCCGTAGAAATTGCACCCAACATTGGTTTGGCAGATGGTATTTGTGATATCGTTAGTTCTGGCAGTACCTTATTTAAAAATGGTTTAATAGAATTGCACACCCTGTTTAAATCGGAAGCGGTACTGGCCAAGTCGGTAAAATTAAATGCTGAAAAACAAACATTACTCAATCAATTATTGTTTAGAATTGAAGCTGTTTTAGAGGCAAAAAATACTAAGTATATTTTAATGAATGTACCTAATGACAAGATTGCCGAAGTCAGTCAGATTTTACCAGTTTTAAAAAGCCCAACCGTATTACCATTGGCAGAGCCGGGTTGGAGTTCCTTACACAGCGTAATTAAAGAAAAAGAATTTTGGGAAGTAATTGACCAACTAAAAGCAGCCGGCGCAGAAGGTATTTTGATTATACCGATTGATAAAATAGTGAGATAATATGGAGATTACACTAAATTGAAAAATAGAATAACCCAATAGTAAAATAACAAAAATATAACTTCGAAGATACGTATTTTCAGATTATATTTGCACGTAAATAGTAAGGCATGAATACGAAACTAACACTTAGTTTAAACAAAGAGGTAATAGAACGAGCCAAGATGTATGCAAAGAACAATAATATTAGTCTTACATTTCTAATAGAAAATTTCCTTCAAAAAATAAGCTCACAAACCTTAGAAGAAGAGGTGAAAGGGAGTATTGTTGATGAACTTAGTGGAATAATTAATTTAGATAGCTCCATTGATGAAAAGGAAGTTTTAGCAACCTATTTAACTGAAAAATACAAGTGAATTGGAAAAAGTATTTGTTGATACTAATATTATCTTAGATTGGTTAGCTAATCGTCAGCCTTTTCATATTTCAGCTCAAAAACTTTTTAAAAAAGTAGAAGATAAAGAGATAGAGTTATTGATAAGTGCCGTAAGTTATACCACAACAGAATATTTTTTACAAAAGCAAATAGGTAAAGCTAAGGCAAGGCAAGCACTTGCAGCAATACGAACAATAAGCAGCGTGTGTAAAAATTACGAAAAAGAAATTGATTTATCGATAGCCTCCAATTTTAAAGATTTTGAAGATGCTTTTCAATATTATTCCGCATTAAATAACGCTGCGAAAGTATTAATAACCAGAAATCTAAAAGATTTTAAACATTCAGTAATTCCAATTATGAATGCCGAAGCATATCTAAAGACGATTTAATAATTATGAAAGTAGTTGAATATCCACCAATAGAAAACTGGCAAGCCTTAGCTACCCGACCAACTTTTGACAAAGTACAACTTAAGCAACAAGTGCAAATCATTTTATCAGAAGTCAAACAAAACGGTGATAAAGCTTTATATAACTTCACTAAAAAATTTGATGGCGCTGAATTAGATGCCTTAATTGCAAGCGAAAATGAAATAGAAAATGCTGTTGAAGCAACGCCTGCAAAACTCAAACAAGCCATCCAAATAGCCAAACAAAATATCGAACGATTTCACTTAACACAAACCGAACCCACGCTAAAAACCGAAACGATGGCTGGCGTACAATGTTGGCGAAAAAGTGTCCCCATTGAAAAAGTGGGCTTGTACATTCCAGGCGGAACAGCACCTTTATTTTCAACTATTTTAATGTTAGGTATACCGGCAAAAATTGCTGGATGTAAGGAAATTGTTTTATGTACCCCGCCAAATAAAGAAGGCAAAATAGCGGACGCCATATTATACACAGCCAATTTATTGGGCATCACCAACATACACAAAATTGGTGGAGCGCAAGCCATCGCAGCTATGGCTTTTGGTACGAAAACCGTTCCTCAAGTGTATAAAATTTTTGGACCCGGCAATCAATATGTAACGGAAGCTAAAGCACAAGTTCAGCAAGATGGCAATGTTTGTGTTGCTATTGATATGCCAGCTGGCCCAAGCGAAGTTTTAGTAATAGCCGATGAAACTTGCAAGCCTGCCTTTGTAGCTGCCGATTTATTGTCGCAAGCCGAGCATGGAACAGATAGCCAGGTGCTGCTTTTATCTGATTCTAAAAGTGCGATTGAGCAAGTGTTGGAACAATGTAAAACGCAATTAGAAAATTTGCCTCGTAAAGTTATCGCCACAAAAGCATTGGAAAACAGCAAAGCCATCTTACTCAACAATTGGGAAACTTGCATAGCATTTAGCAACGCTTATGCACCCGAACATTTAATTATCGCATCTACCCAATACCAAAAATACGAAGACAAAATAATCAATGCCGGTTCCGTTTTTTTGGGAAATTATAGTTGCGAAAGTGCCGGCGATTATGCCAGTGGAACTAACCATACGTTACCCACCAACGGCTATGCAAAAAATTACAGCGGCGTTTCGTTAAGTAGTTTTGTGAAGAAAATTACCTTTCAACATTTAAGTAAAACTGGTTTGCAAAACATTGGTAAGGCAATAGAAATTATGGCAGCAGCGGAAGATTTGATGGCGCATAAAAATGCGGTTACTTTACGATTAAATGCAATCAAAAATGTTTAACCTAAATAAAATAACCAGAACCAACATCAAAAAAATGAAGCCTTACTCTTCGGCAAGAGATGAGTTTACAGGCAAAGCCAAAGTATGGTTAGATGCCAACGAAAATCCCTTTGATTCGGATTGGAATCGATATCCTGACCCACATCATACCCAAATAAAAAAAGCATTAGAAAAATTAAAAAAGGTTCGTTCAAATCAAATTTTTATAGGCAACGGAAGTGATGAAGCGATTGATTTATTGTTTAGAGCTTTTTGCGAACCGGGTAAAGATAAAGCCTATATCTTTCCACCTACGTATGGCATGTATACGGTGAGCGCATCTATTAATAATATTGAAGTTGTTGCACATAAATTGGACAAACATTTTCAGTTGCCATTGGTTGAAACAATTGCGCCTTTCCAAACCAACGGTTTGTTGTTTATCTGTTCTCCAAACAATCCAACCGGAAATATAATTGATGCAGAAGCCATCTTATCTTACACCAAAAAATTTAAGGGTATAGTTGTAGTTGATGAAGCCTACATTGATTTTGCAGAAACTAATAGTATGATAAATTACATCACCGAAGTACCCAACTTGGTGGTTTTGCAAACTTTTAGCAAAGCTTGGGGATTGGCTGGTTTGCGGGTTGGTATGGCTTATGCGCAAGAAAATATTATTGCGATCCTGCATAAAATTAAGCCTCCTTATAATGTAAATGCATTTAGTCAGCAAGCGGTTTTAAAAGCAATCAATGATAAAGCATCTTACAAAAAACAATTGAAAAGCCTTAAAGAAGAACGCCAAAAATTGAGAGAAAGTTTATCGGATTTAGCGTGTGTTAATTTTATTTATCCTTCACAAGCCAATTTTTTATTGGTGAAATTTAAGGAAGCAAAACGTATATTTGAACAATTAAAAGAAGCAGGCATAATTATAAGAAACAGAACAAAGCAAGTGAACAATTGTTTAAGAATTACGGTGGGCACGGCTGAACAAAATCAACTATTATTGAATGCATTAAAAGCCTTAGATTTATGAAAAAAGTTTTATTTTTAGATAGAGATGGAACGCTGGTTTTAGAACCCGAAGATGAGCAAGTAGACAGCTTAGAAAAGTTAGTATTTTATCCGGGTGTGTTTAAAGGTTTAGGTAAGATAGTTGAGGAATTAGATTTTGAATTGGTAATGATAACTAATCAAGATGGCTTGGGAACCGATGCTTTTCCGGAAGATACTTTTTGGCCTACGCATCATAAAATAATACAAGCTTTTAAAAATGAAGGCATTGAAATTAGCGAGGTGTTGATTGACAAAACCTTTCCAAAAGATAATGCCCCAACCAGAAAACCGGGAACTGCTTTATTGACACACTATTTAAAAGGTGATTATGATTTAGCCAACTCTTATGTAATTGGTGATAGAGATTCTGATGTAGAATTGGCAAAAAATTTAAATAGTAAAGGCATCTTAATTGGAGAAGGTAATGAAGAAGCCGACCTTTGTACAACAAGTTGGCAAGCAATATATCAACATCTAAAAGGTCAACCCAGAAAAGTAATTGTACAAAGAAAAACCAAAGAAACGGATATTGCAGTTGAGTTAAATTTGGATGGAACAGGCAAAGGCAGTTTTGAAACAGGTCTCGCTTTTTTCGACCATATGTTAGCGCAAATTGCTAAGCACGGTGGTTTTGATTTGAGCATAAATTGCAAGGGCGATTTACATATTGATGAACATCACAGCATAGAAGATGTTGCCTTAACTTTGGGTGAAGCATTTTTGAAAGCATTAGGCAGCAAAAAGGGAATTTCCCGTTACGGTTTTTTATTGCCGATGGATGATTGCCTCGCTCAAGTTGCTATTGATTTTGGTGGCAGACCTTGGCTGGTTTGGGCTGCCGATTTTAAAAGAGAAAAAATTGGGGAGATGCCAACAGAAATGTTTCAACACTTTTTTAAATCGTTTAGCGATACCGCCAAATGTAATTTAAATATAAAAGCGGAAGGCGAAAATGAGCATCATAAAATAGAAAGTATTTTTAAAGCCTTTGCTAAAGCAATGAAAATGGCAGTCGCAAAAACGGGCGAGTTTTCCATACCCAGCACCAAAGGAAGTTTATGATTGCGATTATAAAATATAATGCAGGTAACATTAGCTCGGTGCAAAATGCGTTGAACCGTTTGGCTTGTAAATCAGTTATAACAGATGATGCCGAAACAATTTTAAAAGCCGACAAAGTAATTTTTCCAGGCGTTGGGGAGGCAAGTTCGGCAATGTATTATCTTAAAGAAAAAAAAATGGACGAACTGATTATTTCATTAACACAACCAATGTTGGGCATTTGTTTGGGCTTGCAGCTAATGTGTAAACACAGCGAAGAAGCCAACACAACCTGTCTTGGAATTTTTGATTCGGAGGTAAAATTGTTCCCTCAGGATGTTCAAGAAAAAGTGCCACACATTGGTTGGAATAATTTTGAAAATATAGAAGGAACTTTATTTGAAGATATAAGTATTCGTCAAGATGTATATTTTGTGCATAGTTATTATGCCTCGGTAAGCAACGAAACCAAAGCAACCTGTAACTACATTGTACCTTTTAGTGCGGCCATGCAAAAAGATAATTTTTACGCCACGCAATTTCACCCAGAGAAATCAGCCGATGTAGGTGCTCAACTTTTAAAAAACTTTTTATCATTATGAGGATTATTCCCGCAATTGATATTATTGATAGTAAATGTGTTCGACTAACCAAAGGAGATTATCAAACCAAAAAAATATACAACGAAAATCCTTTAGAAGTAGCTAAACAATTTGAAGCTAATGGTATTCAATATTTACATTTGGTGGATTTAGATGGCGCAAAGTCAAAGCATATTGTCAATCATAAAATTTTAAATGCTATTTGTAAAGAGACCAATTTGAAAGTGGATTTTGGAGGCGGCTTAAAATCGGATAAAGATATTAGAATTGCCTTTGAAAATGGCGCAGCACAAATTACGGGCGGAAGTATTGCCGTAAAAAATCCAGACATTTTTTCTGCTTGGTT
>ENA-ORXM01004509-ORXM01004509.1-marine-metagenome-genome-assembly--contig:-NODE-4509-length-12107-cov-4.185204_pt1 | contig 12107 bp, 8 predicted proteins | sample MGYA00237867_ERZ511480 | MGnify/ENA primary metagenome ERZ511480 (study PRJEB26309, sample SAMN06266103) | marine metagenome | isolation source: Algal blade | place: United Kingdom:Sidmouth, United... | reverse complement strand
GGCGCGATCCTGCATGTCGACATGGCGCATTTCGCCGGGTTGGTCGCGGGCGGGCATCATCCGAATCCGCTCGATCATTGCCACGTCGCGACCACCACCACGCACAAGACCCTGCGCGGCCCCCGTGGCGGGATGATCCTGACGAATGACGAGGCACTGGCCAAGAAGTTCAATTCCGCCGTCTTCCCCGGCCTTCAGGGCGGCCCGCTCATGCATGTGATCGCCGCGAAGGCCGTGGCCTTCGGCGAGGCTCTGCGCCCCGACTTCAAGGAGTATTCCGGGCAGGTCATCAAGAACGCGCAGGCACTGGCCGCGACCCTGATGGCAGGTGGTCTCGACATCGTCACCGGCGGCACCGACACCCATGTCATGCTGGTCGATCTTCGGCCCAAGGGCGTGAAGGGCAACGAGACGGAGAAGGCACTGGGCCGCGCGCATATCACCTGCAACAAGAACGGTGTCCCCTTCGATCCCGAAAAGCCGATGGTCACGTCCGGCGTGCGCCTCGGCACCCCCGCCGGAACCACGCGCGGCTTCGGCGAGGAAGAGTTCAGGGCCATCGGCGAGATGATCGTCGAAGTCGTGGACGGCATCGCCACCAATGGCGCGGAGGGCAACGGTGCGGTCGAAGACGCCGTGAAAGAGAAAGCCATGGCCCTCTGCGCCCGCTTCCCGATCTACGCGACGGCGGTGAGCTGAGAAAACGGTTCTGCCCCGCACCTTGATGCGGGGCCTCTCTCCGCCGGATAGAAGCCTGGTTCAGGCATAAAAAAGAGCAGGAAATGCCGGAAAATGCTAACGGCGAGAATCCTTGACGTCTCCATCGAGGCGATATGAGGCGATATCTCGAAATTTCTTCACTCGTCATTCCGGCGTAGGCCGGAATCCAGTCTCGCGAAATTGCCGGAAGCAGTGTGCAAAACGCTGTGCTGGATGCCAGCCTTCGCTGGCATGACATCCTCCTATTATTTCACAATCGCGTTTCCTGTTCTCTCGTTTGGCCTGTACGACCGAACTACCCCGTCCAGCCCAACCCCGTCGCAATACAATGCATCGAGAGCAGCAGGGGAGCGCGCGTCGTCTCCTTTGCCTTCTCGTTCCGGTGACGACGCAGCAGGCTGATCTGCCACGCATTGCAGCGGTCGATCAGCGGACGGGCCTCTCCGATACGGCGGCGGAAGGACGGGAACCGCTCCGCAAGCTCGCTCTCCCCCGTGACGGCCAGCAGCGCCCTGGTCGTGCGCTCGTATTCTTCCGTGACCTTGGTGAAGACGCGCTCGCGGATATCCTCGTCCTCCACCAGTCCGGCATAGCGCGCGGCGATGCCCATATCGGCCTGGAACAGCGTCTTCTCCACCTCGTCCAGCACCAGCTTGAACAGCTTCGAATCCTCGAACATCCGTTGCAGCCGCGCGACGCCATGGGCCTCGATGGCCTGTTCGAGCGCCGTGCCGACCCCGTACCAGCCGGTCAGCATGTGCCGGTTCTGGCTCCATGCGAAGACCCAGGGGATCGCGCGCAGGTCTTCGATCCCCGCCGCGCCGAACCGCTTGGAGGGGCGCGACCCGATCTTCAGCAGAGCCAGTTCCTCGACCGGGCTGGCCGTCTGGAAATAGGTCAGGAAACCCGGCGTCTCCAGCAGGTCGCGATAGGCGGTCTGCCCGTTCTGCGACAGCGTCTCGATCAACCCGTCGGTGTCGCTCTGCCCGGTATCCGTCGCGGGGTCGGCGGCAAGCGTATGCCGCAGGACGCTGGCCCCGAGCAATTCGAGATGGGTGCGCGTCGTGCCCCGGTTCGAATACTTGTTCGAGACGACCTCGCCCTGTTCGGTGACGCGCAGGCGTCCCTTCACGGTGCCCGGAGGCTGCGCCGCGATGGCGCGTCCCGTGGGAGCGCCGCCCCGGCTGACCGAACCGCCCCGTCCATGGAAGAAGCGGACCTGGGTATCGTGTTTCTCGCAGGTGGCGAGGATCGCGCGCTGGGCCTTCGACAATTCCCAGACGGAGGTCAGATAGCCGCCATCCTTGTTGGAATCCGAATAGCCGAGCATCACTTCGATGACGCCATTGTCGTCGGTCAGCATCTCCCTGGCCACGGCGTTGCCGAGCAGGTCGTCGAGGATTTCCGGGGCGTTGCGCAGGTCGTCGATGGTCTCGAACAGCGGCACGATGGGCGGGAAACCCTCGCCTGCCCCCGTTGCCTTGGCCAGCCATGCCACCCCGAGGATATCGTCCACGGAGGAGGCCATGGAGAGCACGAAGGCTCCGATGGCTTCGGGGTCTTGCTGCGGCTCGCCGAGCAGGCGGAACAGGGCGACGGTCTCCGCCGCTTCCTCGTCCAGCGCCGCCGTGTCGATATCGACGCCGACGCCCCGTGCCAGATCGTCGGCCAGGCTCGGCGCATCCCCGGCCAGCGCGGCGACGGTACGGTTGATGACGGCGGTGTTCTGGCGCACGTCCAATGCCGCCGTCCGAAATCCGAAGCTCATGACGAGATGACGAAGGGCCTGGATTTCATCCGACGCGATCCCGCTCGCCCCGATCTCGCCAAGCCCGGTTTCGAGGGCGGTCAGATCGTCGATGAAAGCGCGCGGTGAGTCGTAAGGCGTGGCACCGGGGGCCGGATCGCTCAGCGTCGCGTGCAGGCGCATCGCCATCGCGACACAGAACTGCCGGAACGGCTCATGCGGGTTGCGGCCCGTGATCGCCTTGGGGTCGTCGACGGCATCGAGGCAGATGCGCAGGCGATCGCGCAGGGCATCGGTGGGCGGATTGACGTGCTCGCTGATGCTGAGCACACGCGATAGGCGGTCCAGTTCGCGGATATATCGGTGCAGCGCATTGTCACGGTGCCGCAGCAGCGTGCGCCGGGTCACGTCGGTCGTGACGTTCGGATTGCCGTCCCGGTCGCCTCCGATCCACGAGCAGAACTTGAGGAAGGCGGGAATCTCGAAGCCGCTGTCGGGATAATGCCGCCGAAGCGCGTCTTCGAGTTTGCGCGCGGCCTCCAGCGCCCCCTCGAACAACGTCTCGTTGAAGAAGTGCAGGCCCCAGGAGACTTCCTCGTCCAGCGTTGGCCGTTCCAGCCGCAATTCCCCCGTCATCCAGAGCAGGGCGATGGTATTGCGCAACTCGGAGATCAGCCGTTCGCGCTCGCGCGGGGTCCAGCGGTTCGTCTCCAGATCGACCAGCTTGCGGTAGATGCGGCGATGGATTTCGAGGATCGTGACGCGCTTGGCTTCGGTCGGGTGGGCCGTGATCGTCGGTGATACCTGAAAGGTCTCCAAGGCCCGCGCGACATCCTCTCCCGCGACGTTGCGCGCGGCGGCATGGCCGAGCATCCGATGGAACGATCCGATCACGGCATCCGGTCCGCCTGACACTTCGGTAAGACGAATCTTGCGTGTTTCGGCGATCTCTTCGGCGATGGCTGTGAGTTGGAAGCGGATGCCGACCGATTGCAGGGCTTTCAGCAGAAGCGACCCCTCATGTGCATCGAGGGATCGGGCAGACTGCAATACACTGTGGAGCGCCGGTTCCCGATGACGGAGAAAATCGTCGAACAGGCTGTTCAGCAATCCCTGAATTTCATCGCGATACCGGGCCGTGGTGGCCGGAGTATACTCGGCGGCGACCACCGGCCCCGATCCGACGGCCGGTCCGGTCGCCGGATCGGGCGCAGCGATATCCCGTGCGGCGTCGGTACTCATGCTGCCTCCGCCGATCCATTGAGGAGATCGGCCATCGTCACGCCCATCGAAGACGGCGTCGGCGCGACCGTGACGCCCGCTTCTTCGAGGATCACGACCTTTTCCTGCGCGCTCTCGCCGAAGGCCGAGATGATCGCCCCCGCATGGCCCATCGTGCGGCCCTTCGGTGCGGAGAGACCCGCGACATAGGCGACGACGGGCTTCTTCATGTGATCGCGGATGAACTCGGCGGCCTGTGCCTCCTGCGGCCCGCCGATCTCGCCGATCATCATCACCGCATCCGTATCGGGGTCCTGCTCGAACAGCGCGAGGATATCCATGAAGCTCGATCCGTTGATCGGATCGCCGCCGATGCCGACCGATGTGGAGACCCCGATCCCGAGCGTCTTCATCTGGCTCGCGGCCTCGTAGCCGAGAGTGCCGGACCGCCCGACGATCCCGACGCGCCCCGGCATGTAGATATGGGGCGGCATGATGCCCATCATCGCCTTGCCGGGAGAGATCGTACCGGCGCAGTTCGGGCCGGTCAGGATCATCTTGTCCTCGGCCTTGTAGCGCCGCATGAACCGCTTCACGCGCATCATGTCCTGCGCCGGAATGCCGTCGGTGACGCAGGTGCAGTATTTGATTCCCGCATCCGCCGCTTCCATGATCGCATCCGCCGCGAAGGGGGGCGGCACGAAGACGATGGAGGCGGTCGCGCCGGTCTCCTTGACGGCCCCTTTCACCGTATTGAACACGGGCCGGTCGAGGATGGTGTTACCGCCCTTTCCGGGAGTCACGCCGCCCACGACGTTGGTGCCGTACTGGATCATGTCATTGGCATGGAACTGGCCGATGCGGCCCGAGATGCCCTGCACGATGACCTTGGTGGTCTCGTCGAGAAGAATGGCCATGTGTCGGTCCCCTTATGCAGCTTTCTTGCTTGCAATGGCCGCGACGGATTTTTCCGCCGCTTCGGCCAGCGTTTCCGCCGTGATGAGCGGCAGGCCCGACTCGGCGATGATCCTGCGGCCTTCCTCGACATTCGTGCCGGAGAGGCGGACGATGACGGGAATGTCGATCTCGATCTTCTGGAAGGCCTGCACGACCCCCTCGGCGACCCAGTCGCAACGGTTGATCCCGGCGAAGATGTTCACGAGAATCGCCTCGACCTTGGGGTCCGCCAGCACGGTGCGGAAGGCGGTCAGCACCCGCTCGGGGCTGGCCCCGCCGCCGATATCGAGGAAGTTGGCGGGCATCCCCCCGGCCAGCTTGATCATGTCCATCGTCGCCATGGCCAGACCGGCCCCGTTGATCATGCAGCCGATATTTCCGTCGAGCGAGACGTAGGAGAGGCCGCGATCCGCTGCGCCCGCCTCGACAGGGTCTTCCTGACTCATGTCGCGCAACTCGGCGATTTCCGAGCGGCGGAACATCGCGTTGTCGTCGAAGCTCATCTTCGCATCGAGCGCGATCAGCTTGCCCGCACCCGTAACGACCAGCGGATTGATCTCGACCATCGTGGCGTCGAAATCGCGGAAGGCGCGGTAGCAGGCGCGGAATATCTTCGTGGCTTCGGCCACCTGCCCCGCATCGAACCCCAGCCCGAAAGCCAGTTCGCGTGCCTGATAGTCGAGAAATCCCGTCGCCGGATCGATGATCATCCGCAGGATCGCGTCCGGGTGCGTTTCGGACAGCTCCTCGATCTCCATGCCGCCCTCGGCGGAGGCGACGACCATGATCCGCTCGGAGGAGCGGTCGAGGACGAAGCCGAGATAAAGCTCCTGCTCGATGCTGGAGGCTTCCTCCACATAGACCCGGCCCACGAGCTTGCCGCGATCGTCGGTCTGCTTCGTCACCATACGCTTGCCGAACAGCGTCGCCGCATAGTCGCGGATTTCGGCGTCGGAGCCGCAGACCTTGACGCCCCCGGCCTCTCCGCGACCGCCGGAATGGATCTGGGCTTTGACCACCCATCTCTCGCCGCCGATCTCATGGCTGCGATAGGCAGCCTGTTCCGGGCTGTAGGCGAGGCCCCCGCGCGGGATCGGCACACCGAACCGGGCGAGGATTTCCTTGGCCTGATATTCGTGGATGTCCATCGTCTTTCCCTCCCGGTCAGGCCGCGCGTGCGCGGATCGCATCGTCCACCGCGATGACGTTCGTGGCCATCCGTTCGGACGCCGCATCGATCATCTTGCCGTCCAGCGAGGCCGCACCCTTGCCCTGGGCTTCGGCTTCGCGCAGGGCCTTGACGATATTATGCGCCCGCTCGACCTCGGCCGGGGGAGGCGAGAAGACCTCGTTCGCCAGCGCGATCTGCGAGGGATGGATCGCCCATTTCCCCTCCAGTCCGAGCGCGGCCCCCCGGCGCGCGGCATCCTTGTACCCATCGGGATCGTTGAAATCCCCGAACGGCCCGTCGATGGGCCGCAGGCCATAGGCGCGGCAGGCGATCGTCATGGCGCTGAGACCGTGATGCCACTGGTCGCCGGGATAATCGGGGTTCAGCCCGCCGATATTGGTGGTTCTGGCGCGCAACGAGGCCGCGTAATCCGCGACGCCGAAATGCAGGGCTTCGAGCCGCCCGCCGAATTGCGCGATCTCCAGCACGTTGGCCATGCCGAGCGCGGTCTCGATCAGGGCTTCGAGCTGCACATGCGGCTCGCGGCCCATGCCCTGCTCGATCTGGTTTATCATCATCTCCACGGCGTAGAGATCGGCGGTGACGCCCACTTTGGGTACGAGGATCGTGTCGAGCTTGTCGCCTGCCTGCTCCATGATATCGACCACGTCGCGATACATGTAATGCGTATCCAGTCCATTGATGCGGACCGACATCGTCTTGCCCTTGCCCGCCCAGTCGATGTCGTTCAGCGCCTCGCAGATGTTCTTGCGGGCCTGCACCTTCTCGGGGGGCGCGACCGCATCCTCGCAATCGAGGAAGACGACGTCGGCATCGCTGTCGGCGGCCTTGTCGATCATCGTCGGGTTGGACCCCGGAACCGCGAGGGTGGATCGCTGGAGGCGCGCGCGGCGCATCGGAAAGAGAGAATGGCTCATGGCGTCTTGATCCCTTGTGTCGATTTATCAGGCGGCGCGGTCGATGAGATCGGATGCCCGTCTCGGGATGACCGCCGCATCGTGCCAGCATCGTTCCGCGATGACGCGGGCATTCTCGACGGCGACGTCATCGACGATGACGGTGCGGATATCGCCGAAGCGATCCGCCGCGAGTGCGCGATCGATGAACGACAGCGGTTTTGCACGGCAATCGAGGGTCTCGGGAGATCGGGTATCGCGTCTCAGCATGGATCCACTCCGGTCAGGCATGGGTGATACCTGCCAGGATCGCGGAATCATGCCGTCACCGCCTCCTTCGCTCGGAAACAAGATTCGCGAGGAATTGGGAGACGGGCCTACCCTATCGGGTAGGAAGGCCGATCAGCACTCGGGATTGAAATGGATTTCCAGAAGGATCGCGCGCACCTTGCGGGTCTCCGAGAAGGCGATGCTGCGCGGTGCCCCGTCGCGGTAGGTATAGCAGCTCGTCAATCCCGCAGGTACGGCGATTCTGGACAACCGGGCGATCCGCGCACCCATTTCCTCGCCGGAGATGGCGCGTTCCGCGCCGACGAAGGGAGCGGAGAGGCGGGTCAGTGCATCCGCCGAGGCGCTGGCGGATTGCAGGGCATGGGCAGGCAGCAGCAGCGAGATCGCGATCGGCACCTCGTGCCCATCCGACAGATACCCGCCCTGTGCCCGGCTATGCCCGCGATAGGCTTCGGGGAAGGCCGCTTCGGCTTCCGCCACGAAGTCGGGGAAGGCAACGGGCGGCGCAGGAGGAACGGCATCCGGCTCGAATACGAACCACAGAGCCACCGCGATGCCCAGGGCCGCGAGGCCGGCGACGGCTTTTCCGAGAGACCCCGATCCGCCCCGGTTCTTCCAGCGGCTTTCGCGCGAGAGGGCCGCGCGGGCCTCGCGATCCGCGACGATGCGCGGGCGGCGTTCGTATCGGGATTTCCATGGCATCGTGAAGCGGTTCAATCCCGGAAGGCTTGTCGCGATGGTCATGTCGATACGTCGCTCCTTACCTGATTCGAGGCGTGGAAGTCACTCCTCCGACGCCATCCGCACCCAGTCATCCTCGCTCAGGACTGGCACGCCCAGGGTTTCCGCTTTCTTGAGCTTCGACCCCGCCGCCGTCCCGGCAACGACGTAATCCGTCTTTGCCGAAACCGATCCTGCAACCTTCGCGCCAAGCGACTCGGCTTTAGCCTTGGCTTCCGCGCGGCTGGTGCGCTCCAGCGTGCCGGTGAACACGACCGTCTTGCCGGAAAAGACGCCGCCTTCGGCCACCGCCTCGGCATCCTCGACCGTGACGTGCTGGCGCAGGCGGGACAGGCGGTCGAGCGTCGTCGCCTCGCCGAAGACCGAGGCCAGCGTATGAACGAGTACGCCCCCCACCCCGTCGATGCCCAGCAGCGTCTCGCGCGCCGCCTCGTCGCCGCCCGCGATGGCGGTCATCGCCGCCTCGAACGAGTCCCAGTCCCCATAGGCCCGCCCCAGCATCGCGGCGGTCGTGCGCCCCACATGCCGAATGCCGAGGCCATAGAGAAAACGCGAAAACGGCAGAATGCGGCGCTCCTCGATGGCGGCGAAGAGGTTGGTGGCCGATTTCTCGCCCCAGCCCTCGCGCGTACGCAGCGCCTCGCCGTGTTCGGCCTCCAGCGTGTAGATATCGGCGACCTCGCGCACCCAGCCATCCTGCCAGAAGGCCTCGACCTGCTTGATCCCCAGCCCCTCGATATCCGCCGCATCGCGCGAGACCCAGTGCCGCAGGGCCTCGACCGCCTGTGCCGGACAGATCATCCCCCCGACGCAGCGCCGCCGTGCCTCGCCCTCCACCCGCTCCGCTGCCGAACGGCATTGGGGGCAGGTATCGGGAAAGACGAACTCTTTCGCGCCCTCGGGCCGTTTGTCGAGATCGACCGCGATCACCTGCGGGATCACGTCCCCGGCCCGGCGCACCTGCACGGTATCGCCCACGCGCAGGTCCACGCCGTCCCGGATAGGCTGGCCGTCGCCGCCGATTCCGGCGATGTAATCCTCGTTATGCAGCGTGGCGTTCGAGACGACGACGCCCCCCACCGTCACGGGTCGCAGCTTGGCCACGGGGGTCAGCGAGCCGGTGCGACCCACCTGAATCTCGATATCGTCTAGCACGGTCGTCGCGATCTCCGCCGGGAACTTGTGCGCGATGGCCCAGCGCGGGGCGCGGCTGACGGTACCGAGCCGCCGCTGATAATCCAGCCGGTCCACCTTGTAGACCACGCCGTCGATATCGTAACCCAAACTCGCCCGCTGCGCCTCGATCCGCGCGTGATAGGCGATCAGCGCATCGGGACCATCGCACAGCGTCATGGCCGGATTGACCGTCAGGCCCCAGCCGCCGATTGCGTTCAGCACCGCCTCCTGCGTCTCTCCCGGCACCGCCGACACATCGCCCCAGCCATAGGCGAAGAAGCGCAGGGGCCGCGATGCGGTAATCGTGGAATCGAGCTGTCTCAGCGATCCGGCGGCGGCATTGCGGGGATTGGCGAAGACCTTGCCGCCATCCGCCTCCGCCCGCGCATTGAGCGCCGCGAAATCGGCATGGGACATATACACCTCGCCCCGCACCTCGAAGACCTCCGGCACGTCCTTGCCGGTCAGCGTCTCCGGGATATCGTCGATGGTCCGCGCATTGGCGGTGACGTTTTCGCCCGTACTCCCGTCGCCGCGCGTGGCCGCCTCGACCAGCGCGCCGTTCTCGTATCGCAGGGAGAGGGCCAGCCCGTCGATCTTCGGTTCGGCGGTATAGGCCAGCGGATCGTCGGCGGTGAGCGACAGGAACCGGCGCACCCGCTCGTCGAACTCCGTCACGTCCTGCGCATGGAAGGCATTTCCGAGCGAAAGCATCGGCAGGCGATGGGCGATCTTGGCGAAGGCGTCGGACACGCCCGCTCCCACCCGTCTTTCGGGACTGTTCGGCTGGATCAGATGCGGAAACGCCTCCTCCAGCGCCAGATTCTCGCGCCGCAGGGCATCGTATTCCGCATCGCTGATCGTCGGCGCATCGGCCCCGTGATAGGCCGCATCGTGCAGCGCGATTTCCATGGCCAGCCATTTGAGGCGGGCGGCAGCTCTGGCGTCGGTAAGAGTATCAGTCATGCTCGTTCCCGGTGTGTTCACACCAGAACCTTAAACGCGATATCCTTCGCAGAGGTCAACGGATTCGTCGTGGTGGAAAGGGCGGCTTTTGGTGGAAGCGGTCACAAACGGTCGTTTCTGCCTTCGTCAAAAACGTATGGGTTTTGGCGGATTTAGACCCTGTGCCATTGGCTGATTCGTGACCAAGTTTGCTATCGAGATGAATGGTTGAAAGCTTCTTCAACCCATACATCCATATCGATCTCTAGAATAAATGGATTAAAACTAACCCATCCAGGAAACCCGACTTCTGCGTCTAGAAAAGCACCATAATCTAGAAGCAAGTCGGCATGATCGGGCGGCAGTCTAAGAGTTATGTACTGCATTCCTTTCACTACCGCAAAATAGTTGTCATGAAAGAGTAAGCCGATGGCAGGAAAAGGTTTCCGCCCATGAAAACCATCCACTTCAACATTCGGAATTTTCCGCCCCGAACTTTCTAGCAACCCACTTGTGTCGGAATGGGCGTGATTGTTTTTGATGTATAGAATTGCGGCGACGTTTTCTTCGTTTCTAGATGATTTTTTCATAGGTAAATGGTTAGCAAGACAATCGAGATAAATCAAAGTGGCAAATCTCATTGCAACAGTTTTTCATTAAAACCACGATCGAACTTTCCACTGCAGATCTTGGGATCATACCAGAAACGGTGGTTTTCGCCGTTATCAAAAACGTATGAGTTTTGGCGAATTCGAGCATTGTGGCTTCGCCCGCTTTGTGCCCTTTGCTGTCCGTTGAGCAGTTGGTTAGTGAATCTTAAATTCTCTCCTTGGTAGGCATGTTCTGCAAGACGCGAATTTAAGAGAGTTTGATATGAACGACAAGAATATCTCAACGTTTTTGGAGCAAGTCCGACTTCCTGCGATCATGCTGCATCGTCCATACCCTCCTACGCGCTTTCCCGAAACGAATTCTTATCTTGGCGGGCTACCCGCACTCCCGCCCGGTTTCGGCTGGCCTCGGGCTGATGATGGGACGCCGCTTCATTTTCTTGCTCAGATCGATTGCGCCGATTTACCCTTGATGGAAAGCCTGATGCCGAAGAATGGTGTTTTCTTTTTCTTCGCTTTAATCGACGAAGAAATGTCATGGGCCGGAGGGGGCGACAGCCAGAGGGATAAAACGCGCATACTCTTTGCACCGGTCGCAGGTCATGAACCAGCGACACAGCCGTTCGATCTGCCAGCAATTCAGGGTGGGCATTCCAACCGCGACAGGTATCAGAAAGTTGAAGGTGACAAGCAGTTCATCGCTTATCCGCGATGGCCGATCGTCGCCTATGAAGTCGGAGCATGGCCCGATGAGAGCGCGCTCGACGATGTTCCGTTCGGATATCAAGATGCCGTGAATAGGGCGCGCTGTGCCGAGGCGGTTCGCGCAACCGGTCTGCCAACCGAGACAGGCTTGAGACCGCGATGGGGCAAATCTGACTACCACCCTAAGAATGGGCTTCCATTCGATGGGAAATCCAAGTTTCCGCAATCATGGTCCATGATTGATCGAGTCTCGCGCTATCTCGCGAATTGGGCGCGCAACTGCATTGAGAAAGAAGCCGCTCGAAAGCCCGAAGAGAAAGCATATCATTTCAATGATCTCTCCCAATTAGCGAAAATTCGCGACGACTCTTTGGATTGGGTCGCAGCAGGCTCAGAGGCTGACTGGGAAAGACGACCCGACGAGGAACGCGCCAAGCGCTTCCACGTCTGGCTTTCGGAGCTAGGAAAGTACGAAGACAGTCAAGTGCAATCTGCGGTCGGAGTTGCGTTGAAGTTCGGAATGAGCAGCGCAATCAAGCACGCTGCATCGTCTTCGAAAGCTGCCAGGCTTATCCCCGCGCAGTTTTACGCGGATAGTCAGTTCGAACACCTTCCAACATATCAAAGGCGCGACATCACATCAGGGGTTTGGAGCATTGGCGGAGAATACCATCAGATGCTTGCAAATGCAGGATCATCGCAGGAAGCGCGGGGCTTCGAGAGGGATGACGTCTTGATGTTAAAGCTCGTCAGCGATTCTGGCGTCGATTTCATGTTCTGCGATTGCGGCGAGATCGAATTTTGGATCAGCAAGCGCGACTTGGCAGAACAGCGTTTTGAAAGCGCTTGGGCAGCGACATGCGGCGCGTGATCTAGCTGCCGTAAATCCGCATTTAAGTCGACTT
>ENA-ORXM01004507-ORXM01004507.1-marine-metagenome-genome-assembly--contig:-NODE-4507-length-12112-cov-2.795015_pt1 | contig 12112 bp, 10 predicted proteins | sample MGYA00237867_ERZ511480 | MGnify/ENA primary metagenome ERZ511480 (study PRJEB26309, sample SAMN06266103) | marine metagenome | isolation source: Algal blade | place: United Kingdom:Sidmouth, United... | reverse complement strand
GCTTCTTGAATCCTAAAATTACCATTACCAGCGGCAGATATTTGTGTTCTATCTCCAAATCTAAAAACTTCTTGTATACCTAAATAAACTTTATAAGATTCTGTTATATAGGTACTATTTAAGGCTACTCTTACAGAAGTTCCTACATATGCATCTGTACCTTCACGACCAGAAAGGTTCCCTGCGGGTGCAGCTGTTGCTGGCTGGTATCTATAATTAAATCCGTTATTAAATAGTTCTGCACGTGGGCGAAATTCACCTTCTAAAATAAACTGCGAGTATCCAAATTGAATGCTTAGTAATGCAATACTTAAAAGTAATAATTGTTTTTTCATAATAGTTTGTTTGATGTGATAATTTTTTTGAGTTTAATCTGATTTTTTAGTGCTCCAAAAATTCAATTAAGTGTTTTCTGTATTTGTAATAATCGTCATGCTCTAAGACAGACTTTCTAGTTCTTGGCCTTTCAAAATCTATATTTAAAATATCTCCAATTTTTGCGCTAGGGCCACTGGTCATCATAACCACACGATCTGCAAGAAAAATTGCTTCATCCACATCATGTGTAATCATTACAGCTGTTATTTTTTCTTTATTCCATATTTCAATTAGTATGTCTTGTAATTCTCCTCTCGTTAAAGAATCTAACATTCCAAAAGGCTCATCTAAAAGAAGCACTTTAGGTTTTATAGCAAAAGCTCTTGCAATACCTACACGTTGTTGCATACCTTGCGAAAGTGCTATTGCTTTTTTATCAAAAGAACCATCTAAACCCACTTTATGTAAGTAATACTTAGCAATATCTTTACGTTCTTTTTTAGAAGCATGAGGAAATACTTGGTTTACACCTAATAGTACATTTTCCAATGCAGTCATCCAAGGCATAAGACTTGGCGCCTGAAAAATTACACCACGATCTGGACCCGGACCTTTTACAGGGTTTCCTAATACTGCTATGTTTCCACCAGAAATAGGGTTTAAACCAGCAATCATAGATAACATGGTTGTTTTTCCGCAACCAGAATGCCCAATTATTGTTACAAATTCTTCCTTCATAATCTGAAGGTTTAGGTCTTCTAGCACTACATAATCTCCTTTTGGAGTTGGGTACACTTTTTTTAAATTATGTAGGTCTAACATTACGTTAGAAGGAAACTGAATTCCGTTTTCCGATAATGTACCAGTGTCTGTATTTATTGTCGCTGTTTTCATCTTATCTATATTTTATGCAACAAAACTTTTTGGACTTATTTCTGGAAGCTCATACGTTTCATTAGAAACAGATTTGCGTTCATTTCCTATATCCATTAAGTATTCTATGATAGCGTTTCTATTTTTCTTGTAGGTTTCATTATCATTTAATGAAGTTTTATCTCTTGGTCTTTCAATATCTATAGTAAACTCTGGTCCCAGAGTTGCATTTGGCCCTGGCTTTAAAGGAATTATACGATCCGCCATATAAATACCCTCGTCTACATCATTAGTAATTAACAAAGCAGTACGTTTATCTTTAGACCAAATATTTAAAATTTCATCTTGTAAATTACCTCTAGTTAACGCATCTAAAGCCCCTAAAGGTTCATCCATAATTATCATTTCTGGGTTCATTGCCAAAGCTCTTGCAACAGCAACTCTTTGACGCATGCCTCCAGAAAGTTCTTTTGGTCTTTTATTAATTGCAGGGGATAAACTAACCATAGCAACATAGTCTTTTACGATAGCCTGTAACTTTTCTTTACTTTCTTTTGGAAAAGCTTCTTTTACTGCCATATAAACATTTTGACCAACTGTTAGCCAAGGAAGCAAAGAGTAGTTTTGAAAAATAACGCCACGTTCATGACTAGTATCTGTAACAGGCACTCCCTTAAACAAAACTTCTCCGCTAGTAGGCTTAATTAAACCGTTAATTAGATTTACAAGTGTTGTTTTTCCACTTCCAGTAAAACCTACTATAGCAACAAATTCTCCTTCTTCAATAGTTAAATTAATATTAGAAAGAACCTCTGTTCCTCCTGAAGCATCTTCATATGTTTTACTTACATTTTTTAGTTCTAAATATGCCATAGTCATAATTTTTAGTGGTTATACTCCTTCATTTTTATTAAATGAAACCATGTTTTGTATGGTTAGCATAATACGGTCTAACAAGAATCCAATAATTCCGATGATAAACATTGCTACAATTATTTTAGAATTAGAATCTATTGCTCCATTCTGAAATTCTTCCCAAACAAAAGACCCTAAACCAGGACTTTGTGCTAAAAGCTCAATAGCAATAAGTACCATCCAAGCAACAGATAGTGTAATACGTAATCCTGTAAAAATTAACGGCAATGAGGAAGGTAATATGACTTTAAACACTTTTTGCATTGGTCCTAATTTTAGAACCTTTGCAACATTTATATAATCTTTATCCACGGATGAAACCCCCATTGCCGTATTCACTAATGTTGCCCACATAGAACACAAACCAACACTTATAAAAGAGATGATAAATGCACTATCTGAGTTAGAGTCTTTGGTTAGTGTTTTAACAATCATAAAAACTAAAAGCAACCATACTACTGGTGATACTGGTTTAAATATTTGAATTAGCCAATTAAAGGAACTTCTTAATGTTGTACTTAACCCTATTACAACGCCAATAGGAACTGCAATAACTAATGCTAATAAAAACCCCGCAAATACAGTTTTTAAACTTGTAAATATTTGGTCTACAAAAGAAGGCCTTCCTGTATAGGTGATAGGGTCTTTACCTGCTGCTACTCTTTTCTCATTCATAGCCGCAGTTTTCTCTTTAAATGCTAGTTTATCTGCACTAATAACTTTATGATCTTCTAATAAAGTTTTAAAAGAAGCCCATACTTGAGAAGGAGAAGGCAACGTATTTGGCTGGCAGCTAATTTCTCCAGAAGCTATACAAGCTCTCATTTCATCAGCAGCTTCTTGTCCTTGATCTGCTAAGGCTTTTTCTATTTTAAAGTTTGCCTCCTTATTAAAAAGTGCTGTAGATCCACCTTGCCATACTCCTAAAAATAAAAGAATTGACAGTAGTGGTACAATAATCTTTTTTAAAAAGTTTACTATATCTTCTTTCTGTGGTTTTCCTGTAAATAGTACCGTAATGGGTTTTAAAAAACCAAAACCCATTAGTTGCGTTATTTTATTTAAAGTAATACTTTGCTTCATGATTATTAACTTAAATAGTTAGTGTTTAGTCCTTGTTTCCTATAGAAAAACTATTGATGTAGCCAATTGGGTCTTTTGCATCATATTTTGTACCGTCTATAAAATCTGTTGTAGCTGGCTTATACCCATCTGTATCTGGAATATCTGCTGCAGGAATATGTCCTTCTGTTACTAATATCTTGGCTGCTTTTTCCCAGATATCTGGTCTATAGATATCTTTAATAGTATTCGAGTACCACTCTACAGGCTTAGCATCAGGAATTTGACCCCATCTACGCATTTGCGTTAAGAACCAAGTACCATCAGAATAAAATGGGTATGTTGCATTATACTTATAGAATACATTAAAGTCTGGCATCTCACGCTTATCTCCTTTTTCGAACTCAAAAGTACCTGTCATAGAGTTTGCTAATACTGCTTCATCTGCACCTACGTATTGTGACATAGACAATATTTTTACTGCTTCTGGTCTATTTGCTGGTTCATCTAACCACTTTCCTGCTCTAATAAGTGCCTTAGTAACTGCTACTGCTGTATTTGGATTTTCCTCAACAAATTTCTTTGTCATTACAAACACTTTTTCTGGATTGTTTTTCCAAATATCATAGTTTGTAGTAACTGGAACACCAATACCTTTAAATACTGCTTGTTGGTTCCAAGGCTCTCCTACACAGTATCCATAAATTGTACCTGCCTCAAGAGTTGCTGGCATTTGTGGTGGAGGAGTTACAGATAATAAAACCTCAGCATCTATTTGTCCTTGTACGTTATCTTTTGTATACATTCCTGGGTGAATACCAGCTGCAGCTAGCCAATAACGAATTTCGTAGTTGTGTGTTGATACTGGAAATACCATTCCCATTTTAAATGCCTTACCAGAATTTTTATACTCTGTAATTACTGGTTTTAAAGCATCTGCCTTAATTGGATGTACAGGTTTACCATCTGCTCCTTTAGGAACATTTGGCTTCATTTTTGACCAAACATCATTAGAAACTGTAATACCATTTCCATTTAAATCCATAGAAAAAGGAGTAACTAACTCTGCTTGTCTACCAAAACCTGCCCCTGCAGCAATTGGCTGTCCTGCTAACATATGAGAACCATCTAATTGACCATCAATTACACGATCTAAAATATTTTTCCAATTAGATTGCGCTTCTACAGAAACAAACAATCCTTCTTCTTCAAAAAAGCCTTTTTCTTTTGCAATGGCTAATGGTGCCATATCTGTCAATTTTATAAAGCCAAAAGTTAATTGTGGTTTTTCAATTTCTAATGTTGCAGCTGCAGCTTCAGTTGTTGTTTCCGTAGCTGCCTTTTTTGTTTTATCACCACAGGATGCCACAAAGACAAGAAGTAATAAGTAAGCGGATTTTTTAAAGATAGTTTTCATATTTATAATTTTAAATTTTCTACGTATTAATACTTATTTAAGGCAAATATATACGTAACACTAAAAGTATTCTATGGCATTAAACATCTTAAATCCGTCTTTTACACCATGGTTACACCACACAACTAACAGCTTAAAAACTATCAAAAACCATGTTTACGAAATAACAATATGTTTTACAGCACTTTACAAAAGGTACTTAGTACGTATAATCCCATAAAAAAAGCTACGTAACTACTACTTAGGAAGCAAAAAACTAAAACTAATTATATAAAAAATAGACACTAATACTTATGACCAAGAATTAGAAAAGGCTGCATAAATGCAGCCTCTTTCAGAAAGGTTTGAAAAAATAAACAACTAACTATTACAAACACTTACTATGTATCTAAATAGAAATTGTGTTCCGATATTTCTCTTTTGAGAACTTTTACATCTAGAATGCCAATACGCTTTCCTTTTGCTATGACTAAATTTTCCTTTTTTAAAACTGACAGAATACGTATTACTTGCTCTTCTGTTGTGCCAGCATAATCTGCATATTCCTTTCTACTTAATTGCAAATTTATATACCCATTTACTTGCCCAAATTTTCTGTTTACATAGAGAAGTGTATCTATTACTCTTTCCCTAACTGTCATTTGAGATATTGATTTTACTTTAGCCTCACTCTTATTAAGCTCATTTGCATAAAAAAGCATTAAATCATAGGTAAAACTTGCATCTTTCTTTAAGGTATTTTGCAATAAATTTTTAGAAAAATAACATAGTGTAGTGTTTTCTAGGGCTATTGCAGAAATGGAATAATATTCCTCGGTTCCAAAACCTCTGTGTCCAATAATTTCTCCTTCTTTAGCAAAGCGTACTATTTGCTCTCTACCGTTAATACCTGTTCTAAAAACTTTTACTTTTCCTTTTAAAATAAAAAATAGTCCATTTACAGGTGCTCCTTCCATAATAAACTGTTGTCCTTTTTTACAGTTTATATCTGTTTTTTCATAAGAGAAGTCTAAAACAATTTTAGAAGCAAGGTTTTTTTTCATCAAACACTTTACATTTTCACACGTATTACAGGATATACCAGACATAGATTTCTTTCTCATTTTTTTTATGTTTTCTATGTTTGATTGCATATTTACTGTTTTATATTACCAATACCCCGCTACTAAACCATTATTTATCAGCATTTAAAACCAATTCTGGAGTCTCTTCTATTACAGGAGCAAATTTAATAGTTAATGCTAGTATTCCTGCAAGAACAACAAAACCTCCAATTATAAAATAACCACTTGAAACTGCGGATGCTGATGCCGCCATTTGCGCAGATTTAACTGCCTGTTCTCCAAGTTGAGAGTTGGAAGCTATAGCAGCACTTTCGGCTACTGCCGATTTAGATTTTAAAAGCATAGCTGCAACAAAAGCACCCACATTACCTCCTGCTCCTACAATTCCTGAAATAGATCCTATCGCTTTTTTATTTATAAAAGGGACTACCGAGAACGTTGCGCCTTCTGCCATTTGTACACTTAAGCTAAAGGCGATTAAAAATCCCATACCTACTACTATACTAGTTGTTGTAGAAAAAGTAGTAAGAACAACACCTTCTACAGCAAGAATTACAGCCAAGAAAATTACACGACCTCTTAAACCCCTCAGTCTTCCAAACATATCTCCAAAATAGCCTCCTAAGGTTCTTGCAAAAATGTTCATTAAGGCAAAAGATAAAACTAAATTTCCTGCAAAGCTCCTACTTAATCCAAATCTATTTTGCAAATAATCGTCCATAGTACCATAAACCGTAAGTTCCATTCCAAAACAAGCTGCATATATTAAAAAAAGTATCCAAACTCTATAATCTTTTAAAACCTCTAAAAACCCTATTTCGTCTTTTTTACTTGTAGGTAACTCTCCTCTTTCTTTTAGTTCTTTATAATTTCCCTCTGGTGTATCCTGCGTACAAAAGAAATATACAATACCCATTATTAAACAAGTAACACCTGCAATAATCATAGAATACCTCCAAGCATCTTCTGCTTCGGCAATTTCTAAACTCACTACTGCAGCTGCAATAATTGGCATCCCTAATCTATTAGCGCCACCTCCAAGGTTGCCCCATCCTGCAGAAGTTGCATTTGCTGTACCAACAATATTAGATGCAAACATTATAGAAGTATGTACTTGCGTAATTACAAAAGACGCCCCTATAAATCCTATAAATAATCTACATATTAAAAATTGTTCTGGAGTTTGTACAAACCCTATCAAAATAACAGGTAATGCCCCAATCATTAACATCCAGGTATAACACAAGCGTGGCCCATATTTATCGCATAATTTACCAATAGCCAATCGTGCAAATACAGTCCCAGAAACAGCAAGAATAATAGAGTTCCATTTTTGTTCTGGTGTTAATCCTAAATCTTTAACTACATCTGGCATGAAAGGCACTATACCAAACCATGAAAAAAAGCATAAGAAGAAGGCTATAGAGGTTATCCAAAATGTTCTTGTTGAAATACTTTTAAAATTAAGTAACTGTAGCTTTGTTGCTTTTTTAGAATCCATATTTTCCATAACTATATATTTATACTTAGTAATGAATTTCAAAACTACGTATTTATACTTAATTATAAATTATTTTACTATGAAATATGAAAAAATTACGAAAATGAGAAAAAGTAGGTGTACAAAAACAGAAAATCTTAAAAAAACTATCAAAAAACATAGAAGTTATATGTAATTATGCAGAACTCGCTGCAACTCTTCTTCAAAAAATGCAGGATGTTCCGATACAACATTGCCAATTACAACAATACCTGGTTGTGTAACATCTACTCTACCACACAAACTCATAACCTCCCTTAAGGTTCCCACAACACAGGTTTCGTTTTCCAAAGTTCCATTTTGGATAAGTGCAACATGAGTAGCTTCACCTCTATATTTAGCCACAGCTTCAGCTATAGCAACAAACTTACGAACTCCCATTAAAATAACCATAGTTGCAGAGGATTGTGCAGCTAATTTTAAATCTTCAGAAAAGCTATTGTCTTTTTTTGTTGCAGTCATTACCCAGAAACTACTACTAACCCCTCTTCTAGTAACCGGGATACCTTGACTTTGCGGAACAGCAATTGCACTAGTAACTCCTGGCACTGCAGTTACTGGGATACCAAAATTTTCTGCATATTCTATTTCTTCACTAGCTCTACCAAAAACAAAAGGGTCACCTCCTTTTAAACGTACTACATGACCATACTCAAAAGCTTTTTCTACTATTAAACTATTAATAGACTCTTGTACTAAAGAGTGCTCATTACATCTTTTACCTACGTATATTTTTGGAATATTTTCATTAATCTCACTTAGTAGTTCTTTACTAATTAATGCATCATATAATATTACATCTGCGGATTGTAAAACTTTAAAGCCTCTACGCGTTATAAGGTCGCTACTACCGGGGCCAGCTCCTACTAAAGATACTCTTGGTTTTTTACTTTCTATCATAATTTCTAATTTTTTAGGACAATCTATTATGAATTACGCAACAAAACTACGTGTTTATTTTGATAAAAACACATAAAAAATACGTAATTATACGTATTTTTGTAATGTAATATCTAAACAAGTACGTATGAAAACTATAATAGTAGTTGGAAATGGAATGGTTGGTTATAAGTTTTGTGAAAAATTTGTTGCCAAAGAAGGAAGTGAAAAATTTAAGGTTATAGTTTTTGGTGAAGAACCAAGACCTGCTTATGACCGTGTACATTTAAGTGAATTTTTTGAAAATCAAGATGCAAAAGCTTTAGAAATGGCTCCAGCAGAATGGTATGCAGAAAATAATATAGACTTAATTGTTGGTGAACGTGTTACGGATATTCACAAGGCCTCAAAAAAAATTACCACTGCAAAAGACCATGAGTTGTCTTATGACTATTTAGTTTTAGCAACTGGTTCCTCTGCTTTTGTACCCCCTATTAAAGGAGTGGAAAAGGAAGGGGTTTTTGTGTACAGAACTATTGAAGATTTAGAAGGTATGCTTGCTTATGCAGCTAAACTAAAACAAACTAACCCTAATGCAAAAGCGGCTGTACTTGGTGGCGGATTATTAGGTTTAGAGGCTGGAAAAGCTGTAATGGACATGGGACTAGAACCTCATATAGTAGAGTTTGCACCTAAATTAATGCCAAGACAACTAGATTCTAGAAGTAGCCAGGTATTACAGCTCAAGTTAGAATCTATAGGGCTAAACATACATTTAAGTAAAGCTACCAACCAAATTTTAGGAGATAAAGCTATTACGGGAATGGAATTTGGAGAAGACGATGTTTTAGATGTAGATATGTTAATTATATCCGCAGGTATTAGGCCAAGAGATGAATTAGCAAAAACAAGCGGCTTAGAAATGGGAGTACGTGGTGGTATTATTGTAGATAACAAAATGCAAACTTCTGACCCTAATATATATGCTATTGGAGAAATTGCTCTTTATAACCAAATGATATATGGTTTAGTTGCTCCAGGGTATGATATGGCAGGAGTTGCAGTAGACCAAATAGTTGGAGACACAAAAACACTAATGCCGGAAGAAATAGACATGTCTACCAAACTAAAACTTATAGGGGTAGATGTTGCTAGTTTTGGAGAACCTTTTATGCCAGCATCTAAAGGGCATTCTATTATTTTTGAAAATAAAACGCAACACTTATATAAAAGGATAAATGTAAGCCTTGATGGAAAAACCTTATTAGGTGGTATTCTAGTTGGCGACGCTTCCGATTATAGCATGCTGCACCAAATATATTTAAACGGAATAACTATTCCTGAAGACCCTGCTCAATTAATTTTACCTGCTGGTGAAGGTGGCGGTTCTTTTGGCGATGTTATGGATTTACCAGATGAAGCTCAAATTTGTTCTTGTGAAAATGTTACAAAAGGACAAATTTGCGGCACTATTGAAAGTGGGGAATCTAAAGATCTTGCAGATGTTGTTAGTTGTACCAAAGCAGGTACGGGTTGTGGCGGTTGTAAACCAATGGTAAAAGACCTTACGGAGTCCACTTTAAAATCTTTAGGCATAGAAGTTAAAGATACTATTTGCGAGCATTTTGATTTAAACAGACAAGATTTATATAAAATAATACAAGTAAAAGGATATACAACTTTTAATGAAGTTCTAGATAATCACGGAAACGGTGGTCATGGCTGCGAATTATGTAAGCCAGTTGTCGCGTCTTTAATGGCTAGTATTAATGCAGATACTGCAAATAAAGAATATGCTATACAAGATTCTAATGATAGGTTCTTAGCTAACATTCAGCGTAATGGAACCTATTCTGTTGTACCTCGGGTTCCTGGTGGAGAAATTACTCCAGACAAGTTAATTGCACTGGGAGAAATCGCCAAAAAATATGATTTATATACAAAAGTAACTGGTGGTGTTCGTATCGATTTATTTGGCGCAACCTTAAACCAATTACCACTAATCTGGAAAGAGTTAATAGATCATGGTTTTGAGAGTGGTCATGCCTACGGAAAATCTTTACGTACTGTAAAAACTTGTGTAGGTTCTACATGGTGCCGTTACGGTATGGATGAAAGTGTAAGTTTTGGTATTGAACTAGAGAATAGATACCGAGGAATACGTGCTCCTCACAAAATTAAAGGCGGTGTTTCTGGTTGTATTCGTGAATGTGCCGAAGCTCGTGGAAAAGATTTTGGCCTGATTGCTGTTGAAGGTGGCTGGAACTTATACCTTGGCGGTAATGGTGGCGCTACACCAAGGCATGCTGAGTTATTTGCAGAACAAATAGATAATGAAACTGTTATAAAATATATAGACCGTTACTTAATGTTATATATGCGTACTGCAAAACCCCTACAAAGAACAGCGGCATGGCAAGAACGTTTAGAAGGTGGTCTTGATTATTTAAAAGAAGTAATTATTGAAGATAAATTAGGGATTGCAGAAGATTTAGAAAATGAAATGCAAACACTAGTTAATAAGTTTGAGTGCGAATGGACACAAGCTATAAATGATCCAGAAATGATGAAACGTTTTAACCACTTCGTAAATAGCGAAGAAGAAGATGACAACTTAGTTTTTGTGCCATTAAGAGAGCAAAAAATGCCAGAAAAATGGGTCTAATTAAGTTATTAAAACAACCAATTTCTAAATTTTAAACAATGACTATAGTTTCCTATAAATATAAAACAGTAAAACCAGAAGATGTAACCGTTTGGTTTAAGGCCGCACCGGTTACCGCATTTCCAAAAGATGGAGGTGCTTGTGTAAAATATAAAGATTTGCAAATTGCCGTCTTTAATTTTGAAAGACTAAATACATGGTATGCTTGTCAAAACCTATCTCCAGAAAAACAAGAAATGGTTTTAAGCAGAGGTATGATTGGTGACCACAAGGGTATTCCTATGGTTGCTTGTCCGCTACACAAGAAGATATTTTCATTAGAAAATGGCGATAACCTAAATGGCGATTTAGAAGCAATTGCAACATATCCTATAAAAATTGAAAATGCCTTTGTGTATGTAGGTTTTTCTGAATAGCTTTGAATTTACTAATCTTAGTTTTATATGGCAACTACAGAAAAATTACAAAAAGCATATTCTTTATTTGATGCTGCAAATGAAAAAGACCCAAATAAAGAAGAATACCAAGGAAAAACATACGCGAAAGAAGTATTGTATGCCATAAGAATGACAAACAAATTAAATGCGTTTGCACCAAATGCATCAGAAGCTTTACAACTTACTGCACGTTGTCAACATATTTGCAGATGGGAAATCCCTCGTTCAGACTATCCTATGGACAGAATCGGATATTTAAAATGGAGGGAAGAATTAAAGAAATTTCATGCTACTAAAGCTTCTGAAATTTTAGAAAAAGTAGGGTATAGCTCAGAAATAATCGATAGGGTATCTTTTTTGATACAAAAAAAGAAACTAAAAAAAGACGAAGACACACAAACTTTAGAAGATGTGATATGTCTGGTTTTCCTTACCTTTTATTATCCGGAATTTTCAACAAAACATCCTGATGGAAAAGTGATTGATATTTTACAGAAAACATGGCGTAAAATGTCTGATAAAGGACAAAAAACTGCTTTACAACTTTCACATTCTGGAAAAGCATTAATTTTGTTACAGGAAGCTTTATCATAAAACTTCTTTTATAAATACAATATAGGTACAGGCTTATACTTTAGTTTTTTTTTTAATTACTTGCGTGCGATAATAATCAATAATCCCATCTATTGGTCTTCTTACAATATTACCAACAGTAAGGTGATATGGCCAAACGGCCGCTCTAATTATATCTTCACTAAAGTGTGCTATGGAACCAATAAAATGAATAGGAACATTTTGTGCTTCAGGAAAGCATAAAACCCTATTTTCTATAAATTCCTGAATTCCTTCGGTTATAATTTTATAGAAATATCCATTACGCTCACTTGTGAAAATAAATTCTGCAAAAGATGCCAGATAGGTATTTGGGTTTTCTTTTTTATA
>ENA-ORXM01004506-ORXM01004506.1-marine-metagenome-genome-assembly--contig:-NODE-4506-length-12114-cov-4.569909_pt1 | contig 12114 bp, 21 predicted proteins | sample MGYA00237867_ERZ511480 | MGnify/ENA primary metagenome ERZ511480 (study PRJEB26309, sample SAMN06266103) | marine metagenome | isolation source: Algal blade | place: United Kingdom:Sidmouth, United... | reverse complement strand
AGATATTCTTGGGTGCGCGCGCCGGGGCGAATGCCGGGCAGGAAGCCGCCTTGCTTGCGCAGATTGTCAGAGACTTGCTCACTGTCAAATACGAAGCTTGTATAGAAGAAGCAGAAGAAAATCACGAGCACGCCATAAAGCGTCAGATAAAGCGGTGAGCCATATCCGATAAAGGCCATAGCTGTTTGGAACACGCTTCCGCTTGCCTCTGTTGCGCCGTCCGCACCCGGAACGGCCTGACTGCCCGCAAACATCTGTCCGGCCGTTGCAGGTAGCAAAAGAAGCGAGCTGGCAAAGATAGGCGGGATAACACCGGCTGTATTAATCTTGAGCGGCAGAAAGCTATTCTGTCCGCCAAATTGTTTCCCGCCGGCCATTTGCCGCTTCGGATATTGAACCAATAGGCGGCGCTGTGCGCGCTCGACGAAAACGATAAGCAGTGTCAGCGCAACGGACATGGCCAGAATAATGACAATCAAGCTACCGGCCACGCTGCCATCTGAGCCCAGACCAATGACTTGGTAAATGGCGCGGGGAAGCTCAGCCACAATACCGGCAAAGATAATCAGCGAGACACCATTACCAACGCCGCGCGCCGTGATTTGCTCACCCAGCCACATCAGGAACATTGTGCCGCCGACAAGCGTCACAACACATGTGGCCTCAAAGAACAGTCCCGGATTAATCGCCGCCGTCTGGCCCGTCCCTTGCGCAGGGATTTGAAGCAGTTTCGCAATGCCGTAAGCTTGGAAAATTGCCAAGAATACCGTCAAATAGCGTGTATATTGGTTGATTTGTTGCCGGCCTTGCTGACCGCCATCTTTATCCAGCACAACAAGTGATGGAACTGTCTTTTTCATCATCTGCATGACAATGGACGCCGTAATATACGGCATAACATTGAGCGCAAATACGGCCATACGCTCAACAGCGCCGCCGGAGAACATATTACCACGCTCCAGTATTCCGCCGGACGCAGAGGCAAAAATCTGGGTATAATAGGCCATATCAATGCCCGGAACGGGCACGAAGGTTCCCAGACGATATATCAACAGCACGAAAAGCGTGAACAGGATACGCTGCTGCAAGTCTTTGGCTTTACCAAAGGCTCCCAGGTTCATATTCGATGCCAGCTGTTCAGATGCCGATGCCATATGCGTCCCTTAAGAAAGTGCCTCGCAGGTGACCTACGAGGCAATTATTTTACTTACCCATCAAAGCTTTGGCTTGACCGGGCCAATCATCATTATCGATGTTGTTTTTCAGATCGAGTTTTTCATCAAGCTCTGCAATGCGCGCCTTGGTCAGACCGGCAACATCCGCATATGTCATAATGCCTTCGCCGTTAAGGCGCTTGGCAAAGACAGGGCCGATACCGCTGATTTTTGTCAAATCATCAGCTTCGCCCTTTTTAGCGGCTGCCTTTTTTGCAGGCGCTTTCTTAGTCGAAGCTTTTTTCTCAGCAGCCGGCTTAGGCTCAGCTTTCTTAGCCGCAGGTTTTTTGGCGGCTGGCTTTTTCTTGGCCGGCTTGGCAACTTTCTCGCCTTTGACAGGCTTGGCCGGCTTTTCGTCAACAACGTCAACGCTGCCGCCGGCTTTTTCGATAACCTTTTTCGCGCCGGCAGATACGCCGCGCACTTTAAGCTTTAGCGCCGCAGACAGATCGCCCGTGCCAATGACGCGAACGCCATCAAGACCGCGGCGAATAACACCTGCATTGACCAGAGCCGCTGCATCTAGCTCGCCTTTGGGCAATACGCCGGCGTCAATGGCTTGCTGCAGACGACGGATCGTCACTTCAGCCAGCTTTAAGCGGTTCGGCTTGTTAAAGCCGCGCTTTGGCAGACGCATATAGATTGGCATTTGGCCGCCTTCAAAGCCATTAATGGTCACACCGGAGCGTGACTTCTGACCTTTTACGCCGCGGCCGGCTGTTTTGCCTTTGCCGGAACCGACACCGCGACCGACGCGTAACCGTTTCTGTGTGGCGCCGGGATTATCGGCTAATTCATTCAAACGCATTTTTATCTCCGTAGCGCCGCGTCACCAACATATGGGGCGGCGCAAAATAAATAAAAGGGGCGGATTGTTATTCGCTAACAATCTCGACCATATGGCTGACCTTGTTGATCATACCGCGCACTGACGGCGTATCCTCAAGTTCACGCACGCGGCCCACTTTATTCAGGCCAAGGCCCTTAAGTGTTGCCAGTTGATCAGCAGGACGACGGATCGGAGACCCGGTCTGCTTGACTTTAAGTGTTTTCTTCGCGGCCATGATAATTCTCTCTAGGCTTCGAGCGCTTCAGGAGCAGATGCCCCGTCCGCGCGGCGTGTGACAAGCTCGCCCACTTTCTTGCCGCGTTTAGCAGCAATCGTGCGAGGGCTCTCCATGCGCTTAAGACCATCAAAGGTCGCGCGGATCATGTTGTAAGGATTTGATGTTCCAAGTGATTTTGCAACAACATCCTGAACGCCAAGACATTCCATAACGGCGCGCATTGGACCGCCGGAGATCACGCCTGTCCCGGGAGGGGCAGCGCGCATAATGACCTTGCCCGCGCCGTGACGACCGCGCACATCATGGTGCAATGTACGGCCTTCGCGCAGCGGGACGCGGATCATTGTTTTCTTAGCTTCTTCAGTTGCCTTGCGGATCGCCTCAGGAACTTCGCGGGCTTTACCCTTACCGAAGCCGACGCGGCCTTTTTCATCACCGACGACGACGAGCGCAGCAAATCCCATACGGCGACCACCTTTTACGGTTTTCGCAACACGGTTAATGTGAACCAGACGGTCAATGAACTCGGGCGCTTCTTCTTCGCGCTTGCGGCCACGGCCTCTATTGTCTTCTCTTGCCATATCCGAAAACTCCTAAAACTTAAGACCGGCTTCGCGAGCCGCGTCTGCCAGAGCTTTCACCCGGCCATGGAAAAGATAACCGCCGCGATCAAAGACGACGTCTTCGATTTTGGCTTTCAGGGCGCGCTCGGCAATCAGTTTCCCGATTTTCGCGGCGGCGTCCTTATCAGAACCTTTGTCTTTACCTTCAAGTGTTGAGGCAGAGGCCAAAGTCACGCCGTTCACATCATCAATGATCTGAGCGGAGATATTCTTGTTACTACGATATACAGACAGGCGCGGACGACCATTTGCATGTTTTTTGAGGCGGCGGCGGACACGTTGTGCGCGGCGTTTTGTGCTTGCAATACTCATCGGTCTACTTCTTCTTACCTTCTTTGCGGCGGACATATTCGCCGAGATAGCGCACGCCCTTGCCTTTATAAGGCTCAGGTTTGCGGAACTCGCGGATTTTAGCCGCTGTTTGGCCTACGGCCTGCTTATCAATGCCGGAGACAATCACCGTCGTCGCTTTTGGCGCTTCGATCTTGATGCCTTCAGGCGTTTCAAAATTAATATCGTGCGAATAACCCAGCTGCATATTGAGCGTGTTGCCCTTCATTTGCGCGCGGTAACCCACGCCCTGAAGCTCAAGCTCTTTGGAGAAGCCATTTGTGACGCCTTCAACCATATTTGCAATCATTGTGCGCGACATTCCCCACATGGAGCGGCCGGTATTATCTTCGACAACAGGCGTGACTGTGAACTCTTCGCCGTCAAGCTTGCCTGTGACAGCCGCCGGAAGCGTGAAATTCAGTTCGCCTTTGGATCCTTTGACCGTGACTTTCTGACCATCTTGGGTCAGCGTAACGCCTGCAGGAATTTGGACGGCTTTTTTACCAATACGTGACATAAAACCTCCCTAAGATACTTTGCAAAGAACTTCGCCGCCGACATTGTTCTCGCGCGCCGCGTGGTCGCTCATCACGCCGGACGGCGTAGAGAGGATCGCGATGCCAAGACCATTGCGGATCTGGGGAAGGCTCTTAACAGATGAATAAACACGGCGGCCCGGTTTGGAGACGCGCTGAATGTCGCGAATAACCGGAGTGCCTTCGAAATATTTAAGATCGATTTCAAAAGCGGCAAAACCGTCTTTTTCAATCGCGCTATAGCCGCGAATATAACCTTCGTCGGCCAGAACGTCGAGAACGCGGCCGCGCAGCTTTGACGCCGGCGTGTGGCATTTGGATTTACCGCGCAATAAAGAATTGCGGATGCGTGTCAGCATATCACCAAGGGGATCTGAAAATGACATATAACCCTCCTACCAGCTGGATTTCACAAGACCCGGAATCAGGCCGAAAGAGCCATACTCACGAAGAGCAATCCGAGACATTTTAACTTTGCGGTAGTAACCGCGCGGACGGCCTGTCACTTCGCAGCGATTGCGAACGCGGATAGGCGCGCTGTTGCGGGGAAGCTCGGCCAGCTTAAGCTGGGCGGCGAAGCGCTCCTCGACCGGCAGCTCTACATTACGCGCAATTGCTTTAAGCTCTGCACGCTTGGCTGCGTATTTTTTAACTAAACGTTGGCGCTTTTTGTTGCGCTCAACTGCACTGACTTTTGCCATTTTATTCTCCGGTTTGCGAGGCCCTGCATAATTGCGGCGCCTGCTTTGCCTGTTGCGTTAATTTGATCCGTTACTTGCGAAACGGGAAGTCAAACTCGGCCAACAGTGCCTTTGCTTCTTCATCAGTTTTTGCTGTGGTTGCGACCACAACATCCATACCCCAGATCGAGTCGATCTGATCGTAATCGATTTCCGGGAAAATGGTCTGATCTTTGATACCCATGGCGTAATTGCCATTGCCGTCAAAGCTCTTCCCATTCAGGCCGCGAAAGTCACGTACGCGCGGAAGCGCGATATTGACCAAGCGGTCCAGGAATTCATACATGCGATCGCCGCGAAGGGTCACCTTACAGCCAATCGTCATGCCTTCGCGAAGTTTAAAACCCGCGATAGATTTCTTTGCAATTGTCGGGACAGGTTTCTGACCGGCAATCGACTCCATATCCGCAATGGCGGATTTGATTTTCTTGCTATCGCCAACAGCTTCGCCGACGCCCATATTCAGGACGACTTTGCTGATCGCAGGGATTTGCATGTCGTTCGTATATTTGAACTGCTCTTGCATTACCTTGCGAATTGAATCGCGATATTTAGCCGCTAAGCGGGGCTCATAAGGCTTAGACATCTAGGACTTCTCCTGACTTCTTGGCCACGCGGACCTTTTTACCATCCTTGAGGGTCGTAAAACCGACGCGGGTAGGCTTGCTATCTTTAGGATCGATGGCGGCCACATTTGACACGTGGATTGCGCCTTCGAAGCGGCGAATGCCGCCATCCGGGTCAGCTTGTGTCGGCTTAACGTGCCGCGTCACAAGGTTCACACCGGAAACAATAATTTTATCGGCAGACGGGATAACGCGCGTAACTTCGCCCTTTTTACCCTTGTCTTTGCCGGTGATCACAATGACGTGGTCACCTTTTTTAATCTTAGCAGCCATGACTATAGTACCTCAGGAGCTAGCGAGACGATTTTCATCAGATTTTTCTTTGGCGATGATTTCGCGCGAAGCTCGCGCGGCACAGGGCCAAAAATACGGGTTCCAAGAGGCTCGCCCTTATCGTTGACGATAACAGCAGCGTTGGAGTCGAAACGGATGACACTGCCGTCGCGGCGCTGAATGTCTTTTTTGACGCGAACAACGACAGCCTTGCGGACTTCACCTTTTTTGACGCGGCCACGCGGGATCGCTTCTTTAATCGAAACAACGATAATATCCCCGACATGCGCATAGCGACGCTTGGCGCCGCCCAGCACTTTAATGCACTGAACACGACGTGCGCCGGAATTGTCGCAGACATCAAGATTGGATTGCATCTGAATCATATCAGACCTCTTAAAAAATAGGCAGAAAGAAAATTTGGGGATTAACCCGCAATAACTTCCCAGCGTTTCAGTTTAGAGCGAGGCGGACATTCCTGAATGGAGACCTTCTCACCCGTTTTAACGGCATTGCCCTCGTCATGGGCATGGTATTTCTTTGTGCGGCGCACAGTCTTTTTCAGCAGCGGATGCAGATAAGTCCGCTCCACGCGTACAACGATTGTTTTATCGCCTTTATCGGACACCACGGTGCCTTGTAGAATTCGTCTTGGCATATCGCCCTCTTACGCTTTGGCTTTTGCGCTCTCGCGCATAATTGTTTTAATCCGCGCAATATCGCGGCGGATGGCTTTAACACGCGATGTTTTTTCAAGCTGACCGGTCGCCTGTTGGAAGCGCAGGTTAAACTGCTCTTTCTTTAGCTTAAGCAGCTCATCGCTTAGTTGGCTTTCGCTCATCGCGCGAACGTCAACGGCTTTCATTTGTTTACTCATGATCGCCTCTCCTATTCACCCGGACGGGTGACAACTTTACATTTGATGGGCAGCTTGGCTGCGCCGAGGCGAAGCGCCTCGCGGGCAACAGCTTCGGATACGCCGTCAATTTCAAACATGATCCGGCCCGGCTTAACCTTACAGGCCCAAAATTCGACAGAGCCTTTACCTTTACCCATACGGACTTCGGTCGGCTTTTTCGTAACAGGCACATCCGGGAAGATGCGAATCCAGACGCGGCCGGCACGCTTCATGTGGCGCGTAATGGCCCGGCGTGTCGCTTCGATCTGGCGCGCTGTCACGCGTTGCGGCTCAAGCGCCTTAAGACCGTAAGATCCGAAATTCAGATCTGTACCGCCTTTGGCGACGCCTTTAATCCGGCCTTTATGTGCTTTGCGGAACTTGGTCCGTTTCGGTTGCATCATGACTTAAATACCTTCTAGCGTCCGCGAGATGGACGGCGATCTCTGTCGCCGCCGCGACCACGATCACCACCACGACCGCCGCGATCATCGCTCTGATTATTCATCAGACGCTCACGCGCAGCCGGATCATGTTCCATGATCTCGCCTTTATTGATCCAGACTTTAATACCGATAATGCCCATTGTGGTCATAGCGCGTGCAACGCCATAATCAATGTTAGCGCGCAGTGTATGGAGCGGCACGGAGCCTTCCTGATACTGCTCGATACGAGCGATTTCGGCGCCGCCGAGACGGCCGCCCAGTTTAATTTTACAGCCCTTGGCGCCCATGCGCATCGCGCCTTGCAGCGCGCGCTTCATGGCGCGGCGGAAAGAGACGCGGCGCTCAAGCTGCTGGGCAATGCCGTCAGCAACCAAAGTCGCGTCGACTTCCGGCTTGCGCACTTCAACAAGGTTGAGGAACACTTCACCGTCAACCATTGCCATCAGCTTCTTACGCAGGATTTCAATGTCGCCGCCTTTTTTACCGATCACAACACCCGGACGCGCCGTGTAAATTGTGACGCGGCATTTTTTATGCGGGCGCTCAATCAGAATAGAGGAGACGCTGGCTTGCTTGAGTTCTTTTTGCAAGAACGCGCGGATTTTCAAATCCTGATGCAGCAGGTCGCCGAATTCTGATGTATTGGCGTACCACTTGGACTCCCAAGTGCGGTTGATACCGAGGCGCAGGCCAATTGGGTTAATCTTCTGACCCATTATGCAGTCTCCTCAACTTCGCGAACGACAATTGTCAGCTCGGAGAACGGCTTAAGAATTTTCGCGCCGCGGCCACGAGCCCGGGCCCGGAAACGCTTCATCACCAAATTCTTGCCGACATAGGCTTCGGACACGATCAAACTATCAATGTCCAAATCGTGATTATTTTCTGCATTCGCAATTGCGCTTTGCAATGTTTTGCGCACGTCTGCCGCAATACGCTTACGCGAGAATGCCAAATCATTGAGCGCAGTTTCCGCTTTCTTGCCACGGATCATTTGCGCAACAAGGTTGAGCTTTTGCGGGCTGGTGCGGATCATACGCGTTTTTGCGCGAGCTTCATTCTCTGCGACGCGACGTGGATTTTTTGCCTTAGACATATCTACTTCCGCTTCGTCTTCTTATCCGCCAAGTGACCATAATAAGTCCGCGTGGGGGAAAATTCGCCAAATTTGTGACCAACCATGTCCTCAGTCACGAGAACAGGTATGAATTTCTGGCCGTTATGAACCTGAAAAGTCAGGCCAACAAAACCGGGCATGATTGTGCTGCGGCGCGACCAAGTCTTGATCGCTTGCTTGCGACCGGACTCGCGCGAAGCGGCGGCTTTTTTAAGGAGGTAACCGTCAACAAACGGACCTTTCCAAACACTACGTGGCATACTCTGGTCCTACCGTTTCTTTTTCTTGTGGCGTGAGCGGATGATGAATTTATCCGTCGCCTTATTTGAGCGGGTTTTCTTACCCTTTGTTGGCTTACCCCAAGGCGTCACCGGGTGACGACCACCCGACGTGCGGCCTTCACCACCACCGTGAGGGTGATCAACCGGGTTCATGGCCACGCCGCGAACTGACGGGCGAACGCCAAGCCAGCGTTTACGGCCGGCTTTACCAAGATTGATATTCATGTGGTCCGGATTAGAGACCGCGCCGACTGTCGCCAGGCATTCTTGATTAATCGCGCGAAGCTCGCCTGATTTCAGACGCACCTGAGCGTAACCGGCATCGCGGCCAACAAGCTGGGCATATCCACCGGCTGAGCGGGCGATCTGGCCGCCCTTGCCCGGTTTCATTTCCACATTATGAACAATTGTCCCAACAGGCATATAGCGCAGCGGCATAGTATTGCCCGGCTTCACGTCAGCTGTCTTGGAGCTGATAACCTTGTCGCCAACACCCAGACGCTGCGGCGCCAGGATATAAGCCTTTTCGCCGTCATCATATTTAATCAGCGCGATAAAGGCTGTGCGGTTCGGATCATACTCCAAACGCTCAACTGTCGCGGAGACGTCAAATTTACGGCGCTTGAAATCAACCATGCGGTACAGGCGCTTATGTCCGCCGCCTTGACGACGTGACGTGATACGTCCCGTATTGTTACGACCGCCGGATTTCGTCAAACCTTCAGTCAGGCTCTTTTCGGGGCGACCTTTATGCAGAGCGCTGCGGTCAACCTGTACAAGGTTGCGACGGCTCGGCGAGGTCGGTTTGAATGTCTTTAATGCCATAGCTCTAAGTCCTTACAAACCGCTGGCAATATCAATGCTGTCACCGTCTTTAAGAGTGATAACAGCTTTTTTGACATCGCGGCGACGCCCGGCAATGCCGCGGAATCGCTTGGTTTTACCTTTGGTGACCATTGTGTTCACAGCAGTCACTTTAACTTTGAACAACTGCTCAACAGCGTCCTTGATTTCTGTTTTTGTCGCAGCGCGAGCCACCTCAAAAACAACTTGATTATTTTCTGACAGAATAGACGTCTTCTCGGTAATCACCGGAGCAACGATTGTGTCATAATGGCGGGCAGCTATACTCATTTCAGTCGAGCCTCCAAATCCGCAACGGCCTCTTTAGAGAGAACCAATGTGTGACGGCGAAGAATGTCATAAACATTTGCGCCTTGGCTGGGCAGAACATCAAGATTTTTGACATTACGCGCCGCTTTGGACAAATTCGCGTCCAGCTCAGCGCCGCCAACGATCAGGCCGTTTGTCACGCCCATTTTCTCAAGCACTTTGACCAAATCAGATGTCTTGCCGGCTTTAAGCGCCGCTTCGTCAACAATGATCAGCTCTTCAGATTTAACCTTGGCTGACAGAGCATGCTTTAGAGCAAGCGCGCGAACCTTTTTCGGCAAATTATGAGCATGGCTGCGCGAACGCGGACCGTGCGCTTTACCACCACCACGGAATTGCGACACAGAGCCGTTACCGTGACGAGCGGTACCGCCGCCTTTTTGATTACCAATACGCTTGGTCGTCTTAGACACATCACCACGTTCTTGAACTTGGTGAGTCCCCTGCTGACGTTTCGCGAGTTGATAGCGAACCATACGGTGCAGGATGTCCTTGCGCGGCTCCAAGCCGAAGATAGCGTCATCAAGATCAACAGATCCTGACTTCTTGCCATCGAATTTTGTGACATCGAGTTTCATCTCTAAGCGTCCTTACCTTCAGCGCGCATTTTCGCCGCCAGATCTTTATCGACCTGAGAGCGGGGCTCTGCGCCGCCAATCATTTCTTTGGCTTGCTCAATCCATTCCTGCTTGGCGACAACACCGGGCTTGCCGATTTTCTCTTCCAAAGCGGTGATGTCTTCAGCGCTCATTTCAACCAATTGCGTCAGCTTGGTGATACCGGCCTCTTGCAAAGCCTCTTCACCTTTGGGGCCAATGCCGTCGACCAGAATAATCGCGTCAACAAAACCGGCCGCCGCAGCGTCTTCAGTTTTAGCAGGAGCATCGTCTGCCTTAGGCTTAGCGCCCGCAGCTTTAAATGCGCCCGGCATTGGCAAATCCGTTGCCTTTGTGCCTTTAATCGCATCGCGAAGCTCGACCCATGATCCTTTGGACCCGGGAACAGCGCCTTTGACGAGAACCAAACCGGCCTCAGCGTCTACGCGAACGATTTCAAGGTTTTGAGTTGTGATACGGCGCGCGCCCATATGGCCGGCCATTTTCTTACCCTTAAAGACCTTGCCCGGATCCTGACACTGACCGGTTGAGCCATGCGATCTATGCGAGATAGATACGCCGTGAGTCGCGCGAAGTCCGCCAAAGTTCCAGCGCTTCATCGCCCCGGCAAAACCTTTACCGATAGATGTTGCCGCCGCGTCAATTTTCTGACCGGGAACAAAGTGATCCGCCGTCATTGTCGCGCCGACTTCAACAAAGTTTTCCGCAGCAATGCGAAACTCTTTGATTTTTTTCTTCGGCACAACAGAGGCTTTAGCAAAGCGCTCACGCTCGGCTTTGGAGACGTTTTTCGGCTTTGCATTACCTGCGCCAAGCTGAACAGCCGTGTAGCCGTCACGCTCTTGCGTTTTATGTGCGACGACTTGGCACTCTTCGAGCGACAAAACCGTAACAGGAACATGTGATCCGCTGTCGTCAAAGACGCGGGTCATGCCGAGTTTTTTTGCGATGAGTCCGGTGCGCATTTTAGGCTCCCAGCTTAATTTCAACATCAACACCGGCGGCAAGGTCGAGCTTCATCAGCGCGTCCACTGTTTGGGGTGTTGGGTCTACGATATCGAGCATACGCTTATGCGTACGGATCTCGAATTGCTCGCGAGATTTTTTATTTACATGCGGTGAGCGGTTCACAGTGAACTTTTCAATGCGTGTTGGCAGCGGGATAGGCCCGCGCACATTTGCACCCGTGCGTTTCGCCGTGTTCACGATTTCCGCAGTGGAATGATCCAGGATGCGGTGATCGAAGGCTTTTAGCCGAATGCGTATATTTTGACGTTCCATAACTTCAGTCCGAATGTTTCGCGGGCATTAAAAGAGCCGTGCAGACTAGCCTGCACGGCCCAACTTGTTTTTACTCAATAATCTTACTTACGACGCCGGCGCCGACTGTGCGGCCGCCTTCGCGGATGGCGAAGCGTAGCTTCTCTTCCATGGCGATTGGCACGATAAGCTCGACATTTACGTTGACGTTGTCGCCCGGCATAACCATTTCCGTGCCTTCGTTCAGCGTGACAACACCTGTCACGTCTGTTGTACGGAAGTAGAACTGCGGACGATAATTATCAAAGAACGGCGTATGACGGCCGCCTTCGTCTTTCGTCAGGATATAGGCCTCGCCCACAAACTTTTTGTGCGGCGTAACGCTGCCCGGCTTACACAGAACCTGTCCGCGCTCGACGTTTTCGCGGTCAACACCACGGATCAGCGCGCCGATATTGTCGCCAGCCTGACCGGAGTCCAAAAGCTTGCGGAACATCTCAACGCCCGTACATGTTGTCTTTTGCGTCTCTTTGATGCCAACGATTTCGATCTCGTCGCCAACTTTAACAATACCGCGCTCAACGCGTCCCGTCACAACTGTCCCGCGGCCTGAGATTGAGAACACGTCCTCAATCGGCATCAGGAAGTTTCCGTCAACAGCGCGCTCAGGCTGAGGAATATATGTATCAACAGCTTCCATCAGCTTGCGGATAGACTGCTCGCCGATCTCAGGGGTCTTGCCCTCAAGCGCCGCCAGAGCGGAGCCCGGAATGATCGGGATATCGTCGCCCGGGAAATCATAAGAGCTAAGAAGCTCGCGGATTTCCATTTCGACAAGCTCGAGAAGCTCTTCATCGTCAACTTGGTCAACTTTGTTCATGTAAACAACCAGAGCCGGAACGCCGACCTG
>ENA-ORXM01004504-ORXM01004504.1-marine-metagenome-genome-assembly--contig:-NODE-4504-length-12115-cov-87.585147_pt1 | contig 12115 bp, 4 predicted proteins | sample MGYA00237867_ERZ511480 | MGnify/ENA primary metagenome ERZ511480 (study PRJEB26309, sample SAMN06266103) | marine metagenome | isolation source: Algal blade | place: United Kingdom:Sidmouth, United... | reverse complement strand
GCTTCGGTTGGTGAGATTTCTCGCAAAAATCATGGCAACCAAATTTTAAATTGAAACCGTTTTTCTTAGAAACTTAAGTATCACAGTCTAACAGGTCCACACATTAATCATTATAGCTGCATAATTAATAACTCTGACCGATTAATGATCAATCATTTATAGTTTTGACACTCAAGCATCAGGTCCTTCTGATCACCATTCTTTAAGCTGAGCGAGGGAATCAGCAGAAATGAGTTTCTGTTCAGCGAAATGATGAGCTACAGCAAGATAATATATAGTCATCAGCAGTAGGATGCACATAATTCTACAAGACATCTCTCAAAATACCAAAGTAGCGTAATATTTCAATGAGCTAAAACCTTTTTAATGATGAAGATCTGAAAATGCTTCAGCTTAGACAAGCTGAAGCATTGGATTAAGGATATGAGAGCCGAGGAGGATTTATAAATTTTTAGGTTCAGTATTGATAGGTCGTGAATTGGAACGCGCCCTGAACAGAATTTCCATTAATATCAAAGAGTCTAATGGATAATCTGCCATTAAAATCTCTTGCATTGACGAAGACTCGTAAATCTTTGGCTGTAACTTGTGTGGAGAATCTAGGAAAAAAATACATGTTTCCAGTTAGGGTAATTAGGTATTGCTGGTTCTGTATATCCCAGACACTCGTAAAGTTTCCAGATCCTCCTTCAATCGAGGCATTTGCGGCAATACTTCCAAAGCTAGTAAATCCAGGACCTGCAGGACCCTGCGGTCCAGTAGCTCCATCAGCACCCTGAGGACCTGCAGCCCCAGTGTCGCCCATCTCACCTTGAGGACCTGCAGCTCCAGTGTCGCCCTTCTCACCCTGCGGACCTATAGCTCCAGTGTCTCCCTTCTCACCCTGCGGACCTATAGGACCAGTAGCTCCAGTAGGACCAGCAGATTGCCACACGCTGCCCGTCCAGCACTCTATGCGATCGACTATACGATTAAATATACATTGGCCTACTACAGGATTCAGAGCATTTCTCTGTTCGGTAGTCATTCTCGGAAATATGATACCATCATGATTCGCTTCGACTTCATACACAGTCTGTGCTGAGATAAAAAGAGGCATAGCAATCGCCATGATGAAAATGATGTACTTCTTCATTCTTGTTATGTTTTGGATGATGAAAATTATGATTAATTATTTATAGCTGCTTTTGGGGTAACTGAGAAGTCTCCATTATTGGTTTTTCTAATCATTTCTTTTAACGTCTTAATTACAATCTCCAAAATTTCATTTCTCTTTTTAATTCATTAATAGCTTCGATTAATATGGGCGATATTTAGCGTAGCCCACAAATTTATTTCCCTTACCATCTTTATTAATGAGATGCGGAAAGACCTCTTCAACTTCTTGAGCTATCACACCACACTCTACACCATCATTCCGAAACAGGTCTGCATATATATGCTGGACCCACTAAGGTTCTATACCAATTATCAGAGAAAATTTACTTATAATACTGTTGATAACAGTACTGCCTTTTTTAAAGCTATTATTTGAACAAGAATTAAGTATACCAATATCGCAAAGATCCTTTTTAATTTTGATTGGTTCGTTAACGCTCTTTATGTAACGCCAGATTAGAGGACTGCTCGTGGCGGATACGTCGATAAATGGTTGACCTAAGCCAGAAACATTTTCACCTGCTTGAAGTCCTAAGTGAATATTCATATTGCCGCCATTATTATTTCTACCTGATTGACTAATTAGAAAAGTGGTTCCAAATCCTTTATTTTGAATCCCTGACTCATGAGCTATAAATGATTTGTAACAATCTTCATTATTTTACCCTATAGAACTTCTAATTAGGATATTTACAAGCCTAAAATATTACCATATCCTGATGAAAAAAACTATTCCATCAGGAGTGACTTCTGACTTATAAACTGCTATTGCTTCCTTAAGTATTGGCATAGCTATTACTAAAATGAAAAAGGTAAATTTCTTAATTCTTGTTATGATTAAAGAAATAAAGTAAATTCTTAGACTTCTAAATTGACCTAATTAACTTTTATTCGGTGAAAAATATGTAACTGAATTTAACTATACTAATTATTATCTCTAATTCCGAACTTAATATAATAGTAAATTATTAAATACTGCTATAATTGGTTACTTATATGATGTATTTAATTTAATGAGGACCTATTTATGCTACTTCTACTGTAGAAAAATGATTCGGCTTTAGTTAATTAAATTTACCAATGACGCCTTATAGCTTGCAGACTCATTTTTTATCGCGCGCATAAATTCATTTTGTGATGAATAAAGTAATTGAAAAACTATAACTCAAAGATAACTGACTGCTGATTATTTTAGGCTCTCAGTAAATTACTGGCTACTATTAACCACAATCTGCCCATTGTTAATTATACATTCGTAAAATTCATTATCGTAAGTGATATTGCTGCTATTACAATCAAGTTATTTATGGGTATATATTTAGAAGCACTGAAATATTATTTTCACATCAGTGTCTGTTATTCCCTTCATTTGATGCCAAATACCTGACTCAAAGTTTACTTTATAGGTACAACGTAGTTTCACCTCAACTTAACCAGCTAGTATATTCACCTTGGTATCCACCTCTGCAACGATGGCAGAATATTCCTGTAGGTAATTATTGACCTCGAGCGTAATATATCACGATGGTTAATTTGCTCAAGCACAAACAGATAATCATAATTTTTCATTGGATATGTTTATCGTAAGTGCTATGATATGGCCACCAGTTGTCCAAATGAGCTAAGAGTTGTGCGCTATATCTCGATAATATTTAGAATGCAAAAAGACGACTTATATTTATACAGATACATTATAATTGTCCATTTATGTTTATGTCTGGCGAATGATTATGGAGACTCACTTCTCAAAGCCAAGAAAGATGAAGATCTGCTCCAAAAAACTATGACTGACTGACCTTGGTGGTTTAAGTTTATAAGAACATATGAAGTCACAGCTCGATATAGTTAACAAAAAGATTAGTTACAATTCTCTATCGACAATTCTAACATTGATCCCAGTTGTGTTTCAAAATTTGGAAAGATAGAGATGTCTTGCTCAGCCGTTAAAACTGAATGATTTGAACCAAGTAAAAGCCCATCAGTGACTGTAATTTTCTGACTTTGGTCATATATGCCTGTAATATCGTTAAAGAGATTCCAGTTATTCTGACAGTTACTGGATTGAGTATTTGGGACAATATTTATTGTTGCGCATGCTTCATTAGTACTGCATAGCATTGGATTAATACCAGAGGAGTTTGGCCTAAGAGTCACTGTTATGATTCCATCTGCGATCCACTGATTATATGTAAGGGCAGAAGCTGTAAAGCAAAAATCTGGTACTGGTCCACCACAGTCAGATCCAGTATTAGTCATACCTCGTAATACCTCATCTTCGTCGTAGATGTTGAAGGTCTCATAGCTTGCTGATAAGTCTCCTGTGGCGGTGATGCATATTTCTGGATCTTGGCTAAGCTCTGGAAAATTATTTTCAACCTGAATAACGGTCGGATAGTCAAATCCTAAATTGCTTTGAGAGTTTAAATCTGAACAACTAGAGAAACTACAATTCTCGCTAAAGATAATGGGGCCAGAGGCATATCCTCTGCAGGCCGGCCCACCATTAGCTGGATAATATAGATGATAAGTACCACTTTCAGTAATGGCCAAGTGTTGGGAGTTTACTCCTGAGATGACCTCTCCATCTTTATACCATTGGTAGATGCCTGTAGGCGAGGGATTCGCAGACAGGGATGTCCCTTCACCACAGCCAGTAATAGGAGATGTTTGATACACTTCAGGTATGTCAAAATTGTAGCAAGCAGTCGTTGAAGAACTTTTCAAATTAGACTGCCACAGGCCTCTACCATGGGTGGCAGCAACAATTTTGCCCTCTATGTAATCAATATCTAAATCATATACTGGAGTTTTAGGTAAATTATTAAAGTAGGGAGCCCAATTGGTTTGATCGGTTCTATGATAGACAGTTCCAAAACCTGCTAAGTAATATTCTTGAATACCATTATCGAATACTTCAAGATCATAGTAACTTTCAGCACCCGACGTCAGACCTTGGCTGAAATTTGCCCATGACGCACCTAAATCAGTAGTCTTGTGAATGTCGCTATTTGTTGCAAGTAACATGTCGTTATTATCTTTACTCCACTTAATAGATCTTATAGTCCCAGCCGGTCTATTAGATATAAGACTCCAACTTGACCCACCATTCGTGCTGACAAATAATTCATCATATGTAGCAGCGAGTATATGATTAGGATCAAAAGCTGATATATCTAAATAGTTAAGCGTCCGACCAGTAGAGGATAGGACGCCTGAGATGTTCTCCCAATTTTTTCCTTCATCTTTAGACATCCATACACTTTGGTAGCCAGTAAAAAGCTTAAATTCTAAAGACGGGTGAACGACTAGTGGTGCCGTCCAACTTGCATTCTCACCAGTTATATTACGAGTTATCATTGATTCCCAACTTAAACCATTATCCGAACTAATTTTAAAATTCCCATATTGGGTTGCTGAGATGATGACGTTTGGATCGTATTCAAAAATATAACTCTCCATGCCATCCCCTACTAATTCGAATAACCAATTATTGTCTTGAAATTTCATGATTCCGTTATCTTGGTTGCCAATGATGTGCTTACCTGTCACTCTCTGAGATACGGTAGAGCGGTATATTTGAGTTACCGGTAAGTTGTTATTGAGCCGTTTCCATTTTTGTCCATCTATGTCATGTCTATACAGTCCCCCATCACATCCGACGAATGCTTTACCCGTAGAGGGGTTGTATTTCACGTCCATCATATCCACATGGACTGATCCTCCATTATATCTATCAGAGCTTACGATGGTCCAGTTTTGACCACCATCTTTAGTTCTGAAGAGAGATACATTACCAATGTGAATCTCATCTTCATCGTCAGGGCTCACCGAGATAGGTAAGTCGTTATATCCCCAAAAGTATTGAGACCCAATACCAGTTGCAGTGCCATCTACTCCTTTAATGGAGTCGCCTATACTCATGATTTGATTCCACGAGGATCCATTATTTTGACTTTTATATACTCCGAACAGATCGCTTGTCAGATCGGCTGCTGAGCAATATACTGCATCTACATTATCGGCGGTGGTGCTGAGGTAGACCATTCTGACCTGACTTTCGTCAAATGGTAAAGGCATTAAAGTAAAACTTTGACCTCCGTCTGTACTTTTAGCGATTCCTCCTTGTCTTGATATGTATACGGTATTATAATCATTGGATTTGAAGGCAATGTCATACTTCTGATAGGTATCATCAAATCCTGGAGCTGTGATCTGTGTCCAGTTTTGGCCATCATCGCTACTTCTGTAGGCAGTGTAAAACGAAATGGCATACATAATCGAAGTATTTGGGACTGATTCAATTCTTCGAAAAAAGAGGGAGTTAATCTTGTTCCAAGTCATCCCACCATCTAAGGTCCGATAAAGTCCAGCCGAAGAGCAAGCATATATTCGATCAGGATTTGCAGAATCAATTTCTATATCCAGCACAGTCTCACTATCAAATGACGCAGATAAGTTTGACCAACTATCACATCCATTGGTGGTTTTCCATACACCTCCATTAGGAGCACTAATGTATATTAGATTCTGATCGTTTGGATGAAATTCTATATCATTAATCCTACCGATACCTTCATTATTACCGGATGGAGGAGAAATGGGTCCAAGAAGTGACCAGTTAGATGATCCATGTAATACCTTACTTTTTTTAGTTCGATCTCTGACGAATTGATATCGTTCGATGTATGGGATATCATAGAGTCCAGCCATCTCGTGTTCCATACGTTTAAAATCTTTGAAGCTTTTGTGGGCCTGATATTTTTTACCATTCCACTCTTTGTAAAAGGATTTTCGGACTTCATTAAAAGTTACATCTGGTCTAAAGACTAAACTCTGCCATGTGGTAAATCCGAAATCTTTTCCTTTTATTGTTTTCCAGTCAACCTCGTTTTGAGCTGAGCAATATAATGTTAATACGGAAAATAAAATGACGTAGACTAGTGTGCTGTGTGTTCTCATAAATAGGGTTATTAATGTAAAATTTAAATCAATATTTGATCCTTGATTTTGTCTGTTCTTGTTGACCAATATAGTAAATTTCAATTGGCATTTATCCTTTCTACCACATTTTCAAGTTATTTTATAGTATGACTCACTAAGGTCCATCTATTTACTCTATGAAGAAGTGATTAATATTATAAATATCACTCGTATCGATGGCAGTGGACTATTCTTTCTACCGGATACCATTGCTTCCAATATGAAATTCTACCAATCCATACAAGTGTTCCTCTTGGCTATGACTACCCGTGAGCCAATAAACAATAATTAAAAGAATAAAAATGGTATTTGTCTTTCACTTATTAATTTCAGATCAAGGAAAGTAACCGTAATTACTGAATGAATAGGACTAACGCTTATTTAATCTTTCTTTTCTCAGCAGCAGTTGTTTACGCGTTTGATAATTTGCACCCTCGAAAGCAATTTCATAATGACCACTCTTTACCTTAGCCACATCGATTATTTTTTCATACCAACCTTTCTTTAGGATTCCTGATTCCCAATGATGCAGAGAAGTGCCTTGCGCAGTTCGAAGGTCAATTGTAACTGGATGTATTCCATCGCTGTAAAACTTAGTTTTGATCTTGCCTGTATGAGGCGAATGCGCTGCGATGGAAAATGATGGCTGATCATCATTAGATGAGATAAAATCCATCGGCTCATTATTAGGCGCACAGTCATCTATATCGGCTAAATATTCGGCTCCCAGTTCCACTTCAAAGTCAGGCTTCAATCCGACATACTCCGCCCCATACATTTTCACATCAGAATTATTTGCGACAGTCGCATCAGAATTCACCCATGCATCTGATCGGTAAGTCGTATCGATACTTTGATTGACGGTTATGAATAGGTCGATGCCCATGCAGTCCATGGCTTTGTCTCGGGCGCAGGCGAGGGCCGCGTTATGATCGAGGATGCCACCAGTCGAGACAAAGTTAGACATGTTAGCATTTGCTTGTGCAGAGTTGAGAATACATTCTTTAACATCCATAGCAGTTAAGACAGGATATAATCCTCTGATGGTAGCCGCTGTACGTGTGACAAAGGGAGCTGCAAGAGATGTACCAGCGGAAATACTTAGAGTATTGCCCAAGTCAGTTGTTTCTACAAATCCAGGAGCAGTTATGTCTACAGTATTAGCTCCATAACTTGCATAATTTGCCATTCTTTTAGATCCGTCAGCCTTTTCTTCAAAAGATGAGACGACGATCATATTATCTAAACTAAAATTGGCTGGATACTTTTTTATGTTATCATTGTTTTTACTTGTATTACCAGCAGTCGTTACGACGATGACATCATTAGCTTCAGCGAATTCTAATGCCTTTCTAAAAATAGAAGGCGGTTCTGAAGCTTCAAAACCCCAACTCAGATTGATGACAGTCGCTCCATTTTCGACAGCATAATAAATGGCACATATGGCATCAAATACTTTACCTATACCACCTTGATGAAATTTTAAATTCATCACTTCTAATTGCACATCGGGATCAAAATCTTGAGCGATGATTCCATTAACTTTAGTCCCATGACCATCAAGATCAATTGGATTAGAAGAATTATTATAATAATCGAATCCAATCAAATCATTACTAATGCAACCTGCACCAGCTATTTGTTGATTATTCCATATGGTGTTTTTTAAGAAAGGATGCGAAGGATCGACTCCAGTATCGATAATGGCCACTCGAACATTACTAACAGAATCAGTCGATGAATAGACCACAGGAGAATAAGGTTTATCCACACCTAATAAAAAAGAAGGCGTTGTGGTTCCAATCTTCGTCAACTTATTATTTCCTATTTCCAACCGCTGTCCATAAATATCCTCAAAGCTATTGTCCTTTGAGCCACTGACCCAGCTACTGATGAGTAAATTGGAACCATTACTAGATACAGAAGGATTTAATTGTTCTGGATCGATGATAGAATTAATGGGTTCCTCATTAAATATAGGGCTACCTGTAGGATCAAAGAGTTGTCCAAAAACACCTTCCTCATATCCATCCTGACCATAGCTATCCCAGGCGATAAAGAATCGGCCATCATTTAGCAAATTGATGTCAGGATTTTGTTGATCATCGCTTGTGTAGCTATTGACTAAAAATTCTGATGAGACAGGATTTCCATTTGCATCAAAGATTCGAGCATATATATCAAAACCTGAGGCATTGTTTATTTGTTCATGACTTTGCCAAGTGACGATAAAACTGCCATCATTTTTTAAAACGACTTTAGGATTGATTTGCTGATCAGTTTCATAACTGTTAATCAAAAATTCAGAACCTTGTTTGACTCCCATTGAATTTATCCTCTGACCATAAATACCATACTCATCATTGTCTTTAGTCACCCAGACAATAATAATTTCATCATTATCATTTATTGCAACTGACGGACTTGGCTGTGCAGAATTATCAGAGTTGATTCCAATCTGAATGATAGAATCTTGCAAGATAAAATTCTGATCATATCTCTGAATAAACAGATGTTCAATATTATGCCATCCGATGACAAAATTACCAGTATCATTTACATCTATATCAGGATTATATCCATTGGTGCCTAAAGACTTCTTTAAATCACTACCAGAAGTATTAGCTGAAGAACTGCTAATTGAGATAGGATTAATTGATAAAGGCACTCCGATAACATCATATTTTCTTCCATATATTCGATAGCCTTGATATGCTGGAGACTGCTGCGACCACACAGCTGTAAAATCCCCATTGCTGGACATGCCAACTTTAGTAGAGTTCTCACGGATATTATTATCTGTATCATCATCTCCGATTGTAATTTGTGATTTAATGGAGTTACCGCTGCTGTTATAGACTCTGCCATAGTTAGTTCTAAGTTGAATGTCAGTCCAAGTGATGACAAAATTGCCTTCAGGGTCCATAGCGACATCAGAATCTATTTGTTGTCCACGAGTATAGGAATTCACTTTAAACTCTAAAGGTTCGAAATGATAGTTATAATTAGCCGTATCTACATTAGCACGAGCGATAGATGATTTTCTTATGGTCTCCATTTCTATGGGATTATCAGCGAGCCAGAGCTGTAATGGATTATTACCGCAGGAACAAGAATCTATTTTAGTTAGACCTAAATTGATAAGAGTATCTTCTTGTAAACTGAGCTCTGCTGCAGAGATGTTAGGATCATACTCAATGATAAAGCTATTCGCATCTTTTTCACTGATGATAGTCGGATTACCAGTAGCATATGAATTCTCTTCATCGCATATGATCCATTTAGATGGAATCGTAGAGCCTAATTCATGAGCTGTAAGATGTAGAAGTGAAGAACCAGCTCCATTGACGATTTGATTTCCGTTATCCCAGATACGAGCATAATACTGATCACCAGGCTGACCCTGAATCACCATTGCTTGTGATATTGTGTCAAAAGCTGTAGCACCTTGAAAACTTAGATTGTCGCAAGATCCTTTGTAAGTTTCGATGACGGGTTGTATGGCATTATCTAAATTGGTTCTAAGAAGTACATTACCAGAATCACTCATCGTAAATTTTATCCAGCCATCACTACCTGCATAGGTGCTTTGTAAAGCAGCAGAAGTAATTGTGCTGCTTGATGAGTTCATTTGATTCATATTAAGTACAATACCTGTGGTAGAGCATGGATATGTATTAACTGCGATTTCTTCTGCAGTATGGCATACATCTGGTAGAACAAAAAAGCAATCTGAAAACTTAGATGGAATATTATAATAAGTAAAGAATCCAAAACCATCATCAACACCATAAACTCCTTCTCCTATAGCAGTTAATCGATCATTTACATTTAGAGCGGTCAATGAAATCAATGTCCAATCTCCATTTGAATCTGCAATGGTAGTTCCTAAAAATGAAGAACCTTGACAAATACTTGTGCTACAGTTTGTTTCAATTGTTCTATAGACATCTATTTTTTTATTAGGATCTGCAGTTCCTTTTATTACTAAGTCAGTGCTAGAAATAATATTTGGTATACTTACTGAATACGTTGTATATGAACTTGAACTTGAATAATCGGTATTTATCGGATAATTATTACAGTAAAATTGATTTTCTTTTAATGAAGAAGAGCCATGATTTATTGCGTACTCATGAGTCCCTATCAAAATCCCATTTTCATTTGATTCAAAATAGTTATTTTTAATATCAAAAGGTACAGGAAAGCTTATATTAATTCCTGAATTGCACATAATAAAGCTATCATGTTGGGAATAAAGAACAGTAGGTACGCTTATATCATCTGATCCAAATGGATTAATACCACTTCCACTATTAATAAATTTATTATCATGAGAAGTAATTACCCCTCCTGATCCAAGACCAGTTCCACAATTAATTATTTTATTGTTTGAAAAAATATGACTTCCATAATAATTAGAAGCATTTAATGCATCATATTGTAAATTTTCAAATGTATTTTGCTTAATAATTAAATTCCCTTCACCTTCAGAATATATTCCTCCGAAATTTTGACTTATGAAATGGTTATTTTCAATTTTAATGTCTTGATTAGAGTTGGGGATAATAAAAATAGATGATGAATAACAGTCTATAAATTTATTGGGTTTATAAGTACTTCCTATAATACCAGCATTTAATGCAACTCCACCTGAATAGTTCTTAATCGAAAGACCATATAATTCTATTTTTTTCACAAAATTATTTACATAAGAACCATTTGCAAGAGGATATAAGTTAGAGTTTAAATACTGATTAGAATATGGACTAACTCCATCTATAATTATGGAGCCCAAGGTCCAACTAGGTTGTGTTGTCGCATCAATTATAATGTTTTCTGTAATTACGGGAAATTGACTATCTAAAGAACCAGGCTTAATAATGTGAGGTCCATTTCCCGGGATATTAAAGTGAACAGATCCTGCTGATCCTGTTGTATTTATAGCATTGATTGCCTCTCTAAAACTACAATGCACCCCATCACAAACCCCATCATCAGTATCATCTGTGCTATTCACCACATAAGTCATCTGACCGAGCACACTTCCTAAAAAGAAGCTGCAGATGATCGCTAAATATATTCTCATAGTTTAAAGTTTATGCCTTTTTAATTTTAGTGTTTTACTTGCCCGATACTCCATCCCCTCAAAGGCAATCTCATAATCCCCACTCTTAACCTCCGCCACATCAATGATCTTTTCATACCACCCCTTTTCCAAAATATCAGACTCCCAATCCAGCAAGTCAGACCCAGAAGCGTCCTTCACGGTTATCGATACAGGATTAATCCCGTCACTATAGAATTTAGATTTGATTTTACCTGTATTGGGTGAGTGGGCAGCGATGGTGAATAAGGGCTGATCATAGCCAGATGAAATAAAATCCATCGGTTCATTTCCTGGATCACAATCATCTATATCAGCTAAATACTCAGCACCTGATTCTACCTCGAATCCTTCTTGTAATCCGACATACTCCGCCCCATACATTTTCACATCAGAGTTGTTCGTGACAGTTGCATCTGAATTAACCCAAGCATCTGAGCGGTAAGTGGTATCGGTGTTTTGATTAACAGTAATAAACAAGTCGATGCCCATGCAGTTCATGGCTTTGTCTCGGGCGCAGGCAAGTGCGGCGTTGTGATCCAGGATGCCACCTGTGGCGACGAAGTTCGTTAAGGTCGCTTCAGCTTGTGCGGTATTGAGGATGCAGTCTTTGACTTCTTCAGCGGTCAACACAGGATATAGTCCTCTGATGGTAGCAGCAGTACGGGCGACAAAGGGCGCTGCTAAAGAAGTGCCTGCTGAAAGACTTAATGTGTCACCGATATTAGTGGTCTCCACAAATCCTGGGGCTGCTATGTGTACATTATTCTTACCGTAGCTGGCATAATTTGATAGCTTGATATTGCCAGTGCTATTGCTAAAGGTGTATGCTGTGACCACAATCATATTATCTATTTTAAAGTTGGCTGG
>ENA-ORXM01004502-ORXM01004502.1-marine-metagenome-genome-assembly--contig:-NODE-4502-length-12122-cov-3.133748_pt1 | contig 12122 bp, 9 predicted proteins | sample MGYA00237867_ERZ511480 | MGnify/ENA primary metagenome ERZ511480 (study PRJEB26309, sample SAMN06266103) | marine metagenome | isolation source: Algal blade | place: United Kingdom:Sidmouth, United... | reverse complement strand
GGGGTCAACGAGCAAATTTACTATGGATTAGCCTAAAACCGGCTGAGACATAGGCTGTTACACCATCGTTGGAACTCCTGAGAACACGGTAAAAGCCGTTCACTGAGTAAACTTAGCTTTAGACATGCAAGAACAAGAAAACACCAACTATGACCGAATCTAGTGAAGAAACTCAAAACCTGGGCGACACCAACACCCTGACCGACGCGCCGCCGCCTGAAGGCGGTCCTGACTTCACATTTTTGAACAGTAAAGACGACTATACGCGTTACTTTACGCTGCTCGAGCGCGTCTGGCGGGCGCTTATGCAGAGTTATGAACTGAGCGAAAGTGAAAACACTTATGAGGCGGGCGCGGTGCGCAACTATTTAGAGCGCCTGCTTTACACCGTTGACACACTCCGCATGAAATACACGCATGGCCCCGCTGAGCAGCGCATGCTCTGGGTTGATTTAGCCGATTCGGGTTTGCCCAACGCACAGGAAATTACAACTGTGAGTGTGGACCTGTTACACCGCGAATCGCGCCTGCGTAACCTGCCCGCCGAAGCGATGATCAAGCAGCTTATTCTCGACTATATGTTTAAGTATCACGAGGAACCTGTCGACTTTTTGTGGCAACTTGCCGAGCGTAATTATCTAAATATGCTCGACGAGGACAAACTGTTTTTACCCTTTGTACTCGAGGAAGACAATATTCAAAAGCAAGACTCGACCCGCCAGGACATGCGCACCTATTTAGCGTCATGGGCATGCTACGACTTCAAAACGAGCCGCCCCTATATTCACGTAATGAGCTTCGACCAGAACAACGAAGTCTTTCCGCTAGAAAAGCGCAAAGCGAACCGACTGAAACTTTTAGAACTCATTCGGGCTGAGGGTAGCCGCGTACCTGACGTGGGCATTTTAGCGATGGCGATTGACGACGCGCTCGAGAGCATTCACCCAAAAATCCTTAAGCGCATCGGTTTAGGCCCACTTTATACACCGCTCTTACTGAAACAAGAGGGCGCTGAACTAGATGATAAGCACCAGGCGATGGCTGACCTGTTTGAACAGTTCGGTGAAGAGGACGACTTTATATTTACCATGACTGATGAAATTATTTTTTCCAAAAGCCAGCGCGTGACCACCAGCATTTTCTCCCCAAACGGGCGCGTGCGCGAGATTTTCCATATCCCCGAAAGCGACCCCGAAAGCTACGCACGGCGCGCCTCCGTGGTCCACAAGCACGTGCTCATGCCGCATCACTTAGCGCAGCACCTGGACGAAACTATTATCGGGCGCGTACCTGAACTACAAGGCGCGAGGGTGTTGACCTACGACGCTTCGGGGGCGGTGCACGGTGTTTAAACGGGGGCCAGGGGGACGCAGGCTCGGCGCTTCGCTGACCAGGGGCCGGGGGTCAGTACACCTTCAGGAAGTATTGAGGCAAGTCACCGTCATTGCGAGCGGAACGAAGTGTAGCGCGGCAATCTCAAATCGTACAGAGAGATTGCCACGTCGCTCACGCTCCCTCGCAATGACAAAAGAGAGTGCTCTGCTTAATAACGAGGTGGCTAGTTTAAAAAAGCAGAAGGCAGAGGACAATCATGGACACTAGCACTTCCTGGTTGCCCATTAAACAAGAGGATTTGAACGAGTTTACACGGCAAGCAAATGGCTTTTTAGCCAAGGTTGAGTGGCAGCCCAAACCTGGCATTATGGACGATGCACCTGCGTCAAGCTCGACGGGACCCAGTTACCGTGAATCATCCCTACAAACAGCAACGACAGAGTCCGTATCTTTAATCAGACTCGGGCGACAAATCAGCAATGATGAGGCGCTGCTTGCTGATGACATCAACCACGCTTTACACGTCGTGCGCGAGGGAATCAAGCTGGGGATGCACCTCTCGAGACTCTACACCGAGACCTCTGGTTTAGAACGCCTTATCGACCAGAACAAGCGCGGCGGATTAGCCGAGCCGCAAAAGGTCGAGTTTCGCGGTAAATACGTGACCGCCGCCGCGATCACTGTTTTTGGCGCGGCTTACTACGTCGCTTCAGAGCTGGCTGACTACAAACTCGAGGACTTGGGCAATATTGGGCTCGACTTTCAGGGTGTGCCCGAACTCTCCCTACAAAATCCCGTGCGCTCGCTTCAGTGCATGCTGTTTTATTACGGGGCTTACCTCGATTCAGGACAGGTCAAGACCGACCTGGACTTTGTCAAGATGACACAGCTTTACTTTCGCGCGGTGGTCGAAGAACTCAAACTACGTGAGAGTTCATTAGAATACGTGGAGCCGTTTACAACGCGCTCTTACAAGCTCGAGCACTCAGACTTTTTCTTACAAGGTTTCGAGATTGATTTTAAAGGCGCAGAAACGAGCGTCGAATTTAATCGTGTTGAACTTACCCAAATTGTCGGCAACCGCGAGGCGAAACACGGGGCGCGGCGACTGGTTGAGCGGCTGCTTTGTTACGACTTAGAAACCCAGCGCAACCCCTTTGTCGAACTGGGCGGTTTTCCAACTCTGCGCATGGGCTACGGCAAACCGGGTACAGGCAAAAGTCTGCAAATTGCCGCCACCGCGACGATGCTTCACGACCACGCCAAAGATTTGGGTATTCCCTTTTTATTCTGGCCTATGCCCGATACCATCGTCTCGACTTTTCAGGGCGGCAGCGCCGAGCGAATGGTGAACTGGATGAAGCCGCTGCAAGACCCAAGCAAACTCATCTATGCGCCAATTGACGACGGAGAGAATAACCTCGAGGACCGTACACGTCAGGGCGTCTCGGCGGGCGTGCGCGAGGTTATCGGTGTTTTTCTGCGCTATACCGAGGGCGCGTACGCGGTGAACCACGGCAACACCGCCATTGACATTTTTACCAACTTACCTGACCAGATTGATAAGGCCGTCCTCTCGCGCATTGTCGCGCGCTTTGCGGTGGACGGCGCTATCGTTTGGGAGGATTTTTTGGACCAAGACTATATCTGGTGGCGCAAGTATCAAGATATTGATGAGGCGTTTGTCGACATGCAAGACCCAGGTGACTATACGTATCTAGCCTCGCAAGCGCTTATCAGTAGCGTGTCCGAAGCCAAAGAAGATGACGCTGAACCCGATGAAGATGCCATCAAAAATATTTTTGAGCGAGTCAAAAAAGAGTTCAAACCAAATGAGCACGCCTTTTTCGCCGAACTCTACCGCCGCGTACAGCAGAGCTTTCCCTTTTTCACCTCACGCGACGTGCGCAATATTCAGCAAACTATCAATACCCGCGTCATGGACTTTGATTTGCCTAACGACTGGTTTGAAAACCACGAGCTGTTTTTCACGAGAGACTACGACACGAAAAAAACCATGCTCATCGAGCTGATGCACGCGAATATGAAGGGGCTTTCTTTTAGCGAGATCCGCCTGCAAGAGGTCGTGCAGTATTTAGACAACATGGTACGCATCGCCAACGTCACCCGCGAACGCCGCATTGACGACATGGTCGAGGATGTGCTCTTGCGCGAGGAAGTTGCAGAGCGGCTTGAGGAGAGAAGAGATGATTAGGGAGACAAGGAGAAAGGGGGACAAGGAGAAAGGGAGATTTTCTCTCCCCCTCTCCCCTTCTCCCCTTCTCCCCTTCCCTCTGAAATGGGAAACAGCACCGCCTGACTCCGCCACACTAAGGCCCGCATCATGACCCCCTCACAGCAAAAGAAGTTACTTGAGAGAAACCTCGTCCAGGTGGCGTCTAAAGCACTTGTGAGCCGCTATAACGAGGCGCTTGTGGCGCTAGGGCTCGAGCCAACCACTCTCACGCGTTTTCACATCGACGCGCTTGGCTATAGCTTTGAAATAGCTGAGGAAAAAGGTGTCGATTACTTGTCACACGGTCCAGCGAATCCACTGGGCATTATCCTGACGCCGAATCAGCAAAAGGCCTCTTTTTACGCGCCTGTTCCTTCGTTCTACATCCAACTTATGTACGAATATTACGCAAAGTTCCAGCGCGAAATTGCCGATATTACCAAAGACACTGCTATCTGGCTCGACTTTGACCAGGGCTTGAGCCGCTACACCTCACCTGAGCATTTGCTGCGTTTAGAAGCCGTTACGGTTCATTCAGGTGCAGGCTCGCTGACCGAGGCAGCGGCGCTCCAAACGAAGCTGGTCGAAACGTTTAGGGATGACCCTATTGCCTGGTTCAACCCCAACTTTCGGCAGAAAATCATTGAGAGCGCGAAGGAGCACGGCGACTTACGCGACCGCTATCTGGTGATAAGCCCAGCCCGTTTCGATGACATCGACAGCTTCTATAGCCCCGCCTTTGGTGGCGTATTTGTGCTGCGTCCGTCAAGTGGTAACCCCTACCTAATTGTTTGTGATCGCGCTGCCTATGACGGCCTGGCACGTAAACGCAACGCGCTCTACCTGCATGACGGGGAGCTTATCGAACAGCTTTACGCCGAGAATCTCATCTCGGTTGACTTGCCCCACTACGCGGCGCAACCCGATGAACTGCGCCGCATTTATGACTATTTACTGGCTGACCTGCTCTATGATGACGGCCTCGAGCTAGATTTTTCAGACCTGACCGTGCCGCAACGCCGCCAGCGGCTGCGCCTCATTGATGACGTACCCGAAGTGCTGCTTGAGCTTGAATACCTTACCGCGAAGCTCGAGGCAGGTGAAAAAATACGGGTGTCACAACTTTCTGGCAACCTGATTCGCCTTTTGCTGCGCCCAACTGACAACGTTAATGACCATGCACGCGATGTGGTTTGGAAACTCTTGGCGCGGCTCGAGGGGCGCGATATTAGCCGCCAATATGAGTTCGACAGAGAACGCTTTCTCGAGGCGTATGAAACCTGGCCTGAAGCCAAACAAGCGTGGGCTGTAGAACTCTTATCAAAATCATAGCCTTCTAAAACCTGCTAAAAGTCCCACGGCTGTGACCTCTAAAATTTGATGAAACTTACCCCTCTGGCAAACCGTAGTTGAGCTGCGTACCCACCACCATAAACCCCAGCTTTTCATACAACCTAAGCGCACCTTCCGCCGCAGACAGCCAGCAGAGGTCATAACCCTGATCAAAATAATCGTTTGACAAACGCTGACACAGCTTGTACGCTAAGCCCTGCTTTTGTTTTTCAGGTAGCGTCCAAACACCTGCCAACTCGCCAACACCGCCGCCTATTTGAATCGACGCGCCCGAAACAAATTCGTCTGAAAGCTCAAGTGCCCCAACCATCAAATCTCCCGTCTGCAACCCCTTTTTCATACTGTCCAGCCAGGCAAGCGCACCGTCGCCACCATTGCCCCCGTAAGCCAAGCTCTGCCGCCGCAAATAGCCCTCAAGCAGATTTGAATTTTCTGGCGTAAGCTCGAGATAACCTCCGGGGCTCTCCGGGTCGGAGAAGTCTTTTTTTAGAAGAATCATGACGGGCGCACGCATATCGCGGTTAAACCCTGCCTTCTCGAGAGCCTCTGCCAAATCGGGGTAAAGTTCGTGAAAATACTCGAGCCGCGCCCGCCTGCCTCGTTCAGAAAAAATCTGCTTCATCTCCCCTATCGCCTCAGCCCAGCTTCCCTTTCCTAAACTCGAGGGCGCGGCGAAGCTCAGATGGTAAGCATCTGAATGAGGGTCGATAAAGATGTCAAAACCTGGAATGCTTAGCTTATTGCGCGACTGCGCTCCGACTGTTTTAAGGCTGTGCTCGAGTTGCCTAAGTAAGCTTTCATTTTTCAGCAGAGTTTCAGTGTCCATAGACTCAGCTTAAAGCTTTTATCGTTTCTTTACCCTTAAACGCGCCGTAAGCTAAAACTTTACCTGCTAGGTTTGTCAGTTCAAAGCTTTGCGCGGCGTGGTGAAGCCTAACCTGCTGGTCGACAAAAACAGGGCGCACAAATGTGGTCGTCAAACTTGCTGGATGAAGCCCGCGGTAAAGGGCTAACTGCTTTAAAATTAAGTTGGCCGTGCAAAAGCCCTGAATAAAGGGTTTGGGATAACCGAGCCAGCGAGCCGCCAGAGGGGTGGTGTGAACCATATTCATATCGCCCGACACGCGCCCGTAGGCCGTACCCATGTTCGCTGGAATGTTAAAAAGAACGCTATCAGCGTGCTCGAGCCGCCGCTTATAGGTTTTAATACAGTGCTCTTTAGCCCCTCTATTAAACCGCGCATGATTTGTCAGTTTCGCTAGCTGCCCCTTTGGCAAATGCGAAACGACAAAGCGCTCCTTGTGCTTAGCGCAAAGCTGCCCCGCCTCATCGACAATACTCGCCGCAACCTCAACAACAACGCGGCTACCGCGCATCAAAAAAATATCCTCTAAGACCATCTGGTAGCGGTAGTTATGACCCGCTTTTACCGCTAAGTTACGCGCCTCAAAAATAATCTCGCTGGCTAAGTGTCGCAAGAATTTAAAGTTGATGCCCAAATCTGCCAGCAAATACATAAAGCTCAACGTGGCAGAGGTCGTAATGTAGGTAAACGGAATACGCCTGCCTAAATCAGGGCTCACTTCAAACAGGTCAAACCAACCCTGCTGCTCTTTAGGACTCAAAGAAAACTGAGACCTGTACGTTTTGAAGGTCTTGTAGGGCTCGAGCCTGTGGGGTCTAAAAAGGGCGGGTAGGGCGGTTTTATAATACTTAGCTAAATAGTGCCCGCGCCTGGCAATATCTGGCTGGGGATGCTCGAGAAAAGTCGGGGCAGGTGCAGTGGCTTGGATTTGCATATGTCCTCCTAGAAAGCCCAGGGTCACGAATATCGCCCTAAGCTTTTGATAGGCTGAGTCTAGAAATAGCTGCCTGAAATTGCCCTGAACAGTTTTGCGGCGGTACACTGCGCCATGCTTTCAAGTAAAACCATTCTTCAAGCTGAGCGCCGTATTCGCCCCTTTGTTCGTAAGACCTGGTTAGAGAGGTCGCCGCTGGGTCAACACGTTTTTGTCAAGCTCGAGAACTTGCAACACACTGGCTCGTTCAAGGTACGCGGCGCAATGAACAAGCTGCTCTCTTTAACCGATGATGAAAAGGCTAGGGGCGTTATTACCGCTTCGACAGGTAACCACGGCGCAGCCGTTGCTTATGGTCTCAAAACCCTCAGTATCAAGGGCCGCATTGTCGTTCCCGAAAACGCCTCTACAACCAAGGTAGACGCAATTCGCAGACTCGGCGCAGAGGTTCAGTTTGAGGGTAATGACGGCGTGATTGCTGAACGCTATGCTCGGACGCACGCAGCCCAAAACGGCCTTACTTACATCTCGCCCTATAACGATTTAGAGGTCGTGGCAGGTCAGGGCAGTATCGGTGTTGAGCTGTCACGGCAGCTAGAGAACATTGACGTGGTGATGGTCGCTCTCGGCGGGGGCGGGCTTATTTCTGGTATCGCAAGTTATCTAAAAGCCGTTTCCCCAGAGACTAGAGTGATTGCCTGCTCACCCGAAAACTCAGCCGTGATGGATGCGTCGGTTAAGGCTGGCAAAATTCTAGACCTCGAGTCCAAACCTACACTTTCAGACGGTACGGCGGGCGGTGTAGAAGCGGGCGCTGTTACCTTTGATTTGGTGAGAAAGTTGGTGGACGACTACGTCACGGTTTCAGAAGACGAAATCAAAGAAGGCATGAGGCAGTTCATGAACTTGCACCATATGCTGCTCGAGGGGGCGGCGGGGATGGTTGTGGCGTCGTATTTGAAAGAACGTGAGAAGCTCGAGGGTAAAAAGGTCGTGCTGGTTATTTGCGGAGCAAATATAGGGCTCGAGACCTTAAAGCAGATACTGACATAGAGCTAATAAAATTTCTAAAAGCCTCTAATTTGCCTTTTGGTCTTCATCTTCAGCTAACCCTCTACACTTAAAAAGATATACTCAGCCTCTAGCAACAACGAGTTGCTCCTAAGCGGCTCACTTTATAGGAGGTATGTGTATGAAGCGTGTTATCGGTTTTGTTGTAACAGTATTTCTTTTTCTAGGCGCAGCACAAGCGCAAGTCAGCTTGCTGTGTAGCCCCGACCTCGCCTGGTGCGAAAACCTTGCCCCCGCCTTTAATGAGGCGACGGGGATTGACTTAGAGTTTGTAAGGCTTAGCTCGAGTGAAGGCTTAGCCCGCTTACGCGCCGAGGCCGAAAATCCGACGTTTGACGTTTGGTTTGGCGGCACCGGTGACCCGCACTTGGTTGCTTTTAACGACGGCGTGACCGAGTTTTACAAGCCATCTAACTGGGACGAATTACTACCTAGCTTAACGAGCGCGGTGGGTGAAACCTATATACCGCTTTACTCAGGCGCAATTGGCTTCGTGGTGAACGAAGGGTTGCTCGAGTCCGAGGGTATCCCTATACCGACCTGTTGGGAAGACTTAAGAGACCCAGCTTACAAAGGCTTACTCGCTATGCCCAACCCCAACACCTCGGGCACGGCCTATACAATTATCGCCACCCTCATCCAGATTTTTGGCGAAGAAGAAGCGTTCAATATGCTGGCAGATATTCACCAGAACATCGCGCAGTACACTCGCTCGGGCGGCGCAGTCGGTCAGTTGGCGGGACGCGGTGATGTCGCCGTTGCCGTTCAGTTCTTGCACGACGGCGTAAAGTTCGCTAAGCAGGGCTATCCGCTTAGCAACATTGCACCCTGTGAAGGTACAGGTTTTGAAATCGGTGGGCTTAGCCTGGTCGCTAACGCGCCACACCGTGAGGACGCGATTGCCTTTATCGAGTGGGCACTTACACCCGAGGCGCAAGCAATTGCCGCTGAAAAGGGCGAATCGTTTCAGGTACAGTCCAACAGCGCCACCCCCGTCGCACCTGAGTCACCTGATTTAGACAGCCTGACGCTCATTGACTATGACTTTGCCACCTACGGCGACCCTGAAACGCGTGACAGCTTAGTGGGTAAGTGGACCAACGAGATTTTCCCGGTACCTAAGTAAACTCGAGAACTTCGAGTTCTCGTCTAGCTACAAAACAGATAGGTTTAGAAACCGTAATGGTGTCCCTCAGTAAGAAATCCCCCTCAATCCCCCTTTGGAAAAGGGGGAAGCTAAACTATGTCCCCCCCTTCAAAAAAGGGGGGCCAGGGGGGATTTCTCACGACAACGCAAAGAAACGCAGCTTGCAAGGTGCAGACCTCGCTGATTTTGGGGAATCCCTTGGCACTTAACTCACCCCTAAGCCGCCAACAAACTTTCACCCTAAGCGGTGCCTGGCTGCCTGCTGCGCTGGCAATCGTCGGCTTTTTAGCCCTGCCCTTCGGGCGGACTGGTCGGGCATTTCTCGCTGTAGACCCCAGCTTACGCCCCTGGGCATTAGGCAGCGCCTGGGTCTGGCTGGTACTCGTCGCGGCGCTAGCGGCAGTCGTCATAAGCATCCTGCCCATTCGCACTGACTTAAAAGGAGAACTCCTTACCCTGAGCGGCGCGCTTGGCTTGCTTTCTGGCGTGGGCTGGCTTGTCGCTACTGAAACACCTTTTGGCATGGGCGCGCTGGTTTCATTGGTTATGCTCATCACTGTTATGGGGTTTGGGCTTAGCGCCTCGGGGCGTATTCAGAGTGACGCGTTTGTCGCCTCGAGCATTCTGTTCGTATCGTTGTTCATTATCCTGTTTATTCTGTACCCGCTTTTTGCCGTTCTGCAAAATGCAGTGATTGTAGATGGCGTGTTCACTTTTGAGCGCGTTAGGCAAACACTCTCGAGCCCCCGCTTCCTCTTGTTCGAAAACACCTTCACCGAGCGCAGTGAAAGCGGTCTCACCTTTATCTTTGCGGGTATTGGCGCAGCTGCTGGATTGGCTCTCTCTCTTTTCCGGCGCTGGTCCATCCCTCGGCTGATAACGAGTCTGCTGATAGCTACGGTGGTGGGATTTTTAATCGGGTTGATGCTGTTTGCTCGAGGTGCACTCCCTACTAGCCTCTTACTTGCCACAGTTGTCGGCGCGGTGGTGACGGTGCTGGGTTTAGCCTTCGCCATTCTTGGTCAGCGCTCGAGGTTTACCGCTGTCCGGCGCTCACTCGGCGCACTCAGCCTCTTACCCATTATCACGCCGCCCTTTGTCCTGGCATTCGCCATGATTTTTCTGTTCGGGCGACAGGGCATGATTACCAATAGACTACTCGGTCTGTCCACCAACGATTTATTCGGCATTATCGGTGTGGCGGGGGCGCAGATTTTGGCGTTTACGCCTGTTGCTTACCTCGTCATTCGCGGCTCGGTAGCGTCACTCGACCCGTCCTTAGAAGAAGCCTCACAAACCTTAGGCGCAAACCGCTGGACACTGTTCCGCACGATTACCTGGCCGCTGTTACGTCCAGCGCTGGCGAATGCTTTTCTGCTCACCATGATTGAATCGTTTGCCGACTTTGGCAACCCGCTTATTTTGGGGGGCGACAGGTTTTACCTCGCTACTGAAGTATTCTCGGCGTTTGCAGCACGCTTCGACCAAAACGAGGCGGCGGTGCTGGGTGTGGTTTTGCTCATCATTGTGCTGATTATCTTCTCGCTGCAACGCTTGTGGCTGGGGGGTGGGTCGTTTGTGACAGTGACAGGTAAACCCTCGAGTGGTAGCTTTTCGCCGCTACCAAGGGTGCTTGAGGCTATCCTTATAACTCTCTTCTCAATCTGGACAGTTTTGGTTTTAGCGCTTTACGGCTCGATTGTGTTTGGCTCATTCGTCAAGCTCTGGGGCATTAACAATACCCTGACCCTGCAACATTACCGCGACTTTATGCAGGCGGGCTGGCCCGTGTTTTTGTATACGGCGCGGGTGGCTGCGGTCAGCGCTGTACCCGCCGGAATCCTTGGCTTTTTAATTGCTTACCTGGTCGTGCGGCAGAAATTTTGGGGGCGCACCTTTGTCGAATTTGGCTCGATGCTCTCGTTCGCCATCCCTGGCACGGTCATGGGTGTGGCGTACATTCTGGCATTTAATACGGGTCCGTGGCTGCTCACGGCAAGTTCGGTGATTATCGTTATCGCCTTTGTGTTTCGCAACATGCCTGTCGCTATTCGCGGCGGGGTGGCGGGCTTGGCGCAAATCGACCCGAGTTTAGAAGAGGCATCTACGACCTTGCGGGCAAGCTCGAGTACCACCTTACGCCGCATCCTCGTTCCCCTTTTAATCGTGCCGCTTATCGGCGGGCTCATCTTCGCTTTTGTCCGCGCGATGACGGCGGTCAGTCAGGTGATTTTTCTGGTCAGTTCGGGCAACATGCTGGCTACCGTCCTCTTGCTCGGCTGGGTTGAGCAGGGGCAACTTGGACGCGCCGCAGCGATGGCAACCATTCTTATTGTGACCATGCTGAGCGTAATTTTGCTGCTCATGCTCTTTACCCGGGGTCGCGGCGCACAGGGGGTGAGCGCGTGAGTACGGCTGCGCCTATCAAACTCGAGAACCTCAGCAAACGCTTTGGGCGAGACGTGACGGCAGTTGACACCATCAATCTAGAGGTCGAACCTGGCACGCTGTTCACGCTACTCGGTCCTTCGGGCTGCGGCAAAACGACAACCCTTCGGATGATTGCGGGGCTCGAGCGTGCCAGTGAGGGTCATATCTTTATCGATAATGAAGATGTGACCAAGCTACCCGCCAACCTGCGCGACGTAACGATGGTCTTTCAAAGCTACGCGCTGTTTCCGCATATGAACGTGTTTAGCAATGTGGCGTATGGGCTGGAAGTCGCGCGGCGGCCAAAGGATGAGATTAAGCGCAGAGCCTTAGAGGCGCTGGCGATGGTGGGTTTAGAGGGCCTAGAAAACCGCGCCACCAATGCTCTCTCTGGCGGACAGCAACAGCGCGTGTTTTTAGCCAGATCCCTGGCGCAACAGGCGGAAGTCTTCTTTTTTGATGAGCCGTTTGTCGGTGTCGATCAAAAGACAGAGAATATTATTTTCAACATCTTTCATCAGCTTGCAGATGAAGGCAAAATCGTTGTCGTCGTCAATCATGACTTGGGAGAATCTATTACCAACTTTGACGAACTGATCTTGCTCAATAAAGAGTTAATTGCTTCGGGAGATAGACAGCAAGTTCTCAAAGATGAGAATTTACAGCGTGCTTATGGTGGGAAGGTGATGTTTTTCTCAGACGAAAACAATTAATATTAATAGATTCTCCCTGTAGGGATAATTAATAGTCT
>ENA-ORXM01004499-ORXM01004499.1-marine-metagenome-genome-assembly--contig:-NODE-4499-length-12125-cov-3.068227_pt1 | contig 12125 bp, 12 predicted proteins | sample MGYA00237867_ERZ511480 | MGnify/ENA primary metagenome ERZ511480 (study PRJEB26309, sample SAMN06266103) | marine metagenome | isolation source: Algal blade | place: United Kingdom:Sidmouth, United... | reverse complement strand
GATGTTTTAGAATCAAAAGACAACCATTTTCTTTAATATCATAATGATTAACGTAGTGGCATCCCATTGAAATTTTGGCTTTGCCGATATAAGGAGCTACAAAATCGTCTTTGTATTCTGGCGTAAACTGCGTTTTATCAAATTCTGAAATACCTAATGGGTATTTGGCAGAAGTATGATGCGCTTCTTCGATTATAGATTCGCTAATAGCATTTATAGTATAAAATTTTGTTTCCTTAATGTTTCTGTAGGTATTCCTGGGAACTGTATTTGGTCTTAAAACAAAGCCTAAAATGGCTGGGCTGGAACCCAAATGTACTACAGAGCTAAATACAGCTACATTGGTTATGCCGTCCTTAGATTTTGTGGCGATTAGATTTCCTGGTTTAAAACCAGATATGCTATTCATTAAATTAATTTTATACAGATGTTCCATCTGTTCTATCTCTGCTATGGATAAATGCATTATAAAGATATATAATTGTTAATTTTTACATTTGTAGCCTTTAAATCGTGCATTAAATTATATAAGCCAAAAAATGTTCTGTTTATATAAATAAAATGCTTAGATCCACGGTTACCATTCATTTTTCTTAACTCGGTATTTTTAGAATATTTTTGACCTAAATCAGCTATTCTATCAAAAAAGTGGGCATCAGAAAAATCAAATTCCTCATGTTGAAAAGGCATTGTAAAAAGAGATAACATTTCATGAAATAGCTCTTTAAAAAAGGTTACTTCTTCTTGAGTATCGTCTTTTCTTAAAATTTCTAACTCATATAATGTATTCTCAAAATAAGATGGGTTATCCATGTTTTCTTTTTTTGCCAATTCAAAATATGGAATATAAAAACTATTGGGAACCTTTTTCATACAGCCAAAATCTATCACAATTAGCTCATTGGATTTAGAAACTAAAAAATTTCCAGGATGAGGATCTGCATGTACTTTTTTTAACACATGTATTTGATACATATAAAAATCCCATAAGGCTTGCCCAAGTTTGTTTGCAATTTTATTATTATACGCTTTCGTTGCGAATTCTGATAAATGAATACCATTCATCCAATCCATGGTTAAAACTCTTTCTGATGAATATTCAGGGTAATATTTTGGGAATTTTAGATTTGGAATATGTTTACATTTACTGGCTACTTCGTTACTTTGAGCCAACTCTAATTCATAATTAGTTTCTTCTAATAGTTTACCCTCAACCTCTTTAAAATACTCGTCAGAGCCCTCTCCCTTAATATTAAACATTTTTAGAGCAATAGGTTTTACTATAGCTAAATCTGTGACAATACTATTGGCTACTCCTGGGTATTGAATTTTAACGGCAAGTTCTTTACCCCCTTTTGTTGCTTTATGCACCTGGCCAATACTTGCGGCATTTACAGATTCTGCTGTAAAGGTGTCGAAGACCTCGTTGGGGGTTTTATTAAAATATTTTTTAAATGTTTTAGTAACCAACGGAGCAGATAATGGTGGTACAGAAAATTGTGATAATGAAAATTTTTCTACATAAGCATTTGGTAAAATATTTTTTTCCATGCTTAACATTTGAGCTACCTTTAAAGCAGAACCCTTTAACTCCTTTAATCCGTCGTAAATATCAGTAGCATTATCTTCGTTTAATTGATTCTTAGCTTCTTCTTCTGTCTTAGTAATCTTGTTTCCGTAGTATTTAGCGTAATTAACACCTACTTTTAAACCAGTAGTAACTAACTTCGAAGCCCTTTCAATCTTTGATGTGGGTATTTTATTTAAAGTTTTCATAGTACGGTAGATTTTTCTTTCCACAAAAATTTCGCTAAATCTATCACACTTTTTACGGGTGTAATTTGCTGAATATCAAAACTTGCTTGTATAGATTTTTCGATGAAAATATCGGTTTTTTCGAAATTTGGCGATTCATCATTCATCCAAAATTTTAAAACCATTAAAAGCTGTAACCAATAACTTTCTGCTATTGTTTTATCTTGTATATTATTAATCTTTTCATTCTTAAAATCAATTTTATCTAGCGATACTTCCTTAACAAAATGAACGAATATGGAGTGTAGCTCTTTTAAGATAGTTAGCTTTTTATAATCTGTTTTTATTCCTTTAAACTGTATTAAAACATAGGATCTGTTCGCAGTAAGTAATTCAAAAAAAGTAAAGTAGAAACTAAGTAGTTTTTCTTTTGGTGAATATTCTTTATAAGCTTCAGTTTTATGCAGTAAATGAAGGGTTTCTTTAGCAAAAACTCCAAAAACAGCTTTTTCTAAATGCTCAAAACTTGAAAAGTGTTTGTAAAAATCTGCTTCTTCAAAATTATTCTCTTTTGCAAATGAAAAAATTGAATTTGGTTTTCCTGTAACTAAAACAGTATTCATATACCATTCAATAAGTTTTTCTTGGGTTATATTCTTTTTTTTTACCATTATAGTATGTTTAAATAATTTGGGTTTTTGAATGATTCTTTTTCTTTAAATTATTAAAGATTAATTGCATTGGAAAAAGCATATTAAAGGCATAAAAAATATCTTCAAAAGGAATTGTAAATAATCTAAAATTCATATTTTCATCATTGTTGTACCAAACTACGGGTTCTTCAATAAAGCTTCCTGTTAATACTCCATTTACCAATAAAAAAGGTAGCAGTATTACCAAAAAACTAGGGTAATATTCTTGTAAGCTCTTTAAGTGAAATTTTATTGCGTATAAGATTAGTACTGTAAAGAGCGCTAAATTTATGCTGGTATACCATTTACCAAAGTTTAAAAAGAACAAATAGCTCGTTAGTATAACCAAGAAAAAACTTAGTAGTACTGTTACTGCTTTCGACAGTTTAAATTTTGGAAAATAATATTTTAATACCTCATGAGTAAATAAGCAGGCATAGGGAATGCAAAAAAAGAACATCCATTCTTCTATAGGCATACCAAAGGCTTTAAGACCTAAATAATAGTCTGGATTAAAACCCCAAATACCATTTACAGTAAAAATACCATCCCAAATTAAAAAGGGGATAGCAACTAAAATTATGCTGAATACCGCTATTTTAAAGTACTGGATAAAATGAAATTTTCTCTCGAAAATACTGTATAGTAGTGGAATACTAATACTTCCTAAATTTAATATAATATATACATATTGATTCACTTAGCTTCTTTAAAATATTTAAACGGGACAAACAACATTCCAAAACATTCACCATCTGGTTTGTCCAAATGTTTATGATGAATTTTATGTGCTTTACGTAAGCCTTTTAAGTAACGGTTTTTTGTATTTTTAAACCAATTAAGACGTCTGTGAATTAATACATCATGTATTAAAAAGTAAGCTATTCCATAACATAATATACCTAACCCTATAAAGAACAAATAGTTTAATTCTGGACTTACGCCAAAAAAGAATAATAATATACTTGGTGTTGCAAAAATTACAAAAAAGGCATCATTTTTTTCAAATTTATGAGGATACCCTGGTTGGTGATGGTCTTCATGTAAGTACCAGCCAAAACCATGCATAACAAATTTGTGTGTACACCAAGTAATACCTTCCATAGTAACGAAAGTTATAATTGTTATGAATAAAAATAAGAACCAATTCATAATGATGTGTTTTTAATAATATACTTGTCTAAATAATCGGTACTATCTTTTATGGTTATGAGCTTCTTTAAAAAACTCTTGTCTTTTTCTATATCAGAAAAATAGTTTAAAAACCTAGGGACTTTTTCTTGAATTAGCAACCGTACATATCTTAAATGTATATTCTTTGGATGTTTATAAATTAGACCATCCAATTCGTTTTTATAGGTATTAAATACTTTTAGTTTTTGCCAAGGCAAAATTAGATACTTTACATGTTTTATATGTAGTGAAATTACATAAGCACGAATAGCAACTTCTTTGCTATTCTTATATTTATTAATAAAATTTAATTCTTGAGTTTTTGTTTGTATTTCATGATATTCCAGAGTAAAGTGTGCATTATTATTGGTAGCACATATTGACAAAAAGAAGATATATAAAACAGATAGTACCATTAAATAATTTTTAGTTTATATTTTACATAACTTCTAGCCAATAGGTTTACTTTCATTGTGTTAGATATTCTGATTCTAGATTGCATTATTTCAGAAATAGGAACCTTTTTTAGCTTTTTTAGCAAACGTAAATAATAGCGATAAGCTATATAAACACCAAATTTAGCTTCGGCAGGTAATTTTAAGATACCATTTTGAAAAGCATAATTAAAATCATCTTCTATATCTTTTATTATTTCTTCTTTAGCGTCAGCATCTAATCCTTGTAGTTTTACGTTAGGAAAATAAGAACGGTTAAGAACTTCAAAGTCATCTTTAATATCTCTTAAGAAGTTTACTTTTTGAAACGCAGAACCTAGTCGCATGGCTGCATCTTTAAGTGTGTCATATTTTTCTTGATTTCCATTTACAAAAACCTTTAAACACATTAGGCCAACAACATCGGCAGAGCCATAGATGTATTCTTTATAATCCTCGTCAGAAGTGTAAATTGTTTTATTTAGGTCAGCTTTCATGCTTTTTAAAAATGCCTTAACAAGTTCATCTTGAATTTTATATTCTGTAACCGTATGTATAAAAGAATTAATAATAGGGTTAAGGCTAATACCAAATTTTAATGATTCATAATAATCACTTTCAAACTTTAATAATAGATGTTCTTTGTCATAACCATGAAAAGAATCTACAATTTCGTCAGCAAAACGAACAAAGCCATAAATATTATAGATGGCTGCTTGTATTTTTGGAGATAGCATTTTTGTTGCCAATGAAAAAGAGGTGCTGTATTTTTTAGTCACCAATTTGCTGCAAGCACTCGAGGCTTCATCAAATAATTGTTTCATATCTAGTTATCTTTAAAAATTAAATCTGAAGCTATTTTACCAGAAATTAATGCTGGTGGTACTCCAGGACCTGGTACGGTTAATTGTCCGGTAAAAAATAAATTATCTACTTTTTTACTTTTTATTTTTGGTCTTAAAAAAGCGGTTTGCGTTAGTATATTGGCTAAGCCATAGGCATTTCCCTTATAAGAGTTATAATCTTTAATAAAATCATTTACACAAAAACTTTCTTTAACTATTATGTGGTTTTTAACAGATTGATTTGTTAGGCTTTCTAGTCTTTCGATTATTAGATTAAAATAATGTTCTCTAATCTCTGGTGTATCTTTTATTCCTGGCGCTAATGGAATTAAGAAAGTTGCCGCTTCATTTCCTTTAGGAGCAAAAGAATCATCTGTTATAGAAGGAAAACTGGCGTAAAATAATGGTTTTTTAGGCCAACTAGGGGTGTCATAAATAGTCTTTGCGTGGGTATCAAAGTCTGTATCAAAAAATAAAGTGTGGTGACATACATTTTTTATTTTTTTATCAAACCCTACATAAAATAATAACGAGGATGGAGCAAAAACTTTTTGGTCCCAATAGTTCTCTGAATATTGTCTATAGTTTTTTGGTATTAACGTTTCTGTATGGTGGTAATCAGCTCCGCTCAGAACAATATCTGAAGGTATATAAGTATCATTAACAACAACACCAATTGCTTCACCTTTCTCATTAACTTTAATTTCATCTATGGGCGAGTTCGTATTAAATTCTACACCTAATGCTGTGGCTAAGGTGACCATAGCCTCAATAACTTTGTGCATTCCGCCATTAGGGTGCCATGTACCCAAACCAAAATCTGCATAATTCATAAAGTTATAGAATGCTGGAGTGTTACTAGGTTTAGCACCTAAAAATAGTACCGGAAATTCTAAAATCTGAATTAGTTTTTTACTCTTTATATTTTTTCTTACTTGTGTTCTTATGGAAGAAAAAAATTGTGTAATTTTTTTTATAGTTACGGGTGTTACCAGTTCTAAAGGGGATACTCCGGGTTTATAAACTAAATCATTTATAGAAACGTCATAATTATACTTAGCAGATTTTAAAAATCTTTTTAAATGTTTAGAGCTTCCTCTTTCTTCCTTTTCAAAAACTTTATATATCTCTTTTAGAGTTCCTGGAATTATGATGGAGTCTTTTTCTCCAAAATACACCTCATAAGCAGGGTCTAATTTCTCTAACTCGTAGTAATCAGAAGGTTTTTTACTAAAATCAGCAAAAAACTTTTCAAAAACATCTGGCATCCAATACCAAGTAGGGCCAATATCAAAAAGAAATCCATCTTTTTTTAATTGACGAGCTCTTCCTCCAATAGTTGCATTTTTTTCTAATACTTGCACATTGTAACCTGCTTGTGCTAAATAACAGCTAGCTGAAAGGGATGAAAATCCAGAACCAATTATAATGATTTTTTTATTATTCATTTAAAATTGTTAATACAAAATGGATTAAGCTTTTTGTTTATTTAATAAAACAAGCACTGATTTAATAATTGAACCAGTGCTTGTTAACTATTAAACTAAGCAAATATTTCTTTTTTCACAAATTATTAATTAGTTGTATCAGGAATCATGACTTTATCTACTACATGTATAACACCATTACTTGCTTGTACATCTACAACAATTACACCTATGCCGGTATTATTTGCTCCATCTGTGATATCTGCTATATTATCTCCTGTTCCTGGTAAATTAATTGTAATAGAATCACCTTCCAGAGTCGCTGGGGCTATGCCGTCTGTTAAATCAGTGGAACGTACATTAGCTCCAGCAACAACATGATGTAATAATACTTTTGTTAGTACATCTTCTTCTGGTATAGCGGCTAATGCAGCAAATGCATCATTCGTTGGTGCGAAAACCGTGAAATTTGGATTTATACCATCTCCGTTACCATGTGTTGTTCTTGATAGGATGGAGGCAAAATCTGTGGCTGGTGTCAAGTCTGTTAACGCCGTAGCCAAGGTTGAGAATGTTGGGTCTGCAACTGCAAATGTTACTACAGTTGGTAAATCTATAACTGTATCGACAGCATGAATTACGCCATTAGTAGCTACTATATCTGCTGCAGCGACTTTACTTGTCCCGTTTAAAGAAACCCCATCATCCGTATTAATGTACATGCTTAAATAGTCGCCATCTGCATTAGTGGCTGCCGTTTGTACATATGAATTTGTTAAGTCAGAGGAAAAAGCTGCTGCTCCTACTATTACATGGTTAGATAGAACTGTATTAATATCGTTAGACATTGGATTGGCGAATGCTGTAAAGGCATCATTTAATGGCGCGAAAACAGTAAAGTCGGTTGAATCATCTGTAAGTAATGTTGTAAAAGTAGTATTGCCATTTGCAGTTAGAGCACCTACCAATTCTGTTAAGTTTGTATTCGCTACAGCATGGTCTACTATATTAGGTAAACCTATAACAGCATCTACAATATGAACCACGCCATTAATTGCTTTATTATCTGCTGCTGTTACATTGGAAACTCCATTCAATTTAACGCCATCTGTAATGTCTATCAACATACTAAGGTTCTTTCCATCTGCTCCTGCTGTAGAAAGTGACGAAACATATCCGTTTTCTAAAGAGGTAGATAAATTGTTTCCACTAACTACATGGTTAAGAAGCACTTGGGTTAATACATCAACGGGAACTGCATTTAAATCGTTAAAATTATTCTCTGTAAGAAATGCTGTAAATGCTTCATTTGTTGGAGCAAATACTGTAAAAGGGCCTTCACCTGCAAGAACAGCTGGTAAATCTCCATTTGCTGCAACTAATGCTGCGACTAGGTTTTCTAATCCAGGAGTAGTAATAGCTAGGTCTGTAATAGACATTAATAAAACATTACTTAAAGCATCTATAGCTTCTTGAGGTAATAGTATTTTGTCTATTAAATGTACTGTACCATTATTAGTAGTTACATCTGCTGTGCTAACCTGTGCGTTTTCTCCAAAAGAATCGGTAAAAAACACTCCGCCATCTAAGCTAACACTAAGTGTTTCGCCTTGAAGTGTAGTTATAATTTGCCCTTCTGCTAAATCTGTTGATGTTACAGATGCGCCTACGACAACATGGTACTTTAATATTGTAGCTAACAGATTTTGTAATTGTTCTGTATTAAAATCTTCAAGAGAGTCGAAACCGTCCAATCTTGCCAAAAGGTTGACGAAAGCATCATTTGTTGGGGCTAAAACTGTGTACATAGTTGTTTCATCGCTAAGCGCTGTAATTAAATCATTAGATGAGCTCTCATCTGCTTTTGTTAAAGCTGCTACAAGACTACTAAGTGCATCGGTTGCTATAGCAGTTTCAACAATGTTTTTTGTATTATCTTTTTTAATAACAGGTTCGTTATCATCATTACTACATGCACTAGTGAACAATGCCAGCGTAAGTACCATAAACGAGTAAATAAGTTTTCTTTTCATAATATAGGTTTTAAATTTTTGTCTAAGTATTAATTAAAAAAGTTAGACAATGATATAGCATTTTTGTATTATGTCCAACTTTTTTGTCTTTTTTTTAGACATTTTAATAAAAAATGACCATTTTTGTCTTTAAAATCATAGGGTCGCATTGATTCTTGGTTAATTTTTAACTTAAAAATTTGATTATGTCCTACTATTCAATGGCCGATATTGTATCCATAACAGGTATTAAGTCTCATACTTTAAGAAAATGGGAATCCCGTTATAGTTTTATAGTGCCAAAGAGGACAGTAACTAATATTAGATACTATACGGACGATCAGTTACGCAAATTGCTAAATATTGGTATTCTTATCAGAAATGGATATCGTATATCTAAGATTGATGCAATGTCTGATTTAGAAATACATGAGATTGTTTCTAAGATTCTTTTAGATACTACTCCACAAGATGATATAAATGCGTTGATAGTGAGTATGTTGGAAATGAATGAATTGGTTTTTAATGAAATCTTAGATAAAAATTTTTCTAAGCTAGGTTTGTTAGGCACTTTTACCGATTTGTTATATCCATTTCTTAATCATATTGGTGTTTTGTGGGGAACAAATAAAGCAATGCCGGCTCAAGAGCATTTTATTTCTAATCTTATAAAACAAAAAATTTATAGTGCTATTAATGCTATACCGTCTAAGGATGAAACAGCTCCAACCATAGTCTTGTGTTTAATGGAGGGTGAAAATCATGAAATCGGATTACTTCTAGCAAATTATATGGCAAAAGAGTTGGGATGGAGAACCTTTTATCTTGGCGCTAATGTTCCTATGGCAAATATTAAAGATGTTCTGGAAATTACAAAGCCAGAATTAATGCTAACTATTTTTACAATGTCTAGACCAGCGCAAATAGAAAAACTGATTGCATCACTTAAAGATGATACTGCTGTTACTTTGGCGGTCTCTGGAAGTGGTACTTTAGAAAATTTGGAAGAAATATTTGAAGATGTTCTTTACTTGAAAAATCCACACGAGTTTATACAACATCTAAACCAGAGGCAAAGTTTATTTAATCCAAATAATGTAATACTGTAGAATATTCTATGATTTTTTCGTTATTTTTAAGAAGGAAGTAAAAACTTTTTGGCTAATTACTAAAAAAAATTATATAAGCATGTAGATACTATAAAATTAAATATGAAAGAGCTAATCTTATATACAAACTAAATAAACCCTTTTTCTTTAGCAGTTTCAATAAGCTCTCTATCAGATGCTTCTTTATTGCCAAAATAAGCTTTTATTTTCTTTTTTCGCCTTTCTATACTAGCAATAGAAAGATGTACAAAATCTGGTAAGTTCTTCATTTTTTCACCTACCGATAAGAAGTATAAAATTTTAATGTCATAAACATCTAGAGTAGGGTTCTCCGAGTTTTGAACATTTTTTAGTTTTTTAATTTTACTAGAGAAGTATTTTCTATCATTTAAAACAGCATCAATAGCATCTAGTAATATTTCTGGAGTTGTTTCTGTTTTAATAATATATCCATCTGGTTCTAAATTATTGAGAATGCTGTATATTCTTTGGGTATCTCCTATAGAACTTAATACAATAATTTTAGAGTTTATTGTTTTTCTAATTTTAATTCCTAAATCTTCCCCATTTATTAAAGCATAATCATTATTAACTGGTAAGCGTATATCTAAGAAGACTATATGAAAAAAATCTGGTTCATTTTGTTCAATTAAATTTATAGCTTCTACACTATTTTGTGCTTTATAAAATTCAAATACATAGTTATCACTAAATTCATTTAATGACAGTTCATAACCCTTTAGGATTATTGGATGGTCATCGACCATTAAAATTTTTATTATAAGTTTCAAAATTTCAAAAATCTAGTTTTTGCCAGATATATTTTTTAATACATAAATTTCTATAATAATTGTAAAATTATTATAGAAGTGCCACCGTACTTTTTTATGTAATTAATAATTAGTGTTAATATTTGCGCAATATAAAAATTACTTTAGAAGAAGATTTTACTTTACGTAAGTAAGTTCTCACTTATTACCTAAAATCACTCTTTTTGAGTAAAATAGAAGGAAAAACCATCACATTATGATGTGTTTATGTTCTATTGGTAGCACCAAAGAAGTATAAATATTTATAAATAAAGGTATTGACGCAAGAATATTTTAAAAAAACTAACGCTTATTATATGAAATTTATTATTATAAGAAAAATTTGTAGAAAATTAAATTAATGTTTTAGGGTTAGGGTAATTATCAGACTGATCTTCTACGGTTTCATCCATACAAACAAAATCTTTTTCTACAAGTATAGATAAGGAATTTAAAGCGTCAATTTTTAGAGTGTGTTTATGGCCAATTATTGAATTAGTAGGCCATTCTAAACAATCTTTTTTTGGTATGTAGATGGTAATTGTGTTCTCTCTATAAGAAGCCTCCATAGTATTTATAGCTTCTTTAGCAGTAATTGTATAGACTAGCGTATTGTTAGGAAATACAATTTTTTCTGAAAATGAACCTGTTTTTGCTAAACCTTCTACTTCTGTTTTTGTAAGTCTTAGACGTACAGAATTTCCTCTTATTCTAATTTTCATGAGTATCTTTTTTGCTTACTAAACCTTTAGTAAATTCATTTAATGTTTCTACTTTTTCTTCAAAATCTCCTTTAATAGTTTTTCTAAATTCATTAAGATTCTTTACCAAATCATCTATATTATCTGGTATAACATCTTCAAAGAATTGTCGTAATCTTTTAGCTGTGGTAGGCGATTTTCCGTTTGTAGAAATTGCAACTTTTACATTCCCTTTAGTAACAATGCCACCCATATAAAAGTCGCAAAATGGAGGATTGTCGGCAACGTTGACAAGAATACTTCTTTCTCTACAATCATGATATACTTGCTCATTAACAACAACCTTATCTGTCGTAGCTATAGCTATGTGTTTCCCTTTTAAATATTTTTCATGGTAAGCATCTTTAATAATATTTACATTATGCCTTTTTGCTAAGGCAAGTGTTTCCTCTAAAAAATCTATAGAAACCATTTCTACTTTAGCATTAGGACTAGACTTTAATAAAAAAGTAAGCTTTTCTAAACCAACATTACCACCACCAACAACTAAAATAGTAAGTTGCGATACTTTTAAAAAAATGGGATATAACTCGTTACGCTCCATTGTTAATCTTCTTTATCTGTTTTGTAGTTTATAGTTACTCTAGTGCCTTCTCCTGGAATAGAGTTTATAAATAATCTGCCATTAATATAACTTATTCTTTCTTTCATAAAAAATAAACCCATTCCCCCATCACTATTATTTTTTGGGGCTTCTTTTAAGATAGCAGGGTCAAACCCTTTACCGTCATCGTCTATTACTACACTTAAAATATTGTCGGTGTAATTAATGGTTAGTAAAATATAGTTAGATTCTGCGTATTTTATGGCATTATTTATAGCCTCTTGCGTAACTCTATAAATATTGGTTTCTGCTAGAGAGTCAAATCTAAAATTAGCATCAGTTTTGTTTTCAAATAGAATGTTTTTTCCAGTTAATCTAGAAAGTTCTTTAGTCATTTTTTGTAATGCAGGTAGTATGCCATGATCACTTAATTCTGGTGGCGTTAAATTAAAAGTTGCGGTACGCACTCCTTTTATTAAGTCGGAAGTTAATTTTTTTAAATAAATAATTTTTTCTTCCGCTTTTTCTTGATTTTCTAAGTCTATAGATTCTATATTAAATCGT
>ENA-ORXM01004498-ORXM01004498.1-marine-metagenome-genome-assembly--contig:-NODE-4498-length-12126-cov-4.266080_pt1 | contig 12126 bp, 8 predicted proteins | sample MGYA00237867_ERZ511480 | MGnify/ENA primary metagenome ERZ511480 (study PRJEB26309, sample SAMN06266103) | marine metagenome | isolation source: Algal blade | place: United Kingdom:Sidmouth, United... | reverse complement strand
TTATTCAAAAAAATCGGAAACAATATGGCTAATCTTAATAACCTGGATTCTGTGTGATGTTCGGATTTAATTCTAACTCTCTCACAGGAATTGGATATAAAAGTTTTTCTGCAGTTATATTAAAAGACTGTGGCCCGTAAGGTACGAAATCAGGTGGTATCAACGTAGGGTTGGCTACCTCTTCAATGCCAAAGGCAGTCATTACTTCAATCGCTTTATCGGTGCGTACCAAATCGAACCATCGATGGTTTTCAAAAGCCAACTCAACCCTTCTTTCTTTCGCTATAGCATCGCGGAAAGCTTCTTGATTGGGTAAATCGCTTGGAGTGAATTCTGGTAACCCTGCACGGGTTCTGATCATATTCAACAAATCGAAAGGCCTACCTGCTTGATAGCCCTGCTCATTGATTACTTCCGCAAGCATCAACAAGGCATCGGCATATCTGTACAGCGGCCAATTGTCAGGTGTTCTTGGGAAATCAGAATCGGTATCGTTATTATACTTGTTAACATAATATAACGGACTTGGATCTCTATCAAAAAAAGCAATGGACACGTCTCTCCTTAAATCGTTCTCCTCATAGGCTTCTACCATATTGTTTGTCGGTATGTTTCGCCCTGGGCTACTTTGAGGCCCCAAAAATACTACGCCCCTCGATGCCACCGGTCCAAATTGGTAGATAAAATTACTTGATTCTCCTTCGGGGCCTTCCTTAAATTGTACCTGATAAATTGATTCGGCATGGTTCTTATTTGCCGGGTCGAAAATATCAGCATAATTGTCCAACAACCTATACTGGCCTGAATTTATTATACTATTGAGCTGAGTTTGGGCGTTGCCAAAATCACCTCTTGTTAAATAAACTTTTGCTAAGAGCATTCTTGCAGCACCTTGAGTAATTAGACCAAGGTCGTTTCCTGAATGGGTCAACGGTAAATTGGCAATAGCAAATTCGGCATCTTGAATAATGGCCGCGTAGACATCCGAAATAGGGCTCCGTTCAATAGCGAATGCCGCCTCTGCAGAATTAACAGGTTCAAGGCGTAAAGGTACATCGCCCCAGTAACGGACTGCGACAAAATGATAAAAGGACCTGAAAAATCGTAATTCTGCTTCAGCCTGCCTTGCGAAATCAGGGGCAATATCAGTGGCATTTTCCAAATTAAATAAAGTCACGTTACAGTCTTTTATGGCGCTATAAATAATGTTCCACGCATTACTGATCGGGTTGGCATCCGAGGTCAATAAAAACTGGTCTAAAAAACTAAATTGATTTGAACCGCCCAATGCACCCTGGTCCAAAAGGTTATCATACATCGTATTATCCGATCTTCCTTCCTCTAGAAAATGTGCCTGCAGCGCGTAGTTCTGTAAGCTACCGTAAACACCTAGAACGGCCTGATCAAAATCTGCTTCGGTTTGATAGAAATTACCTTCGGTCAAAAAGTGCTCTGGGGTAACATTTAAAAATTCGTCTTCACAGCTTAAGAATGCTATTACCGAGACAATTATCAGCAGGTTTCTTGATTTTAGAATCGAGTTATATTTTTTCATCACGTTTAGTTTAAAAATTAATATTGGCACCTAAGGTGAAGGTTCGATTGGTAGGATACGTAAAATTGTCAACACCCAGCCTATCTGCGTCGTTACCAAAACTACTTACTTGAGGGTTCCACCCGGAGTAACTGGTGAATTTGGCCAAGTTCTGCACACTAAAATGAAAGCGTAAACCGGATATAAAGGAATTGTCCAATGCAGAGCCGGGTATCTGAAACCCCAAAGTGACATTTCTTATCCAAATGTGGTCGCCGTCTTCCAACCAAAGATTAGATCGCGTATGCGAGCGTGGAAAGGGAATTGCGGGCAGCAGACCATCTCCGGGGTTTTGGGGAGACCTCCACCTATTAATGACTTCCGTACCAACGTTCCACCGTCCTTTTTGGTTATAGAAAACTTCGTTTACCTGGGGCATAATTTGATACCCAAAAGCACCCGTGGTTAAAATAGAAAGTGACAGGTTCTTATAGTTGAATACATTGTTGAACCCTAAAATAACCTTTGGGTGGGGATTGCCGATCTCTTCCATGTCGGTACCACTTATGATACCATCTTCGTTCACATCTTTAAAAATATAGGCGCCAAGCTCCCGTGCCCCGGGCCAAGCACCAAGACTGGGGTCGTCTAATTGTTCTTGGGTATTAAAAATTCCTTCGATTACATGGCCACGTAATGAGCCGACGGGTAGCCCGACTTGCGTAATGTTCCAATTAGTGACGATTTGCGAAATTTCTTCAGGAAGAAAGGTCACTTCATTTTCAATGAAGGAAAGATTCAAATTACTGTTCCAAGAAAAGTTTTCACCATTGACGCGGGTAGACAGGTCAATATCAACACCCTTATTTACCATCTCGCCGATATTTGTTCTTGTATCGGCAAAACCTGATGCTCTAGGGATTGATAGGTTAAAGAGCATATCTTCTGTGGTCTTCTCAAAGTAACTTGCGTTCAATATAATGGCGTCGTTCAAAAACCCCATTGACAGCCCTATATCCAGTTGCTTGCTTGTTTCCCACTTTAAGTCCGTAGCTCCCAATGACGTCAGTGAACTACCCACCTCAATATTATCGTTCAACACATAATTGAAATTATTACTCAAGTTGTTCAGGTCAGGAACTGAAACTAGGGTTCCGAAGCGGTCAAAATCTCCAATGGCCGAGTTTCCGGTAATACCGTAACTCGCTCTCAGTTTTAGCTCGTTCATCGCAAAATCTTCTGGAAAAAAGCCTTCTTCGGAAACGCGCCAGCCTACGGATGCCGAAGGGAAATTACCATACTTGTTGTCTTGACCAAACCGTGAAGACCCTTCCCTTCTAAAATTCAATTCTGCCAGATACTTCGATTTGTAGTCATAACTAAGTCGGGCGAAATAGGCTGCCAACGAAAAATTAGAACCGCCGAGATCGGTCACGGCAGCGTTAACTTCTGCGGCTTCTAAAAAATTCAAGGTTTCATCACTAGGGAATCCGGTTGCATTTATTGTAGATAGTTCCCCTGATTGCTTTTGAGCGGTATATCCTAAAATAGCACTCATGGAGTGGTTTCCTAATAGGGTGTCATAGGTTAATAGGTTATCAATGCCCCAGTTGGTGATATCCCTTTTTTGATTGGAAGCTGAATTCACAAATGGAGGTGCACCCGGTGCTAAGTTGGAGGCGTTACCAATGGCAAATTGCCCAAATGTGGTCGGTGCAAAAGTGTTATCCTCCCTAGTCAGAATCCTCCCGTAAAGTTGTGGTTTAAAGTGAAGGCCCGGAAGAATCTCCATATCCAGATTGACACTGGCATTGATATCCCTTTGTACTGTATTATCGGTGCGTTCCAGTGCTTCAAATATCGGGTTGGTGCGGGCGAAATATCCTGGCGAATCTGCTGGTATATAAGGTATAAGCCCTCCATTTTCATCATAGGGCGACTGCAACGGACTTGCAGTTATCGCCTGCATTAATACCCCTCTGGACCCGCTCTCTCGAGTCGAATTGTTGTCAGTAAAGGAAACGAACATATTTGTGCCTACTTTTAGCCAATCGTTGATATTGGCATCTGCATTGGCACGCAGCGATAACCTTGAAAAGTCCGTATTCAGTATAGTCCCTTGTTGATTCAAATATCCGGCGGAAACAACCCCTCTGAAACTTTCGTTACCCCCTCTAAAGGTGAGGTTATGGTCTTGGAATAGTCCATTTCGCAAGAGTATATCCAACCAATTCGTTCCCGTATTTTGAGGGTTGTTCAATGCATCCAGATAAATCTGTGGCACAGGATTGTTTTGACCACTTCTTTCATTTAATTCTTCCACCCTTTCCACGTTATATTGGGCGTATTGTTGGGCATTCAATACATCTGGTCGCCACCCATCGGGAACCGATTGGAAACCACTGGAAACATTATAGGTAAGTTCACTCTTTGCTTCCCTTGCTTTAATTGTCTGTATCAAAACAACCCCGTTGGTACCCCTTGCTCCATATATGGAGGTAGAAGCCGCATCTTTTAAGATCGTGATTTTTTCAATATCATTAGGGTTAAGGCTTTGGGGAATACCATTTCCAACGGGGAAACCATCAATAACCACTAGGGGTTGAATCCCGGCATTTATGGAACTAATTCCCCTTACCCGAATATTAAGTCCTTCACCCGGGGCTCCATTATTCTCACTGACTGTAACCCCTGATACCCTACCTTGAAGAAGCTGTCCCGCATTGGAATTGGGCTGATCCTGGACACCGGCCATATCAACTTCTGCAACTGCGGATGTTACTTTCTTCTTGCTTTGGATACCATAACCGACCACGACCACTTCGTCGAGCCCGGCGGCACTTTGTTCCAATACAATGTTGATGATACTCTGACCGTTAACGGCTACTTCTTTTGTGCCGAATCCGATATAGGAAACCACCAAGATCGCTTCGGTATCGGAAACCACTATCGAATAATTACCATCAAAATCTGCTGTAACCCCATTGGTCGTACCTTTTTCGACAATATTCGCACCGGGCAACGGATTGCCTTCTTGATCGGTAACTGTGCCTGTAATCGTTTGTTGTACAATTTCCTTTGCAGCAATTTTTGGAATTTTCCTTAAGATAATTCCTCCATTTTCGCCAAAATCAAAATCAAAATCGGTGAGGGATGCACATTTGTTGAGTAAGTCTCCCACTTTGATGGTTCCTTTCTTGATGTCTACAAGTGGGCTTCCTACAAAAAGATCAGATCGATAAATAAAATTGTACTCCGTCTGCTTTTTAATAACATCGAGTACTTCTTCGATGGAAAGTTTCGTGTCTTCGGCAAAAGTTATTTTTTTGTTTTGGGAAAATCCTTTTTCTACACTAAATCCGAACGAAAGTATCGTAAAGAAAAAGATAAAGATTTTCATGGTGAATAGCAGAGGTATCTTGAGATAGGAAAGACAAACCCCATTTGGTTTAGTTTTCATAAATTTGAATGTTAATTAATTTTTAATTGATTAATGCACTGGGAATGGGCATTTAAATTTTCCAGATCTAGATCCCATTCCCTTATTTTTTCACTTCATTGTTATTGTTTTTTGGTTTATTTCGAATTCGACTTCATTGGTGTTTTGTATGATATCCAATATGTCTTCTATACGCTGCGATTTTCTGAAAACCCCGTTGAAGGTCATCGTTTTGATATCTTCATTTTTAAAAATCACATTGATATCGTACCAGCGGGACAATACTTCCATAATACCCTCCAATGATTTATTCTTGAATGTAAAAATTCCATCCTTCCACGAAATTTCGTCGTAAACATCGACCAGCGAAAGGGTAAATTCATCCCTTCCAACTTTCAATTTTGACTGGTAGCCAGGGCTCAACTTTTGTAAATCGTTTTCGCTCCCTACAAAGACCTCGCCTTCTACCAAAGTGGTAACAATTTCATCTTCTATTCTGTATGCCTTGATATTAAATTGGGTGCCTAGCACATCGACCTTTTGATTTTCATTGTATAATAGAAAATGGCTTCCATTATGTTCACTGCTCGGAGAAACTTCAAAATAGGCCTCACCATAAACTAGTTCTACTTTGCGAGCTTTACCGGGCATGAACGCCACTGGATATTTCAATTGAGTCTCTGAGTTTATCCAGACCTTTGTACCATCAGCCAAAACCAAAAAAAACTGTCCGCCACGCTGTATCGTGAGTGTATTTTGAGCAATATGCTCTTTTGAGGAAGTATCATCACCTTTATACACTAGACGTTCTCCGTTACTGGAAACCTTGTCGGTCTGATAGGTGTTGCCTTTTTCCAAAGCGATCCGCGACCCATCGTCTAAGGTCAGAGTTGCCTTATCCGTTCCAATTTCTATGTGGTTTTTAACGGAAACCACGGTTTCTTCCTTGAGTGGAGCATCTTGCTCTGTATTATGCATCAGCCATAACCTTCCGGCAACTAAAAGAACTATAAAAGCCGCGGCAAATTTGAGATAGCTGCGCCACCTTTTTCTATTGTTAATTTTTGATGAAATAGCTTTCCACCCTATATCGACATTAACTTTGTCTAGGCCTTCCGGATAGTTTTTCTTTACCCGATTGTAGTAATTGCGATGTTTTGGTGATTCATTATACCAAGCTTCAAAGATTTTTGTTTCCTCGTCTGTTAGACTATCATTGATTTTCTTTAAAAGGAGTTTGAATTCCATGTAGATTCTATTTGCCCTGTATATAGATAAGACAAGCGAACTCTGAAAATGGGTGACAAAACTTTAATGAAATTCTAAATAAATCGAGAAATAAGTAGAAATAAAAGCTTTTTAGATAAGAATCGATACCGTTGAAGCTAATGATATTATCAATTCCCCAAACTTGATTTTAGCTCTTTTCAGTTGGGTCTTTACCGTATTTACCGATACACCAAGTTCATCGGCAATCTCTTTGTAACGATAGTTATCCATAAAACGCAACTTAACAATAGTGCGCATTTTACGCGGTAATTTTTCTATAGTTTTCAATACTTCCTCATAAAGAATACGATTATCATCTTCCCGAAATCCTTGAGGATTGTCAATATCAAAAACAGCCTGGGTTTCCAAAATCTTGGAAGTATCTGTAATTCTAACGGTTTTCAAAAAGTTTAAGCAACGATTGCGAACCATAGTGTACATGTAGGCCCGCAAGCTGGTTCGAATATGGATAGTATTGGATTTTTCCCAGAGCTGAACGAAAATTTCTTGAACTATGTCTTCGCTAAATCCGACATCAAAAAGGTATTCGTTGGCATAAACGACCAATTCAGGATAAAAATCCTCAAAAAGTCGCTTAAAAACAAAATGGTTCTTATGCTGTATTTCCCGAAAAATAACTTTCGAATCCAAAATTACATAATTGTAATATCGAAGGTAGCAAATTCGTATTAATCTCAATTATTTCTTTAATATTTTTAGGATTTAAAAATTAAATTGGAGATATAGTGAATTTTTCTCGGAACTATATGAATTTCTCTACTTAGCCAATTAAGCCACGAGACGATTTAGAAACTTCAGAGCAATCCTATATAATAAGGAAGGTGTATTTTTCTTTCTGTAGGGGCATGAGGGAAAAATGTAAAACATTCGACCGCCTAAAGCAGAGCTAATCGCCATCGTAAAGAACATTCCCAAAATTAAAGCTTGCATTGACCAGATTATCATAGCTTGATGCCATAGCTTCCCGTAGATCGGTAATGCCCCGAACTATGGAAGCGACATAGGCAAGCCCGAATTCCCTTTGTTGTTCCACGGATATATTGACGGACCCACATAAAGCGGCAACCGGGACTTTTCGGCGCCTTGCAGAAGCAATAACCCCATCGATGGTCTTGCCAGAAAGGGTCTGTTCATCCAATTGTCCTTCGCCAGTGATAATCCAGTCTGCGTCTGCGATGGCGCTATCGAAATCTGCCAGTTCTTTGATCAATTCGATACCCGAGGTCAGGGCAGCTTCAAGAAAAACGACCGCTCCCCCACCGATTCCCCCCGCTGCTCCAGAGCCTTTAATCTGTTGTAGGTCGATTCCATATTGGTCGAATATCGTTTTGGCAAACTGCCGTAAGCCTTCATCTAAAAGTTCAACTTGTGATACAGAGGCTCCTTTCTGGGGGCCGTAGATTTTTGCCGCTCCGTTTGGGCCGTAAAAAGGATTGGAAACATCGCAGGCCACTTTTATCCTTACTTTCCCTAATTGGGAGTGTTTTTTTGTGCCATCAATTTCTTTTACGGCCACTAGATTGCTTCCTGTAGGTTTTAATTCCTCTCCCGCCGCATCTAAAAAGCGATAGCCCAGCGCGTGCGCCATTCCCATACCACCATCATTGGTCGCGCTTCCGCCAATACCCAAAATAATTTCTTCCACACCCTTTTGAAGGGCATCCGCGATAAGTTCGCCCGTTCCAAGTGTTGTCGCATTCACAAAGTCCTTTTCCTCATCGTTCAATAGTTTCAGGCCTGAGGCTTCTGCCATTTCGATATAGGCAACCCGACTTTTCGGAGCATATAAATAGGAGGAATCAATGGGCCTGAACAAAGGGTCATTTACCGTTACTTGTATCTTTTCGCCATGCAGATAATGTTTTACAACATCCATGGTACCATCGCCTCCATCTGCCAATGGTTTTTTTAAGATTTCGGCATCTTTGAACACAACCCGCAAACCTTCTTCAACGGCATCACAAAATTCAAAACCTGTCAGGGATCCCTTAAACTTATCGGGAGCGATTACAAACTTCATCGGTCGTTATTTAGTTTCAGACAACTGGAAGATACGAATGAATCCGCCTTAATTTCTTGATATGGGAGAAAAATACCTTGCATTCGCCGACCGTTTAATTTTACTTGCCTCATGAATTGATCAATAATTTTTAAGGCAAATCGAGAACTGCTCTAGCAAGTCAAGAAACTGCAGGTACGCGCTATAATTTTTAAACCGTGAAAAAAATTAATGCTGGAATTATTTATTGGATGTACTTTTAGAAAATTACCACTAACAAAAAAGTATCAATCATCGTCATCTTCACCCAACATGGCCTCGGGATCGGGCTCTACAACGGCTTCGGGATCGTCATTGTCAAAGTCTTCATAGTCGTCTTCGTCATAATGCTCCATGGTATATTCCAGCTTCGCACTTATCTTGACCAGGTATTTGGTATCTTCGGTCAACACCTCAACGGCTTCGATACGTTCGCCCTGCAAGTTTCGGAAAGAAATAATATTACGGTCGTCATAGCCATCGGGATACCGTTCGACTAAAAGCTTCAATACTTCTGGGGTCAATTTTTTGAAATCGACAATGACCCTTTTTAGATTCGGATTTGGTTTCTTACTGCTCATAGATTTAGAATTTAGGGGAAAATTAGGGACGCTTCAAGGTTCGTAGGATGTACGACAGAACAAATGAAAACAAAAAATCTCAAAAAACAAGGCGTTACGAACAAATAACTAAAAAGAAATACGGCGCTAAGTCTAAATTTTTAAAAGAAGTCAATTTTTAAGTTAAACAGCTCATTCATAGCTTATTAATTTCTAATTTTATAAACTAGAAACAAAACACATGAAACTGGAAAATAACTTTGTAACAGCCACTCTATTTTTAATTTTTTCGAGCATTAGCCCTTTATGGGCGCAAATTGCAGATGGGGTCTATATTGCCGATGTTGAAAATCAGCGCCATGAACTGAAAGTAGCCAATGGCTATTTGATTCATTCGGTCTATTCGGAAGCACCGGCAAAATTCATAAAGACTGTTGGCGGATTTTATGAAGTGCAGGACGACATGCTCAACGTAAAACTGGAATTCAATTCAAACCATGAAACCGATGGCGTCGCGGAGTTGTCGATTCCGATAGAAAAAGATGCCGGCAAGCTCCTATTTAAGACAACGCCCGAACTCCCATTTTTGCAGGTTGACTCATTGGAGCAAGAGCTGGACGGCGCCTGGCTATTCGCTACCCGTGGCCCTGACGAAGGCCAAGACCGTCGCGGTGAGGAGAACCCTAGAAAAACCCTGAAATTTTTGTTGGATGGCCGTTTTCAATGGATAGCCTATCATACGGAAAACATGAAGTTTTCTGGAACAGGTGGGGGCACATTCACCTCGCAAGACGGCATCTACACGGAAAACATCGAGTTCTTTTCGCGAGACAATTCCCGAGTGGGAGCTACGCTGGACTTCAAGTATGAATTGAAAGGAGACGACTGGCACCACAAAGGCAAGAACAGTAAAGGCGAACCGATGTACGAGATTTGGGCGCGGAGGTAGGTTAGTCGGCATGCTTATAAAACTGAATTTTTAAAGCTCCCCTCTTTTTAGAAAAGAGGGGTGTCCGCCTATGGCGGACGGGGAGATTGAGTCAACAATTTGGTCTTATTTTTGCAAATTTTGAGAGTCCCGTGACTTAATCCCTCCGGTCCGCTGAAAGCGGCCCACCTCCCTTTTTTAAAAGGGAGGAGCCCCTGAAATTCCTCAAAAAAATCCAATAACAAAAGGATGTATACAGAACAGCCTGCCAAGAGACTGACTTATAGTTTCTTTTTAAACTTCTTTTGAGTTTGAAATTTGAATTTGCACTTGAACTTTAAACCCGAATCGGCCGGTTCTCCTCCAGAGAGCGATAAGCTGCTTCTGCAATTTGCATAGCAGCAATGCCATCTTCACCGGTTATGGGTATAGGTTTTGCCTCCCGTATCGCAGCAATGAAATCTTCCATCTCTCGTAAATAGGAAGTCTCATAACGGTCCATAAAAAAATCTAGGTTGAGGTCGGAGGAAGTTCCGTTTTCAGAGACACTGTAGACATTGGTCCGGTATGGGTTTTCAATACGCAGTACCCCTTGCGTTCCGAAAATCTCCAAACGTTGATCGTAGCCGTATACCGTCTTTCTACTGCCCTCTATCACCGCCTTGGCTCCATTTTCAAACCGTAGCAGCACCATCGCCGTATCGATATCTCCTACTTCGCCGATTTCGGGATCGATAAGGCAATCACCTGTGGCATAGACCTCCACGATTTTACTTCCCATAATAAATCGGGCCATATCAAAATCGTGGATTGTCATGTCGCGAAAAAGTCCCCCGGATTCTTTTAAATAAGATACCGGTGGCGGACCGGGATCGCGGCTGATCAAATGAAGGCTCAACGGCTTTCCGATTTGCCCTTTGGAGACCGCCTTTTGCACCTTCTCAAAATCCGGATCGAACCTACGGTTAAAGGCGACCATCATGCTTACTTTATTTTCCTTGACCTTTTCCATGACCTCTTTGGCCCTTTCCAAAGACATATCGATGGGCTTTTCACAAAAAATCGCCTTCCCCGCCTCCGCAGCGCGGATCGCATAGTCGGCGTGGGTGGCACTTGGAGAACAGATCAGCACCACATCGATTTCCGGGTTGCCAAAAATCGTTTCGGCATCATCCGACAACTGTTTGACTCCATATCCAACAGCAAAATCCCTGCCCTTTTGTGATGGATTGACAACGGCCACCACCTCGGTTCCATTAATTTTAGTACACAGGTTTTCCAAATGTATCTTTCCTATCCGGCCCATGCCGATGATGCCTATTTTAGTCGTCTCCATCAGCTAAAAGTAACTATAGCCACAAAGTATTCCAAAACTACTTCCTTGCATAGTGATTAGCGGTTTGGGAATGGGGTACTTTATGAGTTTCTCTTTTTTATTCTTTGAAAATCATTTTGCCAGATAGCCCCCTCCCTAATCCTCCCCCAAGGGGGGAGGGAATCATTGTAGTGTTCCTTTCAAGCTCTAAACAATTGTAAGAGCAGCCCCCTCCCCCTGAGGGGAACAGATCATTATAAAATTTAAAGTTCTATTGACTTAGGCACATAACCAGTAATAGCTAGATCCTTAAAAATGGAGCAACCATTATATTACAAAAAGATTTAGAAATTTCTCCAGCAAAAGCGTTTACAGAGTTAGTAACAATCAAAGGTAATTATGATTTCAATAACCTATCAACCGAATTAATTGATTTAGATAAAAATGAAACTATAATTACGTATCAACCTGTTAAGTTGAAACCTATTGAAACACTTCCATCTCCTGTTGATAGACCAAATGCGCCAGAAGACATAGAATCTGTTGAGGAATTATTCCTAACAGGAAACACCATGGAGCAATTCTATAAATACCCATCTGATTATTATGATGAAGTATTAAAACGCGACCCTAATCATGTAAAAACGAATACAGCTTTAGGTTTGCAATCTCTTAAAAATGGCGATTATAAAACAGCCAGAAAACAATTCTCTAAAGCTATTAATAGACTAACGCATGATTATGTGAGGCCTTCAACTGGGGAGGCTCTTTATTATCAAGGATTAACGCTAAAAGCCATGGAGCTTTATAATGAAGCCATTGATACATTATACAGGGCAACTTGGGATCAAGCCTATCATGCATCGGCTTATTTCGAGCTGTCTCAAATATCAAGCATGCAAGGTGATTTTGATAAAGCTTTGCATCAAATAAACGAATCGCTTTCAACAAATATGAGAAATCATCGAGCTGTTGGTTTGAAAGCTTCCATTCAAAGACGCTTAAAAGATTTCGATGGTGCA
>ENA-ORXM01004497-ORXM01004497.1-marine-metagenome-genome-assembly--contig:-NODE-4497-length-12126-cov-5.120591_pt1 | contig 12126 bp, 9 predicted proteins | sample MGYA00237867_ERZ511480 | MGnify/ENA primary metagenome ERZ511480 (study PRJEB26309, sample SAMN06266103) | marine metagenome | isolation source: Algal blade | place: United Kingdom:Sidmouth, United... | reverse complement strand
GCGAGATTTTTGGAAAAAATCGTGACAAATTGTCTACGTGAATAACCCCGTTTTTAGAGTATAATCAAGAAAAATGGCGCAATCCTAAACATTAAATTTCGATTAACTCCCTATGGTTCTATAGTTTAATCTTCTTACGAATATCCCTACTCTATTATGCATAAAACACTTCATTATTTTTTGCCATCTTTCTAAGTAGGGGACTGCAGCGATATCTATCTTCGCGATAAAGATCATAAAATTCGTCCAGTCGGTTTACGCAGTTTGCAATACCTATTTCATCTGCCCACTTAAGTAATCCTTTAGGATAGTTGACTCCTTTCGTCATTGCTAAATCGATATCCTCTCTACTAGCAATATTTAGAAATAATGCATCCGCAGCTTCATTTATCAACATGATCACAATCCTATCTGCTATTTCTTGTCCAGTCTTCTCATCCTTAATAGAACCCAAATTATCAGCACCCTCACCATAATCATAATATCCTTTACCCGTTTTTCTTCCTAAGTATCCAGCTTGCGCTAACCGCTGTTGTGTAAAAGATGGTTTATATCGAGGGTCATAGTAGAATGCTTTAAACACAGTCTCTGTTACAATATAATTAATGTCGTTTCCTATATAGTCCATTAGTGTAAATGGTCCCATTTTAAAACCTGCAATATCAGTCATAGCCCAATCAATGGTGGCGACATCAGCAACGCCTTCTTCCAGTATCCGCAATGCTTCACCATAGAATGGTCGCGCTACCCTATTTACTATAAAACCAGGGGTATCTTTTGCTAGCACGGTTAACTTACCCCAGCTGTCAATAGTAGCTTTACAGCTCGAAAGCACTTTTTCATCTGTTTGGATAGCAGGTATTATTTCTACTAACTTCATCAATGGTGCCGGATTAAAAAAGTGAATGCCAATTACGCGCTCAGGATGAATACATGCACCTGCAATACTAGCTATAGAAAGTGATGATGTGTTAGAAGCTAAAATACACTTTTCCGAAACTACTTTCTCTAGCTCTTTAAAGACAGTCTGCTTTATATCTAAAGACTCTACGATCGCCTCGATCACTAAATCTGCGTCTCCAAAATTCGAAAAATCGGGCATAAAATAAATCCTCCCAAAGATTGCCTTCGATGTAGCATCATCCATTCTACCTTTCTCAACGAGACGATTCAAAATCTTCAATAGCTTATCCTTAGCTTTTTGTAATGCTACTGCATTCTTATCACAAAGGTAAACCTCATTTCCAGCACTTGCAGCTACTTGAGCGATTCCAGTTCCCATCGATCCACTCCCTATAATCCCTACTTTCATTTTCTTATATACAATTTAACAACCCTTAAATACGGGTTTCCTTTTTTCTAAAAATGCATTTACGCCTTCTCCATAATCCTCAGAACTACCAGCCATAGACTGTAGCTCTTCTTCTAAAGCTAATTGCTCTAGCACATCATTATTGAAGCTTTTGTGCAGTGCGCGCTTTGTCAATCCTAATCCATAAGTAGGCATCTTTGCCAATTTCGCACAAGTCTTAGCGATCACTTCATCAAACATTTCGTCATTGACTACCTTATAAATCATCCCCATTCTCTCAGCATCTTCCGCTGTGACTTTATCGCCTAGCATCATAAGTGCGGACGCTTTGCTACGACCTATAATCCTAGGTAAAAAATAAGTCCCAGCACTATCTGGTATAAGACCTATTTTGGAAAAGGCTTGGATGAAAGTAGCTGAAAATTTGGCGATTGTGATATCACAGGCTAGCGCAATATTTGCTCCAGCTCCAGCAGCTACACCATTAATAGCAGCTACTATAGGCTTTTCTATTTTTATTATTCGTTCAATGATAGGATTGAAATGTTCGAGCAATATCTTATCCAATTCTATGCCATTGGGTGCTACTATCTCTTGTAGATCTTGACCTGCGCTGAATGCCTTGCCAGTCCCTGTAATACAAATACATCGAACTGCATCATCGGTAGCACACATGTCCAATGCTTGCTGCACTTCTAATGCCATAGCACGATTAAAGCTGTTGTAAACTGCTGGTCTATTCAGTTGGATAGTTGCCACCCCAGCATCAGACGTAAAATTAATTAGTTCCATTATTTGAGAATTGATAAATAAAAGCTAAAAGTACAAAAAGCAGAGCTGCTTTTTAGTGACATTTAAAATAATCAAAAGGCTCTTCACAATCCAGACATTTATACTGCGCCTTACAGGCTGTAGAACCAAACTGACTGATCATTTCTGTATTGGTTGATTTACATTGAGGGCAGATTATGCCTGACTCTTCTGAGAATAAGGCACGCTTACTTTTAGAACCTCCCTGAGGCGGAGCTATACCATAGTCTTGCAGCTTTTGCTTACCTGCCTCAGATAGCCAGTCTGTCGTCCATGCTGGAGACAAAACAGTAGTTAATATAATATTTTCAAAGCCATGATCTTGCAAGGTGGATTTTATGCCTACCTCTATCATATCCATCGCAGGGCATCCAGTGTAGGTAGGAGTGATAACTATCTCTATAGCCTCCTCATGTAAGATCACGTCACGCACTACGCCTAAATCGACTATAGATAATACTGGCACTTCAGGATCGAGTACCTGTTCTAAAATATTGAGAATATTTTCTTTACTAACTGCCTGCGTCATATTACCATTCTTGTCCTGGATAGGCTCTCTGTAAGAATTGCATTTCTGCTAATAGGAAACCTAAGTGCTCCGAATGTACACCGCGCTTTCCGCCATCGTGCATCCATTTTTCCTCAGGAAATTCCAAATTTGCCTCAGCAAAAATTGTCCTGACTTCGTCATCCCAATCCGCCTTCAATCCTTCTATATCAGGAAAAATTCCTTCCGTATTACAAGCTATTTCATAATCTGCAAACTTAAATAACTCGCCTGTGTAAGGCCATAGATCTTCAAGTGCCATCTTGATTCTACGCATACTTTCTGGAGTACCATCTCCTAATCTTATCACCCATTCTGAACTCCACTTTAGATGATAGGTAATTTCTTTATTTGCTTTATCCGCGATAGCAGCCAATGGTTGATAATTAGACATAAGTAATCGCTGATAGCAATGGTAATTAAAAGCATCATAAAAAAATTGACGTAGAACAGTCTTTGCGAAGTCTCCATTTTTCTGCTCTGCCAATAGAAAATTCTTGTATTCAGTCGCATCTCTCAAGTAAGCGAGCGTATCTTCAGTAGCCCCTTCACCCTTCAATTCCGCGGCCAACTGATACAGATTTCTTGACTGCCCTACCAAGTCAAGTGCTATATTAGTCATAGCCATATCCTGCTCTAAAATAGGTCCGTGTCCACATATTTCTGAAAGTCGGTGCCCTAAGATGAGTGCGTTATCTCCTAAATGCAAAACAAAATTATACAAATGGTTGTCCATTACTTTAAATGTGTTTTAGTTCGTCTGGAAGGTTGTAAAAAGTAGGATGTCTATACACCTTATCATTGGCAGGATCAAATAAAGATTCCCCTTCATCAGGATCACTCGCAGATATGTATTTTGACTCTACTACCCAGATACTAATACCTTCATTTCTGCGCGTGTAAACATCCCGTGCATTTTGCATTGCCATTTTTTCATCACTTGCATGTAGACTACCGACATGTTTATGATTTAGTCCGTTTTTGCTACGGAGAAATATTTCCCATAGGGGCCAGTTATTCATACTAAGCTACTTTTTTCGATTTTCTATTTGCTCTTTTTTCTGCGTGCACGGTTGCGGCTTCTCTCACCCATGCACCTTCATTCCAAGATTTATTTCTTGCTTCAAGACGTTCCTTATTACAAGGTCCATTTCCTTTTACCACATTCCAAAATTCATCCCAGTCGATTTCACCAAAGTCATAATGACCACGTTCCTCATTCCATTTTATATCTGGGTCGGGGAGCGTTACATTCAACACTTTCGCTTGTTCAAAACAGACATCTACGAATTTTTGCCGCAGCTCATCATTGGTAAATCTTTTTATTTTCCATTTCATACTTTGCACAGAATTGGGCGACTCTCCGTCAGATGGACCAAACATCATCATAGCAGGCCACCACCACCTATTTACAGATTCTTGCAGCATTGCTTTCTGTTCTTCCGACCCTTTACTTAAGTTCAGCAAAATTTCAAAACCTTGACGTTGGTGAAAACTTTCTTCTTTGCATACTCTCACCATTGCACGGGCATACGGTCCATAAGAACATCTGCACAGCGGTACTTGGTTCATTATCGCAGCACCATCTACTAGCCAACCTATACTGCCAATATCTGCCCAACTCAAAGTCGGATAATTAAATATACTCGAATATTTTGCCTTCCCAGAATTCAGTTGCTCAAACATAGTTACTCTATCGATACCTAATGTCTCCGCCGCACTATATAAGTAAAGACCATGACCAGCCTCATCCTGCACCTTTGCCATCAGCGCAACTTTTCTGCGCAGCGTGGGCGCACGCGTAATCCAATTCCCTTCAGGCAACATCCCAACTATTTCAGAATGCGCATGCTGAGATATTTGTCTAATTAGCGTCTTACGATAAGCATCAGGCATCCAATCCTTTGGCTCTATTTTTTCCTCGTTGTCCACTTTAGCCTGAAATATTTCTTCAAGATTCTTTTCCATGATCTTATTTTTTAGGTCTACAAATGCATTTTTTGGCATGCCCCTTATGCACTCCTCCAAAAAGGAGTGCATAAGGGTCGGGCTTTCCGTTTGTATGCTTTCAGCTGTATGCACATTCTGCTAACGCTGCCTAAGGTATTCGTTCCTCATCCCTCATGCAGCGAGCATCATTATGCATCCATCTTCATCATATCACTTCTATCCCTCATGCGGAAACTTAATGTTAATATAATCAATAGTCACCTCTGACTACCAATGTAAGCAAATATACAAATATATAACATCAAATACGAACAATTGTTCGTATAATCAGAAAGCTTGAAGATCGGCTTCAAATACAGTGTTTAGAGACTCTAAATTGTTAAATATTGAAATTCTAGAGAGGCATAATGAACCAGACTAGTCAATATTTGAAAGAATGTATATATTTATAGACCTTTTAAAGACCAATAAGTTACGCCTTACTTTATTTCGCATGGTTATTGAATAATGTAATGGTATTATGCGTCAGTACACAAATATGTATTTGAACTAGCGCAGTTAATTATAAAGTGACCGCATGAACATATTAGGTATATCTGGGCTTTATCACGACTCCGCTGCTGCGCTTACCATTAATGGTATAGTAATAGCTGCAGCACAAGAAGAACGCTTTACACGCATAAAGCATGACAAGGAATTTCCTGTTAAGGCTATCGCCTACTGTCTGGCCGAAAGTGGACTGCGTATAGACCAACTAGATGCTGTGGTATATTATGAAAAGCCAGGTATGCGGTACGATCGCTATTTAGAATCCTACACATACTTTGCGCCCCAAGGATTTAAATCTTTCCTCGGTCACTTCCCTATTCTTTTCAAGTGGAAATACTTCTTTAAAAATAAAATTAGAAAACACCTAAGGGGTATTGAAGCATTTGACGAGAGCAGACTAAAAATACTATTCACAGAACATCATCTCTCACATGCAGCGGGTACCTACTACCCTTCTGGATTTGAGGACTCGGCTATCTTGACAATTGATGGTGTTGGAGAATACGCTAGTGCCTCTATCTGTCATGGCCAAGGCAAGAAAATAACTATTCTTAAAGAACTAAGATGGCCGCATTCATTGGGTATCTTATATTCTGCATTCACCCAATTTCTAGGATTTAAGATTAATAATGGAGAGTATAAAGTAATGGGCCTTGCGCCTTATGGCATAGTTGGTTCAGAAGAAGTCAACCGCTTTATATTTATTGCCAAAGAAAAACTTATAGATATAGCCGAAGATGGATCCATCTGGCTCAATCAAGATTACTTTCAATACGCTACTGCTAGTGGTGGAAAAATCCAAGTGAAAAAATGGGAACAATTATTCGGCATGCCGATGCGTGAAGAAGATTCTACCTTGGATCAGATACATTGCAATATGGCATTAGCTATACAGCTGATCACGGAAGAGGCGGTACTAAAAATGGCTACCGAAGCAAAGCGACTTACAGGGAGTAAGAATATTTGTCTATCAGGTGGTGTGGCACTTAATTGCGTAGCAAACGGAAAGTTACTCAAAACTAAAATGTTTGAGAACCTATTTATACAACCTGCCTCTGGTGATGCAGGTGGTGCTTTGGGTGCTGCTTATGCTGCAAATTATCTATATTTTGATCAGGATTTTCCAGCACAACGAAAACAAGAAAATGTATATTTAGGGCCTGCGTTTTCTGATCAGGAAATAGATTCCGTAATCGCGAAACATGAAAATGAGTATAGCTTTTACGAAACAGATAAAGATTTATGTGATGCCGTCGCAGGGCTCATAGCAGATGAGAATGTTATCGGATGGTTTCAAGGACGCATGGAGTTTGGACCTAGAGCTTTAGGGAACAGATCTATTCTAGGCGATGCTACGAGCTTAGACATGCAACGTAAAATAAATTTGAAAATAAAATTCAGAGAGGGCTTTAGACCTTTTGCGCCATCCGTTTTAAAAGAGGATAATCAGAAATTTTTCAACCTCGATGTGGATTCACCTTATATGCTATTAGTTACGGATGTACAAAAAAGCATGATGCGTCCATTGCCTGCCGATTACGACCAACTCCATTGGAGAAAAAAATTAGATATAAATAGATCAGAAATACAAGCTATTACCCACGTGAATTTTTCTGCTCGTGTACAGACTGTAACACCTCAGTCTAATCCAAAATATTACAATTTGATAGAATCTATCAAAGCACTTACTGGATACGGAATAGTGATTAACACCAGCTTCAATGTCCGCGGTGAACCTATTGTATGCACACCGGAAGATGCCTACAATTGCTTTTTAAAAACCAACATGGATTACCTTGTGCTGAACAACTATGTTTTCTCAAAGAAGAATTCTGTATTAAACGGGCATAAACTATCACAAAACGAACTTAGTGTTCCAGTAAATAAATAAAATCTGATGAAGTTAAATAATCCGATACTAGCGCTAATTTCTTCTCTATTCTATATTATAGTTTTACTTCCCATGTCGTTGTTGACCAAGGGATCAAAAGGTAGAAAGCTTTTTCATTTTGACAAGAAACTTGGTGGCAGCTATTTTCATGAACGGAATCATAGCTATACGAAGAAGGATTTTGAGGAACAATAGATCCTAATATGCAAAACTTAAAACCTACCTATTTCTTCGATTTTGAAAGCGACGAAATCCAATATCTCATCTCTGAGTTCAATGTCGACATACTCACTGCTACCGAAAAAACTATTGGTTTATATTTAAAAGTGAGAGATGGATGGAGATATGATCCATATACACTAAGTATTCAAAAAGAAAGCTTTGTCGCTAGTGGCATAGTAAAAAAGTCAACTGGTCATTGTATAGACAAGTCAATCTTATTAATAGCTGGTCTTCGAGGCTTAGGCATCCCAGCTAGGATACATCTCGCCAAAGTCAAAAACCATATTGGCGTAGAACGCCTAATAGAAAAATTCGGAACAAATGAACTTACTCCGCATGGTATGGTCAATGTATTTCTAAATAACAAGTGGCTTAAGCTCTCCCCTGCTTTTAACAAGTCGCTCTGTGACATATACGATGTACCAGCTTTAGATTTTGATGGCAAATCAGATTCGTTTCTGCAGGCATACACAAGTGATGGTAGCCTTTTCATGGAGTATCTAGAGGACTATGGCCATTATGAGGAACTGCCCTTTGACTTTATGGTGCAAAACATGAAGTCCCATTATCCTAGTATTTTTGAAAAATATAAAGATCAAAACATGTTTTATCTCTAGGCTCTAATACTAAAGTCAAAATTACACGCTTTCATAATTGCATGTAAGCTCAATAATTACGCATCATAGCAAAAAAGTTTAGCTTGGCAGACATAAATAATATTATTAAGTTTTACAGAGATTGTTATCAGTTTGAAAAAAAAGGTTGCCCAAATTTATGACTATCTTGAACCAAATATTTATGAAGCCATAGAGGCTGTTTAATATTATGAAAATTTAAATTGTGCAGAGGTATATGATGCAATTGCAGAAATAGGGGTAGATCATATTTATGAATCTTGCATCGTTTCGGGAGTCAAGTTAGATTTAGCAGTGATAAAAAATGGAAAAACATACGCGATTGATCTGATTGGGTATCCTGGAAATTTTTCTAGACAATTCACTTTCGAACATTTACAAATGCTACAAAGAATGAATCAGCCCGTATTTTTCATACCCTATAGCAGCTGGGTTCTAGAAAGAGAAAAAACAGTCGATCAGCTCAGTAAGTTTCTAAGTAAGTAAGATTCCCCAGCTAATCAATTTTGAAGTTTGACAATGAACGTAATAGGAATTTAACTATCTTCAAGCTATGAGTACTTTTGGCAGAATTATTTCAATTTTAAATATACCTTTACTAGGTATTTTGCCTTTTTATTAATTATAGCTAGTACTTCTCCAATTTTATTAATAGTATTTCTTTTCCCTATTATAGGGCTAATTAATAGCGTTTTATTTTATCGCAATAGAAATAGATCTAAATTTAAACCTTCAAGATTCGATAGTTTTTTGGCGGCAATACCTATTGTCAATGTGGCTATTATTCTGTTTTTTATAGGCAGTTTGATTATTTATAATCTTTCGCAATGATTCAAGAAGAAGTACTCTGAATAGTGTAAATATTTTCATTATAAAAATTCAATTTCCTTTTTTTTGGACTAGCGCTGTGCAGTGGTGACGCGATAGCGGCAGTCCCGAGCAAGCTAAGTGTGGGTAGCGGACAAGCGCATTTTCACGCTTGTCCGCTGCCCATACTTGGTGAAGCCGAGGGACCGAGGCGAATGCCGAGTCACGGAACATAGCGACCCCACAGCAAAAAGAATGACCTATTTTTTTTAGGTCACTCTTTTTGCTGTGGGGAAGGCCCCTCATAATTATAATGCTCTATAAGATTCTAAGGATTGATAATAATCTTCTCTGTAATCATGCCACGCTTGGAAGAAATGTTTAACAGATAAGTTCCAGCGGATAAATTTTTGAGATCTAAGGATATATTTTTATTTGGTGTGATGGTGTGTTCATATTGGTAAACAGTTTGCCCGACGATATTCATCACACGCACGCTATAAAGATTTTCGGTGAAGGCCTGATTCGTTTGGATAGTCAAGTTTCCTTTAGTGGGGTTCGGGAAGACGGACCAGTGTTTTTTACTTATTGAGGATATTGCATTGGGGTTTTCTACAAAGTAGTTAATAACTAATGTGCTATCGCAACCATAGGAGTTAGTGTAATACTCTAGGATAGTAGTGTCAACAGTTAGGCTAATATTATTAACTATGGTTCCGTACGCTACGTTAAAGTTTTGGGCCTCCACATGGACAGGTAAAACATGTATATTGACAATCTCAAAACTATCCAAGTACGGTAATTCGTGCAACACACTAAGGACGGTATCCTTTGTGTATACAACTTTATTATACATTTGGTTAGCACATAGTTCTACTTGCTCCACATTATATGCAAGGGGTGTCTCGATAGTATGAAAAGCAGTATTGGTAATAATTGCTTCATTAAAGTCAAAATAGATTGCCGCTGTATTTTCTATTTTCGTGCCTGGTAAATTGCCTTCTACTTGGTTAATCGAGAATTCTACAAATCCGTTTGACGCTACTAAATTGGTAGTGCTATCAGGAAGTAAAATATTATTAAACGTAAAGACCAATATATTTTCATCTTCAATATTTATGTTGTAGGCATGGCTACTAATACCTGCATTAAAGGTTGTCATATCCAACTCACTTGCTATGGTATCTCTAATAACGACTGTGAAAGCAGTATCCGTTCCAGTATTCTGAAATCTAATTTTGTATTCCAGATCTTGGTCACTAGGAATAAAATGTTCTTCTCCCCAACCCGTTGGTATTGCCGTTTTATCATTTGGATCATAGGACCCAATATTTCTTTGACAAGAGACATCCGTGTAAGGATTTCTTAAAAAAGGTGTTATTCGAATATCTGGACTAAGTAATGAACCACAATCAGATAATCCAGTTATATAGCCAGGATTGGAAGCATCTTGCTCAACTACTATTCTATACTCCTTACCAGAATTTTTCTGAGTACCCTTAAAAATTTGACCTGGCTCCAACGACAAAGAAATAACATTTATTAATTTTGATTCTATGTATTCAAAAAATGAGATTTCTTCAATAGTAGATGCACCTCCTGTATTTGCAATTTCGTAATATGTAGTATCTCCATTGCATCCAAGGCTTAATTCTATATTAGCGTTTATAGATATCGAATCAGGCTCTCCATCAAGGCAAATAGTATCTGGGTATATACGCGCAGCTATACAGTGCTCTTGTCCTAGCTCTGTGTCTGAGCAGTTGGGCGTAACGTTAAACGAAAAGTATCCACACTCGCCAATTTCTAATGCTCCTACATTAAAGTTTACCTTCTTACCTTCTTGACTTAATAGAGGAATTGAGGAGCCTTCAAAATCTAAAAATTCATCCATCTCGATATCAATGATTACATCTTCCTCATCACTCTGAGTCTTATTGCAATATTTAACTCTTACACTATTACTAAAGCACCTTCTCAATAATGGATAACCAACATCTACCGTCATATAACATGGTTCAGATAAATTAGAATCAACCACTGCATCCTCAGCTACGCCTAGAATTACTTCAATTGTGAAATCACAGATATCTCCTTCAAAACCATCAATAAGCAAGTAGACCTCTGAACCAACGATTACCGATTGAGAAACAACATTTAACTGTTCAGGAGTACCAAAACTGGCACAGATTGAGATTGCTTCGCTAGAGTTACAGTCATTGGTCGTAAATAACATGGCTTGAAGACCTAAGTTATTGTCACAATTAGAAGGTATAATACTTATCACAATTTGCTCACTGCTCGCGATAAATTTAAAATAAATATCGTTTTCGATAATCCCACAAAACTCATCTGGCATGAATCCCAAATTATTCTGATTATCAAACCTGTTTGACCCTTGATAGCCATCTAACTCGCATCCAACTAAGGGGGCTAGATCGCAAATCATCCCTGGTAAGACGTCTTCAGGACATTGGGCGCGTAAATTATAAAAGGATATAACAATAGCGATAATAATTAGACAACAGTTTTTTAGAAGCATTATAGTAGTGATTAGATTCAGAGGTTCTCTAGCTCTCAAAATTAAAAATGGTATCAGAAATCCTACATATTATAAGAATCACAAATAAATAAAATTCGTAGAATTAAAGAAATGTGTCATTCAATATATTGCTTCCTAACTGCATAATTATTTGCTACGTATTGAATATCATACAATTAGAATTATTTTACTTTAATAGTAATAACCGATTTATAACATTTCACATAGTATAAATATATAACGTGGATTATAATCAAAACTGAGAGCTGTAATTAATAACAATGGTGTTTCGGATTTATATAGGCATAAAAAAAAATCCATGCTTATTCACTAAAAAACAAGCAGGGATTTCTCTTCATAATTTATGCAATCCTAAGGATTGATAATAATTTTCTCTGTAATCATTCCATGCTTGGAAGATATGTTTAATAGATACGTTCCAGCGGATAAATTCTTGAGATCTAAGGATACGTTTTTATTTGGAGTTATTGTGTGATTCTGCTGATAGACGGTTTGTCCGATAATATTCATTACACTCACCTTATAAATATCATCGACAAAAGACTGATTTGTCGTGATAGTCAAGCTTCCCTTGGTAGGATTTGGATATACGTCCCAATAACTTTTATCCACTAGGGATACTGAATTAGATATTTCTACGATATAGTTTTTAATCAAGATACTATCGCAGCCAAAGGAATTGAAATAGTCCTCAAATATAGTCGTGTCCGCTGTAATAAGGGTGTTATTGATATAGGTACCAGATTCTACATTGAAATACTGAACCGTAGAATCAACGTTCAATAAATGAATATTCACAATGGCGAAGCTATTCAAATAGGGCGATGCATGCAGCACACT
>ENA-ORXM01004494-ORXM01004494.1-marine-metagenome-genome-assembly--contig:-NODE-4494-length-12128-cov-8.992117_pt1 | contig 12128 bp, 9 predicted proteins | sample MGYA00237867_ERZ511480 | MGnify/ENA primary metagenome ERZ511480 (study PRJEB26309, sample SAMN06266103) | marine metagenome | isolation source: Algal blade | place: United Kingdom:Sidmouth, United... | reverse complement strand
GAGTTTCCAACGACAACCCCTACAGCGAGTCACAATTCAAGACCCTGAAACAATCACCCCGATTCCCCGACCGGTTCACCAGCCTCCAAGCGGCCCGCCACTTCGCTGACGACTTCATGCACGAGTCACGATATGCGGGTGATCCGTCAGCAGTTTGTGGGGGCCGGTCAGGATGTCTGATGTGGTCTTCTCTCCGTGTCTTATTCAATCCCGTGCTGGTGATCAGCATCTGATTCAGATCGGGCATGTTCTGCTCGATTCGTATATGGAGCTTGTTGCGGCGAGGTGCCGCCCGAACACGGTGTTGGCGCAGGCCTATGACCTGAAAGTGTTCTTCTCGGTCATTGAGAAGGAACCGGTCGAAGTCGCGACGGCGGACGTGTTGGCGTTCATTGCCGAGCAGCGTGAACCGCGACGGGGCTCGAACGTTGTCCGAATTGAGGACGGTGAAGCGGGGTTGTCGGCCCGGACGATCAAGCGGCGGCTCGCTACGGTTGCTGGGCTCTATGACTATCTGATCGTTTGCGGCGAGGTCACCGCAAACCCGGTGCCCAGAGGGCTGGCAAGTCGGCGAGGGGGCCAACGGGCGGTGCGGGGTGTGCCATTGATCCGGGCTCCCAGAACGTTGCCTCGAATCGTGGACCCGGCCGAGATCGACGCGTTCTGTGCCGCGTTGCGCAAGCACCGTGACCGGGCGATGGTCGACGCGATGCTGCTGGGTGGTCTTCGCCGCTGCGAAGTTCTCGGGCTCCGCTTCGAGGACATCAACGCCGGCGAAAGGCGGGTGTTCGTTGCTGAAGGCAAGGGTGGTCACCAACGCATCGTGCCGGTCTCGTCGCGGTTCTTCACCGCGCTCGCCGCCTACCTCGCAGAGGAACGACCCGACAACGCCACCACCGACCACGTCTTCGTCGTGCTGAAAGGCCAACGGCGCGGTCAGCCATTGAGCGCTGCGGGGCTGGACGAGATCGTGTCCGGTGCTCGCAAACGCGCAGGGATCGACCGGCTGACATGTCACCAGCTCAGGCACACCTGTTTCACCAGGTTGCGTGAAGCAGGCATGGCTTTGGAGGCAATTCAGGCTCAGGCCGGGCACCGTTCGATCGAGTCGACACGCATCTACCTGCATCTGGCCAACGACTGGCTCGCCGGAGAGTATCGGCGAGCTATCGAAGCAATTGACGCTCAACAGATCGGCGAGTGGTGATGCCAGCAGCGCTGAAACTCGACGAGCGATCCCTCGCTGACCTCGATGCTTTCGCAGAAGCGCTCACAGCAGTCGGGAACACGGCGTGGCGCTCGACGCTGTCGTCAGCTCGAACCTTTAGTGGTCGGGTGGAGCGTGCCGGCGGCTGGGACCATGTCGACCTTGAAACCCAGCTCGATTGGATGCGCCGGGCTCGACCGTTCGTGTCGTGGCTACTCATCAACGGCCGCATCACCGCCACCGCCGATTTCTTGGCGTTTGCCGATCTACGGCTCGGCGGCACTGCCCGCAAACACCTCCCCGACACCCACGCCTGGTTCGCTGCCGCGACTACTCGGCTGGATGCCTCAACTGCTGACACTGCGCTGCAGTGGAACGTTCTGTGCAAGATCGCAGCACTGTCTGGCTGTCGACCAGACGATATTGACACCGAACGATTCGTGGCGGCACGCGTCGCGATCTATGACGCATACACCCGCCGTGGCAAACCCGAGGCTGGCCGCAACGTGCGAGCGATCTTTCACCGGCTGCAGTTGACGTTGTTCCACGACAACAAGATCGAGTCGCTCACCCCAGCTGTGGTGAAGACACCAGTGAGCGTGTCTGGATGGGAACCAATCACCGCTTTCTACAAGACCAACGCCAAGCGCTACATCGAACAAGTCACCTTGAGTCTGCGGCCATCGACGGTGAAACACATCGAGCTACACCTACGCACCTTCGGCACCTGGCTCGCTGAAAACCATCCCGAGATCATGAGCTGCGCCGACCTTGAACGCCACCACATCGAGGCCTTCAAGAAATGGCTCACCGTTCACCCCCGACCCCGCACCGGCAAACCACTGGCCCGCACCTCAATCAAAGAACAACTCATCAACCTCGGCTGCTTCTTTGATCGCACCACCGAATGGGGCTACCCCAACACACCCACCCGGCCACTGATCTTTGTCGGCGACCTGCCCCGCATCGACCGGCCACTGCCCCGATTCCTCGACGACGCCGCCGCAGCCAAACTCGCCAGAGCCACCCGCACCGAACCCAACCTCGTGACAAGGATTATCGTCGAGATCCTTGCCCGCACCGGCATCCGACTCAGCGAACTGCTCGGCCTCACAGTTGACGCCGTGGTGCAGATCGGATCGGCGTTCTGGCTCCGCATACCCATCGGGAAACTCCACAACGACCGCTACATCCCGCTCCACCCTGACCTCAAAGAACTACTCGACGACTGGACAACCAACCACCGCCCAAAGGGCCTGCGCAGCAACCGACTCCTCATCGAAAACGGCAGACCCATCACCAAACTTCGGGTCGCCAACGCCGTCAGCCACGTCGCGAACGCTGCCGGGATCGGACATGTCACACCACACCAGCTACGACACACCCTCGCCACCCAAGCCATCAACCGCGGCATGAGCATCGAAGCCATCGCAGCCCTGCTCGGCCACAAAACGCTCGCCATGACCATGGTCTACGCCCGAATCGCCGACAAGACCGTTGCCGACGAGTACTTCGCCGTCACCGAAAAGGTCGAAGCACTCTACGGCCAACCACAACAACTCCCCGCCGACGACGAAGGCAACGAGATGCGCAAACTCCGCGCCGAGATGCACCAACGCATGCTCGGCAATGGCTACTGCGCCCGACCCGTCGAACTCGACTGCCACTTCGAATCAATCTGCGAGTCCTGCACGATGTTCGTGACCACAATCGAGTTCAAACCCACCCTCCGCAAACAACGCGACGACGCCGCCAAAAAAGGCCAAATCGGCCGAAAGAAGATCTTCGATGGACTCATCGCCCGCCTCGACGACCAAGCCTCATGACACCACCGCTTGACACGATCACCCGCATAACTACAACCACAACCACCGACACTCAAGCCTCGGCTACCACACCCCAGCCGACATCCACACCGGCCGAGCCCACACCATGCGCGCCAAACGCCAAACCGTCCTCGACCACGCATACCAAACCCACCCCCACCGCTTCCGCCACCCACCCCAAGCACCCAAAATCCCAACCCACAGCTACATCAACCCACCCCAGGAGAAACCAAACAACTGAACCACCAGATGTCTCACCCACACTGACACGTACCGGCACGACGTTCACTGTCACACCCCCCTGTCAGAGTGGTTGGCATGACGGTTCTCGATCTCGACCCACCACAGCATCCGCTTCGTCTCGTCTCATCCAATGGCCCGGTACCGACCCGCAATTCTCGGTATCGCAAGACCACTCCGTTGTATGGCGATGCCCGAGAGCTCTACCGGCAGGTGCTGCAATTCGCGCTCGAACATCAGATACCCATCGATGCCGATGCGCTCCGCGTGGTACTCGGCACCAAGCAGTCATTGTCGGCCACCCCAGCACGAGCCTTTTCGGCGGCGGGGATCTGGCAGCTCATGTTCGTCGACGTTGTCGCCAGTTGTCGTACCCGCAAGCTCGATGTGCCCGCTGGTTGTGCCAACGCTCTACTGCACACCATCGAATATCTCGAAGCAACCCAAACGTTCCACGAACTCAGCGATCTCACCGACGATCTCTACGACGCGATCGACGAATGCACAGGCGGCTGGGTCGATGACCTACACCCAACGGCGCCCAGCAAGGCCCGTCGTTCGCTACGATCGGGACGTGGCTCGAAACGCACCTGATCCCTCAGAGCGGCGCACCTCGTCGCGAGTGACCAAGTCACAGGTACCACGGGCGACTGGTTCGCGTCAGTCGCAACCGCGCCCACGGCGTGATCGCCGCAAGTTCTGGACACAGGTGATCGCAGCATTTCTCGTGCTCGCCATGCTGTTACCGGTGCTCATCGCCTTCTTCTAGTCATTGCACGGGCGCCCCATTGCGGGCGTGCCAGCTTCCAGGACATTTCCAGCACTACTCTGGCTGGCACCTCGTCCGGGAGCTGTGGTGATCCGCCAGAACCGAGCTGTGCCAATTCTGCTGGTGCTGACCTTTGCATTCATTCTCTATCTCGGTGGCTGCTTCGGCACCAACGACACGACCACGGCAGAAACCGAGACGTCGACACCGATTCCCACATTGACGGCGCCACCTATCGTCGATCCTGGCATCACGCCGCCAGCGACAGCCGAGGAGCCGTTCTATTACACGATCCAATCAGGTGACCAGCTGGCTGCGGTCGCCTCCAGCTTCAATGTCACCCTCGATCAGATCATCCGGGCCAACCCCCAGCTCGACCCCAGTCTCTACTTCGCAGGCGACCGTTTGTTGATCCCGGGGGCCACCACCAACAACGAGACCGTCGAGAATCTGGGACCCGAACGACCCGACGGTGTGAGCGTGACCTACGTGGTGCAGCCCGGCGACACCCTGGGGGTCATCGCGCAGACATGGACGGTCAGCCTGGAAGCGATATACGAGGCCAACCCCGACGTCGACGCTGCCAGCTTGCAGCCGAATCAGCTGTTGGAGATTCCGCCATGGGGTAGCGGGATCGATGCATCGGAGCTCAGCCCTCGTGTCACACCAGTTGCTTCTACCCGCTCTCCGAATGACCCACCGCTCGAGCACCAGGTCGTCGCCGGGGACTTCATTTCCGCCATTGCCGAGCTCTACAACGTGACGAACAGCCAGATTGTCGACGCCAACGGTCTCGACAACAACGGCAACGACATCCAGGTCGGCGACACCCTGCTGATCCCGCCTCCGCTCGCCCCCAACGACGACGGCTAGTTCACGCGGTCGGTAACGATTGGTGATTCGAGCGAGCGCAGCCGCGTTTGTCGCAGGCCGCAACAATCGACACTCCTTTGGGGCGCAATGCCGGTTTCGAGAACGCCACCAGCAGCCTCGAAGTGTCGCTCACACCCATGCGACCGATGCCGATGACGACGGCTAATGCCGTAGCTTCGGCCAGAACGCACTGCAGACGCGACAGAAGCCGCTCGCTGGTTTCAGCGAGCGGCTTCTGGTCAGAGGATCTCGGTTGTCGAGCGATTCAGCTCTCAGCGATGGTGATGCTCTCGATGACCAAGTCGGTCTTGGGTCGGTCGCCGGGTGCGGTGGGAACCGCTTGCATCTCGCTCACGAGTTCGAGGCCGCCAACGACCTGGCCGAACAGTGAGTACTGCGGGGGCAAGCCCACGCCGCTGGCGCCACTTACGATGAAGAATTGGCTGCCATTGGTATTCGGGCCGGCATTGGCCATGGCCAGGGAACCAATCTTGTAATCGCCAGCATTCGGTAGCTCGTCATCGAAGCGGTAACCGGGGCCACCCATGCCGCTGCCCTCAGGGCAGCCACCCTGGCACATGAAGCCGTTGATGATTCGGTGAAAGACCAGACCGTCGTAGTAGTGATAGCGGGCCAGGACGACGAAATTGTTCACCGTCTTGGGCGCGATATCGGGATAGAGCGCAATGGTGAGATCACCCATCGACGTCTTCATGGTGGCGATGTAGGTCTTGGTTGGATCGATGCACATCGGAGGTGCTTCGTCGAACGAAGTCATCCGTGGGCTCGAACCATCTGCTGCAGGGCATTCAGTCATGGATTGAGCCTATAAGTCTGCACTCGGTTCACAGCGGCTCAGCGACACGCTTGCGCCTGGGCTTTGGGACGAGTTGTCGGGTCACTACAGTGCGCCCTGGAAGTTTGACGTGGGGAGAACACGTGGAGATCAAGAAGGTCGCCGTCATCGGCGGCGGCACCATGGGCTCGGGCATTGCCGAAGTGTGCGCAAAGTCCGGCCTGGACACCATCGTGATGGAGCCCGAGGCCGCAGCGGCAGAAGCTGCTCAGGCTCGCATCAACGGCTCGATGGACAAGGCTGTCGCTCGAGGCCGCCTCAGCGAAGAAGATCGCGCCGCGACCGGGGCGCGCTTGAGCTACACCACCGACATCAACGCGCTCAACGATCGTGACTTGGTCGTCGAAGCCATCATCGAGAACGAAGCCATCAAGCTCGATCTGTTCAAGCGCCTCGACGAAGTCACCCCCGACCACTGCATCCTGGCGTCGAACACCTCGTCGATCCCGCTCATCAACATCGGAACAGCCACGAATCGCCCCGACCGAGTACTGGGCTTGCACTTCTTCAACCCGGCCACGGTGCAAAAACTGTGCGAGATCGTCGTGTCGATCGCCACCGACGAGTCTGTCGTAGTAGCGTGCGAGAAGTTCGCACAAGACACACTGGGCAAGGAAACAATCCGGAGCCGAGACCGTGCGGGCTTCGTGGTCAACCGGTTACTCGTGCCGTACCTGCTGCAGGCCATCTCGCTACTCGACACCGGCCAGGTCACCGCCGAAGACATCGACAATGGCATGATGTTCGGCTGCGCCCACCCCATGGGCCCACTCACCCTGTGTGACTTGATCGGCCTCGACACCATCAAGTCCGTGGCCGACGTGCTCTACGAAGAGTTCAAGATCCCCACCTACGCCCCACCCCCACGCCTCAAGCGCATGGTCGCCGGAGGCCTACTAGGCCGAAAAACCGGCCAAGGCTTCTACCAGTACTGATAACTGCTGGCATTCGCCAGATCCCTCACACAAACCACTCCCCGCCGCTCCTCCGTCGCACCTCAAACCACACCCGACGACACTGGCATTCGCCAGATCGCCAGCCGTTCCCACCCCCGCCTCGTCCCTCGCCGCGCACACACGCCAACACCACCGCACGCCTTCGGCTGCAGCTGGCATTCGCCAGATCACCCCCACAACGCCCGCCAGCAACGGCGTCGCCAGGGAGCGATCTACGACAAAACAAGGCGGCGCAGCCAAAAATGGATCATGGTCGGCGGCCACCCCCCAGCAGCCGCCGACCATGAGAAACTTCCCCGGAAAGGGTCGAGCTACCTGTGACTTTAGCTACAAACTTGCCGAACCCGACAGATTCGCCGTGTGATCGTGGCGTTCAGCCCACAAGCCGTTCGGCATCGAGGGTCGCTGGCGTGTACCGAACCCTACGTGGTGTTGCCTCGCCGACCGCCGCGGCGTCGCCGCAGGACCAGCACTCGTCGGCTTGGTTTCCGCGCCAGGTGACATCGCAGGTAGCGCAGACCATGGTGGTCGTTCGGGGCGTATCGCCGAATCCTTTTGGGGGCATTGGGGCCACAATAAGGACCGAGTCTCATCGCAACGCGGATACCCGATAAAGTTTCCCACAGGCAAGTGCCCGGCCCGCGGCCGCTAAAAAATGTCCCCACCGGCGTACGACGCCGCTTCGGGGTACTGATCGCTGATGGCAGCAATACGAAGTACCACCGCCAGAGTCTGCGCAGGTGCTCGACCCGCAAGTTCCAGCGGCTCGCCGAGCAGTGCAGCCAGATCCTGAGCATTCAGCGGCAGGCGGTCGTCGGCGGCAAGCCGGTCGACCAGGGGGGTGAATCCGGCGTCGGCCTGTCGAATGTCCAAGGCGGTTGCAACCGCATGTTCCTTGATGACTTCGTGGGCGCTCTCTCGGCCGGCGCCGGCCTTTACCGCAGCCATGAGAATGCGAGTAGTCGCAACGAAGGGCAGGTACTCGGCGAGCTCTCGATCGGCAACGGCAGGGAACGCGCCGAAACCTTCGAGCACGCTCATGAACGTCTCGAACAATCCATCGATCGCCAAGAACGCGTCGGGCAGCGCCACCCGGCGTACAACCGAGCAGCTGACGTCGCCTTCATTCCACTGGTTGCCGACCATGCCCGACACCATGGTGAGGTGGCCTCGCAGGATCGACACGAATCCGTTGATTCGTTCGCAGGATCGGGCGTTCATCTTGTGAGGCATCGCTGATGAACCCACCTGGCCGGCGGCAAATCCCTCGGTGACCAGGTTCTCGCCCGCCATCAATCGGATGGTCGTTGCCAGGTTCGCCGGACCTGACGCCAGTTGCACCAGCGCAGAAACAACATCGAAGTCGAGCGATCGTGGATACACCTGGCCGACGCTGTCGAGCGTGGATGAGAACCCGAGGTGCTCGGCGATACTGATCTCGAGCTGCTGCACCTTGGTGTCGTCGCCCTCGAACAGATCGAGGAGGTCCTGCTGGGTGCCGACCGGGCCTTTCATGCCACGTAGCGGGTACCCCGCAATCAAGCTTTCGAGCCGGTGAAACGCGATGATCAGCTCTTCGGCTGCGTTGGCAATTCGTTTGCCCAGCGTGGTCACCTGGGCAGGCACGTTGTGCGACCGACCCACGATCGCCGATTCGCTGTGTTCAGCTGCGAGCGCACCCATGCGGTGCAGCACGGCGACCGCGCGGTCACGAGCGAGTTCGAGGCTGCGTCGGATCTGCAATTGTTCGACATTCTCGGTCAGGTCACGAGAAGTCATGCCTTTGTGAATGTGCTCGTGACCCGCAAGCGCAGAGAATTCTTCGATACGGGCCTTGACGTCGTGGCGAACAATACGATCGCGTGCATCGATCGATGCCAAGTCGACCTGATCAACGACGGCCTCGTAGTCTTCGATCACGCTGTCCGGGACCTCGAGACCGAGATCGTGCTGCGCCCGTAACACGGCAACCCAGAGCTGGCGCTCGAGAATCACCTTGCCCCGACGCGACCAGATGGCGGTCATGGCAGGCGATGCGTATCGCGTTGCCAGCACGTTCTCGAACTCGTCACTCATCGGTAGTCGCCGGTTCTGGCCCTAGTTGACTAGGCAGCCTGGTTGTAGTGAACGATCTGTTTGCGGCCGGGGCCAACACCGATCAAGCTGATCGGCACGCCGATGCTTGCTTCGAGCGCAGCCAGGTAATCGAGCGCCTTCTGCGGTAGCTCGTCACGAGTGGTTACGCCGGTGAGATCGGCCTGCCATCCCGGCATCTCTTTATAAATCGGCTTGGCGTGATGGAAATCGCTCTGGTGATAGGGCAACTTCTCGTGCCGCACGCCATTGACATCGTATGCTTCGCAGATTTTGACGGTGTCGAGTTGGTCGAGAACATCGAGCTTGGTCAGCGCGATTTCCGACAACGAGTTGACTCGCACGGCGTGGCGCAGCATGACGGCATCGATCCAGCCCGTACGACGACGCCGCCCGGTGTTGGTGCCATATTCATGACCGATATCGACAAGATGATCGCCGACGGAGTCGAACAGTTCCGATGGAAATGGCCCGGAGCCGACGCGAGTCAGGTACGCCTTGGCCACGCCGACAACCCGATCGATATGGCGAGGACCAACCCCGGCACCGGTGCACGCGCCACCAGCGGTTGGGTTCGAGGAGGTGACGAAGGGATAGGTGCCATGGTCGAGGTCGAGGAACGTTGCTTGGGCGCCTTCGAACAGCACGTCGCCGTCGTCTTCGAGCACGGTGTGCACCAGATCGATGGTGTCGGCCATATGGCCTTTGAGACGGGGTGCGCACTCGCCGATATAGGTCTCGACCAGTTCGTCTACTTCGTAGCCGAGCTTGTTGTAGACCTTGGCCAGCAGCGCATTCTTTTCGTGTAGTACGACTTCGAGCTTGGCCCGGAAGATCTCTTCGTCGAACAGATCCTGAACGCGAAGGCCAACACGTGACGCTTTGTCGGCGTAGGCGGGGCCGATACCGCGCTTGGTAGTTCCCAGCTTGTTCTTGCCGAGATGCCGTTCGAAGACAACATCGAGCATCTGGTGATACGGCAAGATCAAGTGCGCATTCGCTGACACGCGGAGCTTAGATACATCGACTCCCCGAGCCGTGAGCATGTCCATCTCGCGCAGTAGTACGAGCGGGTCGACGACAACACCGTTACCGATGATGGGAGTCAGGTGCGGATACAAGACACCACTTGGAATGAGTTGAAGCGCGAATGATTCGCCGTCTACCACGAGGGTATGGCCAGCGTTGTGGCCACCCTGGTAGCGGACCACACATTGCGCTTCCTTGGCGAGGAGGTCGACGACCTTGCCCTTGCCTTCATCACCCCATTGGGTACCGACGACGATGGTCGCTGGCACGGCGGCCTACTTTCGGTTGCTTGCCGTTACTCGCCAACCTTATCTGGTTTGCGGAGGGCAACCGAGCGAATTGCGTGGCGACGTGGCGTGGCCGCGCAAACAGGCCATGCAAAACGACGACAGCCCGTGAACCGAAGTCCCCGGGCTGTCGTCGATCAGATCTCCTGGCCGAGCCAGGTCACTGCATGGAGTTGGTGTTAGTCCTTGTCCTTTTCACGGCGTGCGCCGATCAGCATCGTTCCGCCAACGGCCATCATTGCAATGGCCAGGGAGGCAAGAACATTGCTGCTCGAACCAGTCATAGCCAAAGGAGCCTGTGCTACCGGAGCAGCCGGCACTGGATCGCGTCCAGGAGCGTTGGTGATGTTCGGGTACGCAAACGGTGGTGCCTGCGTGCTCACTACTGGAGGACGCACAACCGTCACGCTGACCAAACCAGCGTCGACGTTGACGACGTTCACCCCGACTCCTAGAGAGACAACGCCACTCTCGCCTGTTGTCGGCGAGATGTCGTTGTCGACATTGTCATCAGTGCCAGCGTCTTGTGATCCAATCTTGAGGCCTGTCGGAGGAGTGACCACCACGATGTAGTTGCCCGCAGGCAAGTTTTCGAAGAGGTACTTGCCGTCAGCAGGTGTCCTCTGCTGGTCACGCAGGACACCCTTGGTGCCATCTGCGTTCGCTTCGAACAGCTGCACGATTGCGCCGCGAACTGGGGTCTCATTTGCGTTGCGGATGCCATCGTTGTTTGCGTCCAAGAACACTCGGTTGCCGAGTGATCCCAGAGGTACGAGACCTGCATCGACCGTCGAGTTGACGGTACCGGCTGCAAGGGTGATGGTTCCGGAGACACCAGCGTCGTCGACATTGCTGTCGAGAGCTTCGTTGTCGCCCGCTGCTTGTGGTGAGAAGGCGAAGCTGTCGTTGGGCAACACCACCGTGACGGTGTAGTCGCCTGGGTCGAGCGCTACCTGCCACAGGCCATTAGCGTCGGTCTCTTGGGTGGCCACCAGTTCGGTACCACGGAAGACCTGAACGACCACGCCTTCGACGGGTTCTTCGTCAGCGTCTTGGATTCCATCGCCATCGGCGTCGAGGAATACCTTGTCGCCAAGGACTGCCTGGTCAACCACAGGGATGACAGCCGGAGTCGGATCGTTCTCGCCGTCCTCGTCGCCCGTTCCGTTGCCGTCAGGGTCAGGGACCGTGCCGTCGTCGGAGACATCGGAGACTTCGACGCCGAGTGGCGAAGTGCCGGTTGCGGTGGCGGTGTTCAGATAGGTCTGCCCGGGAACGAGGTCCTGGACGGTAATCGTCCACACTGCCGTACAGCTTTCGCCGACGTCGAGTGTCGCTATACCCAAGAACGCCGCCGCAGCATCACAGGTGCCTGCACCCGGTACTGGACCGGTGAAGGCGACCCCGCCAAACACTGCATCGAAGTCATCGGTGATACCAACGCTCGAGAGCGGAGTCTCGCCAAGGTTCTCGATGACAAAGCTGAATTCGATGACGTAGGCGCCATCGGAATTGGCGGTTGGGCCCGAGGTCAAGGCTTTTGCCAGACCAATTGCGGGGATGAGCGGTGCAATACCAGCATCGACGGTGGTGATGTCGGTACCTTCGCCCAGTGTGATGACGTCGGTCTGGCCGGTAGCCGGATCAGCGTCGGAGTCAACGGCGTCGTCGCCGGCATCTTGCGGTGAGAATTCTCGACCATCGGGAGCAACGAACTCGACGATGTAATCGCCAGCTGGCAACTCGCCAAAGATGTAATTGCCGTTCTCGTCGGTGACGAAGGAGTCGAGCTCGTTACCCTCGGCGTCCAACAAGTTCACGGTCACATTGGCAATACCAGGCTCGCCTGGATCCTGCACGCCATCACCGTTCAGGTCATCGAAGACCAGGTCGGAAATGGAACCAACTGGCAGTGGTGCAATACCAGCATCGACGGTGGTGATGTCGGTACCTTCGCCCAGTGTGATGACGTCGGTCTGGCCGGTAGCCGG
>ENA-ORXM01004493-ORXM01004493.1-marine-metagenome-genome-assembly--contig:-NODE-4493-length-12132-cov-3.790294_pt1 | contig 12132 bp, 7 predicted proteins | sample MGYA00237867_ERZ511480 | MGnify/ENA primary metagenome ERZ511480 (study PRJEB26309, sample SAMN06266103) | marine metagenome | isolation source: Algal blade | place: United Kingdom:Sidmouth, United... | reverse complement strand
TATCAGACAGATTGATAAAGACAACAGTCTTATCTACTTTTACCTCAATGTCATTGTCTTCTATACCATCTTTCAAAACACTTTTTAGATTAACAGCCAACACCAAATTCATGGAATCCGCTTTGGTACGAGCAGCTTGAACGTATTTGATATACTTATCTTTTTGCTCTAATTGACTCAGCGTTTCTTTCATATTATCATTAGCAGATTTTGACAATACAGTCAAATCGCCAACGGTATTGTATTGTTGATCTCTTTGCTTTTTTAAATCTTCAATTTGAACTTTCAAATCTTCAATTTGCTCTTGGCGCAAATTCAATTCTTTTGCATCTACCTTTGATGCTGTTAGTTTAGCATTACAAGCTTTTAAATCTTTCATCATTTTGCTCAATTCCCCACTCAAACGATTTACATCTTTGTTAGAGGCATCTAAAGTAGTTTGTAAACTAGTATATTTCTTCTTGCCTACACAAGAACTTAGCCCTAATCCGATAGCTAAAAATAAAATTAAATACTTAATCTTCATGTCTTAATTTTGTTTATTAAATAAGAGTAAAAAATATGCCGACTGCTAAAGTTAACTGCAAACCTTATCACAAATAGGCAAAAGGTTAAATATAGATAGATTTCTATAAATAATCTTACAATCAGAAGTATGTTTCCTCATGATACAATATAAATCATTTCAGATAGTTAACAATACTCAATATAACAAAAAAGGTCACTAAAAGTTTAAAAACCTTAAGGAACCTTTTATTATATGCAGGATCTATTTTGGAGCAGTGCATCCAGTATAACAGCTAAGAAAAGATTACTCTTCCTCTTTAATAGTCCCACGAAGTCCCAGTTCAATTGCCTCTAAGTTTTTGATTTGTCGATTGATAATAGAGAAACGCAACAGCGTTTTTACACGATGAAAACCATGTACTCCACAAGCCCCTGGATTCATGTGTAAAGTACCCAATTCTTTATCTCGCATTACTTTTAGAATATGCGAATGCCCGCAAATAAACAATGTTGGTCGATACCATTTTAAGCGACCATGAATGTACTTGGGATATTTGCCTGGATAACCACCAATATGAGTCATCCAGATAGTAATTCCCCCACATTCAAAATGCAGTTCTTTTGGATAGCGTGCCCGCAGCTCGTGTCCATCAATATTTCCATAAACAGCCCTCAATGGTTTAAACGCTTCCAATTTATCTGCTGTCTCTATATTTCCAATATCTCCTGCATGCCATATTTGATCGCAGTCTTTGAAGAACTTAAAAACGTCTTCGTCTAAATGACTGTGAGTATCGGACATTAAGCCTATTTTCATTGTTTAGTATATTTTGCAAAAAGCAAATTAGAATTTTTCAGCTAATAAATAAAGCATAGAAGGTTGAATCTTTAAATCAACAAATTAATCCTCCAACTCCACCAAAGGTTTCGTTTCTGTTGTTCGTGTTTCTTTTACTGCTCCTTTCTTCATACGAATTCGTTGAATACCACTAAACAACAATCCAAACATCATCATAATACAGCCAATCCAAACCAATTGAATTCCAGGGAAAATTAAGGCTTGCATCACAATATATTCTCTTTTAGGAGCCTTGTCTTTTATTTGTAATAATACCTTTCCTTCTTCGGGCAAAATATTAGTTAATTTGAACTCTAAGCCCAAGCGATCAAGTTTAGTAGGCAAGTTAAATTGCTGACGACCACGAATATAATACAATGCTCTAGCTTCTGTTACTTCATTGGTATTAATATCGTGAATGTCTAAGATAGCCGTAACAGGAATGTCACCTTCTTCGTACATATACTCTTCATGATTATATGTTTCGGTATCATTAGCGCGATAAATCACATAATAACGATTGGTATAAAAGGTATCTCCTACAGAAACATATTTAGGTTGCCAAGTAGCCGTGTCTGCTTTTGCTTCAGCTTCAGGATCTGTAAATGCCCAGCTAGGAACTGCCAGTGTAAAGACATCTTGATGCAAATAATGTTTAGTATTAGGATTTGCTGCTCGAAACTTCAAGCTACGATTAGGCAACGTATCATGCAAGACATTAGGCGTTGTTATAAATCGGTCTACAATATTTCCAGCTTCATTCTTTTTCAAGAAATTCAATTCAAAATATTGTGCATTACCTTCTGTCCAATTTCTCATATAACTCACTGAAAAACCATTCGTTAATTGCACGGTCTGCCCATAAGGGACTAAAATATTTTTGTTCGTTTGTTTATTCAAATCCCCTAACAAACCCTCCAGCTCTTGTGAGGCAAAGGGATCAGAAAGAGCATGTTTTAGAGCACCAGAAAAGACAACTCCAACCAACATCAAACCAAAACCAACGTGCGACAAAGCAGAACCTGCTAATTTCAAGTTTCCTCTAAGTACAGCAAACAAATAACTAGTATTGGTAAATACAGCAAAAATACCACAACCCACCAACAACCAATATTGCCAAGCAACAATGCCACTTGTCAACATAATTGGGATGGTCAAAACAATACTGATTAGAACAGAACCTAAAATATAAGTACTAAATCGTCCAGCATATTTACCTGTCATATTTTCTTTGCGGTATGCCAAAAACTGAACAACTCCTGAAAGCAGTGCAATCAAAACACCAATCCAAAGTTGGAAGTTGTTGTGATGTGCCACAACATCTTCTGGTGGAGCTATATTACCACCATCCAAAGTGACAAAGAAATTATAAAAACTCCCCAAAACAAAAACATCTTCTACATTACTCAGTAAGCTTACGCCCCAACCAATCAATGTATCAAAAGGCTCGATAACCACCAAGGCATTAATAACAGGAATAGAAGTAGTAACAGTTATCAAACCTGCTGAAAACAACAAAACTAAAGCACCTACAAACATCCAAAATTCTCTAGAATAAGCACTTTCTTCTTTTTTAGGAGCTGGAATTTCTTTGCGACGATAGGCATAAAAGGCGCTTCCAAAGAAGGTCAATGCCCCCATAAAGACAACCATCTGCCATTCCAAGCCCATTTCGGTGAAGGCATGTACAGAGGTTTCTCCCAAAATACCACTACGAGTCAAAAAGGTAGAGTAGACAATTAAGAAAAACGTTATCATATAAAAGAAATAAGAACTCTTCGTCGAATAACCTGTTGCTCTAGCCACCAAAGTAGTGTGTATTCCTGCTACCAAGGTAATCCAAGGCACCAAAGAAGCATTCTCTACAGGGTCCCACGCCCAATAACCTCCAAAACTCAAGGCTTCATAAGCCCATACGCCTCCCATAAAGATCCCTGTCCCTAAGACAGCTCCACTAAATAAAGCCCATTTCAAAGCAGGCTCCATCCATCCTTTGTGGTCTCCTTTCCACAGTCCTGCAATTCCATAAGCACAGGGTACAATGGTCGTTGCAAAACCTAAAAACAAAGTGGGTGGATGAATCGTCATCCAATAGTTTTGTAACAATGGGTTTAACCCTGTTCCCTCTATCGAATCTAAGTAATTCGCGGTATTAAAAATAGGCGCAAAATGTACATCACGCAACAACATAAAAGGGCTTCCTCCAATACGGACTTCTCCCAAATGATAACAACCCACCAAGACCAAAGTCAATAGAATAACCGTTGGCAAAATTGCTGCAATTTTAAAGATTTCTTTTAAATTCTCTGGTCCTCTAAAAATTAAAACAGTAAATAGTGTTGTTAACAACAACCACACAAAACCACTACGTCCATATAAATGACCTAAAAAAGCATAGTCGGTACTAACAGGATCACCACCATAAAAATACAAACCCAGAATAAAAAACACAAAGAAAATTTGTGCAAAAGACAAAACTGCCATAACGGGTTGTTCCCATTTTTTAGCCGTTTTTATTAAAACAAATCCTAAGATAGAATGCCAGAACAGCCATAATAAGAAACTTCCCTCTTGTCCTTCCCAAAACGCAGCAAAAGTATATCGAAATGGCAAGGTATCCGATACATGGCTCCACACATAATCGTATTCGTAATACTTGTTGATCATCATAAAAAAGATTAAGACAATCACTGTAATAATAGAAATACCATGTGTTATAAATGCAGCACGCCCCATAGCACGCCAATTATTTTTCTGTACTTCGTCTTTTGTATTGGTTCCCAGAGCATAACTTATTGTAGCTAAAACAGCCGTGGCAAATGCCAAGAAAATCAAAAACTGCCCTAGTTGCCCTACCCAAAGGTGCTCCCCTATATACTCTACTGTATTCTTATTCATATACTTGCATTTGTTATCTTATTGGATATCGATCTTATAGTACTTAGTTGCGCTGCTTTGTTGCTTGCTTCGCTACATGAGTTCCCTTTGGTTGGTCCTCCGAGGTTTTAGTTTTTTAATAAAAACACATTTTGCATTTAATTGATTATTCATTTTTTAGCATTTTGATCACTAAAAAACATCTACCTAACAATCAATTCAACACGATTTACACACGAAGTATAGCCTTAAGCATCTCCATAAATAATGTTATCACTATTTTGGAGTTTCTCATCTTGATACTTTGATGGACATTTTAGTAAGATATCGTGTGCTACAAATACGTTTCCTTTCATTTGCCCTTTCAAGACAATTTGCTCTGAACGTTCAAATTCTGCGGGTTTCTCTTTTTGGCAAAGCACTTTCATTTCTTTTCCTTTCTCATCTTTCATAAAAAAGGTAAAAGAATTGGCGTCTACCTCTGGGTTGTAGACTACTTCTTTCTCAATAGACAAATGTCCAACTACTTGGTGCGTTCCATTAGGATTTTCTAATGCTGCTGAAAAATCAGTATAAGTACTGGCATCTCCAGCAATCGTAATCAACGAGGCAATTGCAATCGCAATCGCAATTAATCCTATGATATGCGTTTTTTTCATGATTTTTGTATTATTATATTTTTGAATTAGAGTTTCTCTTTATTTTTATACCTTGGAAACAAACTTTAGTTCAACCAGTTTATAAAAAAAGAACTCTTTTTTAGTTTTAAAATTTGCCACAAAAATACGAATTTTTAAGCAGACCTTCTTTATCTCATCCTTAAACCTTTTATTTAGATTGATTTTTAATAAGGAAATAATATTTTTTTGCCTACTGTTAACAATTTGGAGTCCCCAAGTACTAGCACAAATTTCCCTCCCTATTGGTGGCTTGGGTGGAGATCAAGTCATTGAAGTGGGTACTTATAATGATAAAATTATCCTAGCAGGTACTTTCCAACAAGATCTAAATACAACTTGGAGTAAAGGCGGCAGTGATATTTTTTTACAACAATATGACTTACAAGGTCAGCTAGTTTGGGAATATATATTGGGCAGTTCCAATAACGACCAATTAAAAGCAATGCATTGTACTTCTAATGGAACTATTTTTAGTACTGGAAGTTTTAGTGACAGTTTGTTTTTAGGTTTGCAAGATACCTTTCTTTACAGCAATCAACTAGCAATATTTATTACCAAACACCATTCCTCAGGACAATTGATTTGGGCAAAGGCCATGCAAGGACAAAGCTTGATACTAGTAGAAGACATTCTTAGTGATGCACAAAACAATAGTTATGTGACTGGTTCTTTCCAGGATAGTTTTTGGGTAGATTCTACACACTTATTAGTTGGCAATTCCAAAAACACTCCTTTTGTCTTTAAATTAGATCCATTAGGGAATGTTCTGTGGGCTAAAACACCTCAAACTGCAGAAGAAGGAACGGGTATTGCCTTGGCTTTGAATGACCAAAATGAACTGTACTGGGCTGGACAATTTAAAGGCTATTTTGCAATGGCTACAGACAGCATTCGAGCTCATTGGATTTACAATGACCTCTTTTTAACGAAGTTGGATAGTAATGGAGTTTCATCAATGCAACAGCACTATGGTGGTGTTTATAATAATACTTGTTCTAGTCTAAAGTGGCAAAATGGTCGCCTATATTTAGGGGGTAGTTTTATGGGCGTTTTAGAAGTAGACCAAGTACGTCTAGTTACTTCTTTTCGACATTTTGATGCTTTTGTAGTACAACTTAATCCAAATGGCAGTGCAAATTGGGGCATCCAAAGTCATACAAACTCAGATTGTTTTTTAGAAGATATTGCCTTCTATGAAGATAGAATAATTTTATGTGGTCATTATTTAGATTCCTTCGTGTGGGAACAAGGGGCTTTCTTTGCATTGGAGGCTAGTGAAACGTTTCAAGTTACCTTAGATTCTTTGGGGCAAACCTTGGGTATAAGCTCTTGGATGGGCAATGGTTTTGACCTAATAAAAGCTGTTGCTGTTCATTCTAGTGGTCAAGTCATTTCTGTCGGTGGATTTCAAGAAACAATGGAAATTGACTCTATTAGCATTCAAGCCACAGGATTTTCATCTGGTTTTTTAGTCATTGAACCAATTCTATCTGTTATTAATACAATAGAAACGCCTCCCTTTTCATTAATAAGCATCCAAATCTTGCCAAATCCTGCCAAAGATTCTGCTATTTTAAGTTGTACCGAATGTCAGATTTCTAGTTGGACTTTATATAATTTGAATGGACAAATTGTACATTCTGGTAACGGGTCAGTGATTCATTTAAACACGATTGCAAGTGGAACCTATAGTTTGCAAGTTATCACAAATCAAGGAATCGGGATCGAGAAAATTGTAGTGTATTAACACTTATTTACTTACTTATAGGAGTTCCCAACAAAAATTATAAAAAATAGACAACGACCTAACTTATTCTAAAAGGATTCCCGTACTTTTGCACTCTGATTTACGAAACAAAAATAACCTAAAAATGGCAAAAAAGAATAAAAAAATACTGAACACCTACAAAGTTCGAGTAGTTTATGGTTTTAAAGAAAAACTAAAGATTGTTCTTTTGGGAGAATTAAAATCAGGAAAAGTAGATGATGAAATGTCCATTAAAGTAACTTTGGATAGTGGTATGGAGATTGGAAAATGGAAAATTTTAGAAGTCCTACATACCAGTTTTATCAACCAACATGAAAACCCTAATTTCAAAGGTTTGATTGTAAAGTGTAAAAACTTAGCAGATTTTGAACTTCTAAAGACTTTGCGTGTTTACGAAGAAGTTATCGAAATTGTAGACTAAGAGCACAATAGCATAATCTACTGATTATCAAAAGCAATAAAAACAACAAATCATTGAGTGAATCAAACCAAAGATATGCCGACTGGCCACTTGCTAAACGTATTATTCGTCTAGCAATGCCTTATCGTGGAATATTTTTCATGGCGGCAACTTTATCTATTATATTAGCTCCGATCTCAATTTTGCGTCCTTATTTAGTGCAACGCACCGTAGATGATTGTATTATTAATAGCAACGGTGAAGGTTTACTGTTCATGATTAGTTTGCTCTTTGGAGTTTTGGTGCTTCAAGGCATTTTGTACTATATTTTTTCCTATTCGACGAGTTGGCTTGGACAATCGGTTATTCGAGATTTAAGAACCCGTGTTTTTGATCATATCAATAGTTTGCGGCTTTCCTATTTTGACAAAACGCCCATTGGAACGTCTACTACTCGAACGATTAATGATGTAGAGACAATTAATACTGTTTTTTCTCAAGGCTTTATTACCATTGTTGCAGATATTTTGACATTACTCTTTGTCTTAGGAATTATGCTTTGGACAAGCTGGAAAGTTACCTTAGTTTGTCTGACGACGATTCCTTTACTTATTTTGGCTACTTACTGGTTCAAAGAAGCGGTAAAAAAGGCTTATGAAGTCGTTCGAACGCAAGTCTCTATGATGAATGCCTTTTTGCAGGAGCGTATTACAGGAATGCGTATTGTTCAAATTTTTAATGCTGAAGAAAAGGAATTGGACAACTTTAAAGTGATTAATGATAAATATGCAAAAGCAAACATCAATTCTATTTTTTATTATGCGATCTTCTTTCCAACAGTAGAAATTCTTTCTGCTACTTCCTTGGGCTTAATGGTTTGGTATGGTGCAAAAGGTGTTATTGGTGGTGAGGTCACTTTGGGGGTTTTGGTTGCCTTTCCTTTGTATATCGGAATGTTATTTCGTCCAATTCGAATCTTAGCCGATAAGTTTAATACCTTGCAAATGGGGCTTATTGTTGCCAAACGTATTTTTACAGTCTTAGACAATACCAACGTAATTGAGAATTCAGGAACGATTGCTCCTAGACATCTGAAAGGAAATATTCGTTTTGATAAGGTTCATTTTTCTTATCAACAAGATAAAAGTGCCACAGAAATCGAAGAGTGGATATTGAACGGGATTAGCTTTGATATTAAAGCTGGTGATACGATGGCTATTGTAGGAAGTACGGGGGCAGGAAAATCTACCATTATTAATATTCTAAATCGCTTCTATGAAACACATAAAGGCAACATTACAATTGATGGTAAAAACATCAAAGATTATGAACTTTTTGCCTTACGCAGTCGAATTGCGGTTGTACTGCAAGATGTCTTTTTATTCTCAGGTTCGGTCTTAGACAACATTACCTTAAAGGCTCCACACATCACTAGAGCAGAAGTTATTGAGGCTGCAAAAATGATTGGGGCACATCCATTTATTGAGAAATTACCTAATGGTTACGATTATCAAGTAATGGAACGTGGTGCCACTTTGTCTATGGGACAACGTCAATTAATTTCCTTTGTTCGTGCCTTAGTTTTTAATCCTGATATTCTCATATTAGACGAAGCTACCTCTTCTATTGATCCAGAAACAGAGAATATTATTCAATATGCTATTGAGAAATTAATTGCCAAACGCACGTCTATTATTATTGCACATCGTTTGTCTACCATTCAACATGCTGACAAAATTATGGTCTTAGAAAAAGGTACTGTCAAAGAAATTGGCTCTCACCAAGAGTTACTACAAATCGAAGATGGACATTACAAAGACATGGTCGAAACGGCTTATGCTTTGAATGGTTAGAAGTTTGTAAAAAATCAGGGAATTTGAACACACATCCAAATTCCCTAACTCAATCTAAAACGGCACATTAAATCCCCCTTGAGAATAAAAGTTGTAGGTTACTGTAGCTCTCAAATAATGTGTTTGTCCACTAGGACAAGTACACAAAAGTGCATCCCCTTCAAACTCCACATTTGTAATTTTCCCACTCCTATTGGGGCGAGAAGGGTGGTTACTTAGGATTTCGCAAGCAAAGTGCTCCTTTAAGGCATCTGCTTCACTTGCAGTAATTGAGTTGTCTAAATAATATTCTGTTACAAATCCTAAATTAGGATCAAAAACCTCATGACCACTATCCAATAATTCAAATACAACAATTTCTTGTTCTACCAATGGTCCTGGAGGTCTGTAAGTACAACCACTAAAAACGGGATCACAATGAAATACTTGCTCCAAATCATAATCAATGTAACCTGCCTGTGTGCTATTTCCTACCGTCCAACTAGAAATGTTGGTCATCGTTGGTAAATAAAGATTGTTACAACTGGTCATATTGTCTATCGTGTAGGTATATGTGTTGCCTAAAGTTATTGGCGTTCCCTTACGAGCAGTTCTTTTGGCAATTTCTTGATTGGTAGACGAGCCTTGTGCTACTGCATCGACATTATCTACTTGACTAATAAGCATATTCTCTTTTTCACAGGCACTTAAAATACTGACCGCAAAAATCAGTAAAAGATAGTTTTTCATAATAATTTGGTTTAATAAAAAGTGATTGACTTTTCTAGTTTTAAAATCCTAGAAATTGTTATTTGTTTCAAAAATATACAAATAACACATTTTTTAATAAAATATTATATAAAACCATTCAAAACGAAGACAAAATTAGAAAAGCTAAAAAATCAGGTTCTCTGTCAATTTTTTTGACTTTTCTTACTCTTGAAACGACTCCTTAATTTAACAATTAAGAAGATTAAAAGCCCCCCTAAAATACCAGCAAATATCTTCCAATACGCCCAAAGTCCCTGGTCAATTAAACTATAAACAGGATCTGTGTTTCCTAAAACGACAAAGCCGCCCCAAAAGAATGGAGCTTGCAAAGCAACATTATCAGCAAACTCTTCCAAAAATGCTAGTTTTGCTTGCTGTAAAGCTTCTCCCTTCGACAAGCCTTCTTGTAAATTTAAATAAAAGTAATTCATTAAAATCCTAGTTGCTTCATCAGATACAGCCCAAGTACTCATAACAATGTTAGGAACTCCTGCATAAGCAAACCCCCTAGCAAGGCTAATAACTCCTTCTCCCTTTTTTAATTTTCCTACTCCAGAATTACAAGCACTCAAAACCACCAATTCTGTATTTAGTTGCATATCAAATAGTTCATAGGTATGCAAAAGTCCATCTTCCCCTTCTCCATGATTAAACACCAAATTAGAGAAGATTGGATTCTTATCCTCTATTATTCCATGCGTTGCAATGTGTAATACTCCAAAACTAGAAGCATGCTCCTTAAAATCCGCTTCCATTCCTCTTCCTTCCGTTACCAATCGACCATCAAATAATTCAACAATCATATTAGCTTCCTCTTTAGCAGCAGGAAGTTCTGTTACCATATCAGCAATTTTTTTGTCTCTAAGAATCGATTGCATATTTTCAAAACTAGGTGCCCATGCACAAATTTTCTCATTCGCTGATGGATATACACGCTTCTTGCTGCTGACAAATAAATTGGCAGAATAATTATACACAATAGGATTATTTTTGATTAAATAATCCAAGTTTTTATATATTTCGTTTCCTTGTCCTCCTGATGAAGTAGTGCTAACAGGTAATATCCCAAAAGGCAGATAATTTAGAGCTTCGTCAGGAACGATAATTAACTTTTTGCCTTTTATTTTTTCTGCCAACACATCCCCTATTGTAGTTTCGTATAGCTCATATCCAAACTTAGCAAACTCATCTGCTTTACGTGTACGAATAGACCGTAGTAATTTTGTTACACGATTAGAAATCGGAGTAGATGTCTTTTGATATTGATTGTAAATTGCATCTTTTGTTATTACCAATACAAAAACAAAAGAATCGCTTACCATATATTCTAAAAAAGCTTCGTTAGATGCCAATTCTTGTTGTAGTTCATGAATAGTTATTCCTTGATAATCATATTTCATTTTATAGTATTCAGGATACTTCTTTTCTATAACTAACAACAGGTCTTGATGTGCTTTGCTTTTGAGGTTAACCTGTTCTCTTAGTACTTTAATACGATTTTGTGCCGATTTACTAGTATCTTTACTTTCATAAAAAATTTCTTTCTTTAAATAAGACAATCGAATCTTTATTTCATTTTCTTGATTAATAATCTCTTGAGGTATATTAGCAATCCGTTTGGCTTTTAAATCTCGTATTATTTCTAGTAAGTTAGCACTTTTAGACAACTCTTCATATCTAAAAATTTCCTCCAAATAAATTGCGTCTTTTGTTAGTTCATACAACGTATTTGCTGTAACAACAGCTTGTTTACAAATTTGACTTGTCAAGCTAGATAGCTTATATCGATCTCCTTCATTGCGATGTATCTTATGTAATCGACTTAGTAATTGTACTGCTATCTCATAATTATCTAATACTTTTTTCAAGTCTTCCTTTGTTTTTTTCTGAGCCATTTTAGATAAAATAATCCCCTTTGTACTAATAGCATTTAATAATTCAAAGGGATAATGTATTTTTGCAGCAGCAGGAAGTTCTTTATCTGAAAGTGTCGTTCCTTCTTTTAAGGTGGCATTAACAGCTTCGTTAACCAATTCCAAAGCAGCAAGATAGTTTTTCTCTAATAACAAACATTTACTTAGCTTCAAAGTCACTTCCGAAACCCAAGGATTTCTTGATTTGTAAAGAGGCTTCATTGCATCCAAAGCTTCTTGATAATATGTTTTGGCCTTCATAAAGTTGTCTATATTAAACAACAAGTCTCCTTTAGCTATATGTATTTCTATTTTTAGTGGTAGTTGTATTTTTTGAGAAAATTTAGGTATTAAGTCTCCTGCTTTCTCATAAGCCAACCAACTTAAGTTAACGTTAATAGAACTCAATCCTTTTTTATTGCTTTTTAGTGGTGTGATGCCTCTTTTTTGAAGGGCGGCTTGCCAATCTTGTTCTGTTCCAGAAACCGTTTTTTGATACCACTTCAAGGCATTATTATCAAAAATATCTTGTCTATATTTTCTTAA
>ENA-ORXM01004492-ORXM01004492.1-marine-metagenome-genome-assembly--contig:-NODE-4492-length-12133-cov-2.408676_pt1 | contig 12133 bp, 11 predicted proteins | sample MGYA00237867_ERZ511480 | MGnify/ENA primary metagenome ERZ511480 (study PRJEB26309, sample SAMN06266103) | marine metagenome | isolation source: Algal blade | place: United Kingdom:Sidmouth, United... | reverse complement strand
TTCAAGTTGCGTTGATTACAGGGGAGCGAGCCTATATCCCAGAAGAGCAAGTCGAAGCTCTGCGGGTTACGGGACTGGCACATATACTCGCAATTTCCGGTCTGCATATGGGCCTTGTCGCGGGCGGGGTTTATTGGGCGCTGACATTATTGCTGGCGAGTATTGATGTTTTGGCCCGCCGATATGACGTGCGCAAAATATCTGCCACAGTCAGCTTGTTGGCCGCGACATTATATTTAGTCATTTCAACGGGCGCGGTCTCAACACAGCGCGCTTACGTTATGGCGCTTATCGTATTTATGGCAATTATTATCGGCCGTCCCGCTCTGTCTATCCGCTCCGTCGCGGTTGCCGCATGTGTGTGTTTGTGGATACATCCCGAAGCCATTATGGGCGCAGGGTTCCACATGAGCTTCGCCGCAGTATTAGCCTTAGTCACAGTTTACGGGGCATGGCAAAATTACAGACCACCACAATTTCGGGCAGGGCTGGCCCGGCGCGGTATAAATGGCTTTATCGGATTAGCCGTAACATCGCTGGTCGCAGGAGTTGCGACGGGCGGATTTGCGGCTTTGCATTTTCACCATGTTTCGCGATACGGGCTGCTCGCCAATATCTCGGCCATGCCGATATTTAGTCTGTTCGTGATGCCGCTGGGCATTATTTCTGTGGCTCTCATGCCCTTTGGATTGGATGGCCCGTTTCTGACTCTTATGGGGTGGGGTCTGGAAAAGCTTATTGCGATAGCCTCCTATATCGCCTCTTGGCCGGACGCCTTTATCAGCGTCTCGGGCGCGCCGTCATGGGTGCTTGTAATTTACGCTGCAGGTTTTGTGACCCTGTGCCTAGCTCCAAAGTGGAGCAAGCTTATAGGCGCAGGCGTAATTGCCATCGCCATATCTGCATGGATTATCGCCCCACTTCCAAAGCTACGCATATCAGAAGCCGCAGAACTCACATTTTGGGAAACGACGGACAGCGGCAAAATTATTTATGGCCGAAGATTACGTGCGGACGGCTATGGACGCGACATGTTCTTAGAACGAATGGGCGAAAGTGATGCAGAGATTACTGATTTTAAGGAGGAGCGCGCAGACTGTGACAGCCAAGCGTGCAGATTAAGCCTTGAAGGCCGCACCATATCCGTTGTCACAGAGCCGGAATTTCTACGTGAGGAATGCGCAAATGCAGATATGGTCATTCTGACAGAAAGACCTGCCGGTCCGGTGCTTCGCCGCCAATGTTCAGACAAATTGATCGATCTTCGCGCGCTATCAAAAAACGGCGCGCTGGACATCTATTTCACTAAGGACGGATTTAAGACAACAGTCGCTGACCCGCCGTCACGGCAAACACGGCCTTGGGGACAGCGAAGATACTGATTTTGCGGCTTAGTGATATTTGCGCACAAGCCCGACGAGAATACCTTGAATTTCAACGCGGTCAGCGCCGTAGCTTTGGGTTTCAAAATCACGGTTTTCCGGAATAAGTTCAACGCTTTGCGAAGTTTTATTAAGGCGCTTGAGCGTAGCCTCTTCTTGGTCAACCAACGCAACGACAATCTGGTTGTTACGGGCCGTATTGGCCTTGCGCACAATAACGATATCGCCATCCAGAATGCCGGCTTCAATCATAGACTCGCCTTCAATCTCCAGCGCGAAATGATCCGGACCCATCATATTGGGCGGGACGGAAATCATGCGATGCGCGTCTTCAATGGCGGCAATGGGATTACCTGCAGCAATCTTGCCCACGAATGGCACTTCATATTCATCATTGGCCGGAACGGGCAGGGCGGCCGCTTTAGGCGACTTAGAGGACGCGGAAGAGGGCATTTGCAACACTTCGAGCGCGCGGGCGCGGTGCGGGAGGCGGCGAATAAAGCCGCGCTCCTCGAGCGCCGTAATCAGGCGGTGAATGCCGGATTTACTGGCCAGACCCAATGCGTCTTTCATTTCATCATATGACGGGGATACGCCGCCCGCTTTAAGGCGTTTATCAATAAAAATGAGAAGATCGTGTTGTTTTTGGGTCAGCATGGGAACTCCGTATCATCGAATCGTCACTGAACAAACCAGCAACATACGGTTTTGTTCTATGTGCGTTCCCGCTTTGTGTCAAGTCCTATGGTATTTTGCCTAATAAAACCCGCGTGGCCGCTTCAACATCATCTTGCCGCATGAGGCTTTCACCAACCAGAAAGGCCCGCGCGCCATGCGCGGTAAGCTCCAAAATATGATCAGATGTGAATATCCCGCTTTCTGCGACCAGCAGCGCGTCATTTGGCACAGTCGGCGCGAGGTCTTTGAATGTCTCCAGACTTGTATCAAAGGTCCGCAAATCGCGGTTATTGATCCCGATGAGATTGCCGCCAAGTTTAAGAGCCCGGCTTAACTCACGCGCATCATGCGTCTCTATTAGCGCGTCCATGCCAAGTTCCGTGGCCAGATCGTATAGATTTTTGGCCAATCCGTCTTCGATCATGGCCATGATTATCAAGACACAATCCGCGCCCATGGCCCGCGACTCATAGACTTGCAGCGTGTCGACCATGAAATCTTTGCGCAGCAGTGGCAGATCGACAGCGGCGCGCACATCAGCAAAAACCTCGGCGCTACCTTGAAAGCTCGGACCGTCGGTTAACACAGATAAACAGCTCGCCCCGCCGGATTGGTATCCCTTTGCGATTTGTGCTGGATTAAAATCATCGCGAATAAGCCCTTTTGAGGGACTGGCTTTTTTCACCTCGGCGATCAGGGCAGGGCCATCCGTTTGGCGAAGAGCGCGAGAAAAGCCTTTCGGCTTCGGCGCAGATTTTGCCTTCGCCACGATGGAGTCCGCATGTGGACGCAGCGCTGCGACTTCCTCGCGCTTATAGGCCGCGATCTTCTGAAGAATGTCCACCATTAGCTGGAATAGGAGAGGCGGGCGAGTTGCGTAAGCGTTGTGATCGCTTTGCCGCTATCAATCGCCTGCGCCGCCATCTGCGCGCCCGACTTTAAATCCTCAGCCAATCCAGCAACGATAAGCGTTGCCGCCGTATTGAGCAGGACGCAATCACGATATGCCCCTTTTTGACCGCGCAGTACATCTGTCATCTCTTCAGCGTTCTTTTCGGCTGATCCGCCGCGAAGCTGCTCAAGGGTATAAGTCCCCAGCCCGGCGTCATCCGGATGAACTGTGAAGGATTTTATTTTGCCGTCTCTAAGCTCAACCACATGGCTTTTTCCCGTCACGGTCAATTCATCCATGCCGTCATGGCCGTGAACAATCCAAGCATGGGTCGAGCCCAGACCTTTAAGCGCCTCTGCCATAGGCTTGCACCATTTCTTGTCATACACGCCAATAAGCTGGCGTTTCGCGCCTGCGGGATTGGTCAGTGGGCCGAGAAGGTTAAAGAGCGTGCGGCGACCCAATCCGGCGCGCGCAGCGGCGACATGGCGCATGGCGCTGTGATGTTTCGGCGCAAAGAGAAACCCGACTCCGGCTTCATTGATACAGGTCGCAACGGCGACGGCATTGGCGTCAATATCTATGCCTAATACAGAAAGCACATCTGAGCTGCCGGATTTGGACGATACGGCGCGGCTGCCATGTTTGGCCACTTTCGCGCCGCAAGCCGCCGCGACAATGGCCACGGTCGTTGAGATATTAAATGTATTATGGCCATCGCCGCCGGTGCCGACCGTATCGACCACATCGGCATCGACTTTGATTTTGAGCATGTGATCGCGCATCATATTTGCGCCCATTTCAATATCTCGGGCGGTAACGCCGACGGTTTCCAGACCCAATAATATCGCGCCGATTTGCGAGTCTTTGGCCTCACCGGACAGCATGGCCGACAAGACGGCCTGCATTGTTTCCTCGTCGGGATGCTCACCCTTGATAAAGTCGTCAAATGCGGTGTGAAAGGCGCTCATTATGTTAACTCCAAAAAGGCTTTGAGGATATCGTGTCCATGCTCAGAGGCAATGGACTCGGGGTGAAACTGAACGCCATGGATTGGGCGTGTTTTGTGGTAGAAACTCATGATTTCATCATCTTGCGTCCACGCATTCACGTGCAGGCACTCCGGCAGGCTCTCGCGCTCAACAGCGAGACTGTGATAGCGCGTCGCATTAAAAGGATTACCGAGGCCTTTCATCAAGCCTGTATCATCGTGATGAACCGGCGATACTTTTCCGTGCATTATCGCCTTGGCGCGAATGACTTTGCCGCCAAAGCTTTGCCCAATGGCTTGCTGGCCCAGGCAAACGCCAAAAATGGGGAGGTCATGCGGCGCAATGTTTATAAATTCGAGCATCATTCCCGCATCATCAGGGGTGCGCGGCCCGGGCGATAAAATCACGCCCTTTGCGCCCAGGCCATGAGCCTGCACGGCGCTCATATCATCATTACGGATGACTTTGACATCCGCGCCTAATTCCTGCGCGTAATGCACAAGATTATAGGTAAAGCTGTCATAATTATCGATCATCAGGATCATAAGGCATTCCCGTCAAATCTGGCAGCGTGGCTGGCGGCGGTGAATAGGGCCTGCGCCTTGTGCTGCGTTTCTTCATATTCTGATTTTGGATCGCTATCCAGAACAATGCCTGCGCCTGCGCGCACATGCATGACTCCATCTTTGACGATAGCCGTGCGCAGCACAATCGCCGTATCCATATCACCTTGGCAGGAAATATAGCCGACCGCGCCTGCATAAATGCCGCGCTTCTCCGTCTCCAGCTCGTCAATGATCTGCATCGCGCGCACCTTGGGCGCGCCGCTAACTGTGCCGGCCGGAAACCCTGCAAAGAGGGCATCGAAGCTATCATGTTTAGCGTCAAGCTCGCCTTCGACGTTAGAGACGATATGCATGACATGACTGTAACGCTCGATAGTGTAGCTCTCCGTAACACGAACAGTTCCGGCGCGCGCAACGCGGCCCACATCATTACGTCCCAAATCCAATAGCATGAGATGCTCAGCGCGTTCTTTCTTATCGGCGAGCAGCTCTGTTTCCAGCGCCGCGTCTTGCGCCGCCGTCTTGCCGCGCGGCCGCGTTCCGGCGATAGGGCGCACAGTCACAATATCGCCGCGCCGCCGCACAAGGATCTCAGGGCTGGAGCCGACAATCGTATGATCTTTGAAATTGAGGAAGAACAGAAAAGGCGAGGGGTTCATGCGGCGAAGGGAGCGATACAGCGCAAAGGGGCTGACGGGCAAATCGGCGCTAAAACGCTGCCCGATCACGACCTGAAAAACATCACCGGAGAGAATATAGTCTTTGGCTTTTTTAACGCGGCTTGTGAACTGCGCGAGGCTCTGGCCGGGTTTACCGATAATCGTAGCCTGCCTGGCCTCAGGGACTGCGCCTATAGATATGGGGGTCATAAGATCATTACAGACGAGCTCTAATGTCGCTGCAGCATTGTTATATGCCGCCTCGGCGGTGTGCCTGTCTGGCCTGACAGGCGTGGCTAGAATGATTTCTTGGGCGATAAGGTCAAATATCGCCATGACGGTGGGACGGATCATAATACTATCCGGCGTTCCAATTGGGTCAGGATTAACCTCGCCGATCTTTTCGACATGACGGATCATATCATAGCCCATATAGCCAAACAGACCTGCGGCCATCGGCGGCAATCCTTCGGGCAGATCAAGCCGTGATGCCGCTTCTAAGGCCCGTAGTTCATCAAGAGGCTTTCCTGGCTGCGGAGCAAATTGGTCCGATAAAATTGCATCATGACCACTGGCCATCTCACATGTCTCGCCGTGACTTCGGAACACTAAATCCGGCGCAAAGCCAAGAAATGAATAACGCCCGCGCTGCTCTCCGCCTTGCACGGATTCATAGAGAAAGGCGTAGGGGCGAGTCTTCGCAATTTTCAGATAAGCAGAAACCGGAGTGTCGAGATCATTGATGACACGACGATAGACGAGTTGAGATTTGCCGGCCTCATAGCTTTTGGTAAAATCATCATGCGCAGGGCATAGCGCTTCCGCATGAGACTCTAAATTGCCGGACTCTGAAGCAGGCATTTATTCACTAAGGCCGTTTAGGCTTCGCATACGGTCTTCAAAAATTTGCACAGGGTTCTCACGCAAAATATCTTGGCGGTAAGCCGTTTGAATATCAGAAGACAAATCCTCGGCGGATTGAGTCTGCATGGCATCAGCAAAACCTCCGGACAAGCTATCAGTATTAGCCGTAACCCGCGTCACAATCGCAACGCTGCGCGTTAAGGCTTCGCTGCCATATCCCTGAACAACTTCGTCCTTGCGCGCCTCTAATAGCTGTCCCAATACTTCATCAGACAGGCCAGGGGATCGCGTGGTACGCACCAATATACGCGTTTCCAGATTTCCGCCGACTTCGACAGAGGCCGCAACATCTTCCATGCTTTCGCCGCTGCGTAGACGCGTTGCCAAAGTCTGCGCCAGAGCGCTTAATTTTTCATCTGTTTGCTGCGCGGTCCAAATCGCAGCCGCTCGCGCTTTAACATCCTCAAAGGGTCGCATTTTAGACTCAAGCACATCATCCACGCGGATCATGGCATAACCGCCAGTGCTCGTCTCAAAGAACTCTGTTGGAAAACCCGGCTCCGCCGTAAAGAGCTGACGCAGAATTTCTTCATCGCCGCCAACACCGGTAAGAGGGCCAATGCCAGCCAGCTTAGTGCCGTCTTGGGTATCGCCAAGGCGTGAGATATATTGGATAGACGATGCCGATACGCCGCTTTCTTTCGCAGCGTCAATGAGCAGAGCGCCATCAGTAATCAAATCTTGCAACTTTCCGAAGCGATCAAAGAGTTCAGCTTCCGCGCTCTCTCTTTTCAGATCCGCTACGATGCGCTCCCGTTCATTCTCAATATCAGGTTGCTCGGCCGGCGTTATGCCGTTTACACGAACGACATAAGCGCCGCCAAGGGTGCCTTCGCCCGACAGAATATCGCCCGCCTCGGCCTCAAATACGGCGTCTGCAACACGCGGGTCAGCAATCACATCGGGACGCACTTCGTTGTAAGTGATTGGCGCAGAAACTCCGACCGCTAATGCAGCGTCTTCAAAGCTTTCTCCATTTGCCAGCCGCGACAGAACATCATCTGCCAAGGTTTTATTTGTAACAGGAAGATAGGTCAGGGAGCGTTTTTCCATCTCTCCCAAATTACCATTTGCGAGATCGGCCGCGTAAGTATCAATTATGTCTTGCTCGTCAATTTCAATATCCGAAATGACATCGTAATTTTCTATACGTAACATCGTGAAGCGGCGATATTCGGGCTGAGTATAATCCGCTTCATTCTCGGCGATAAAAGCTTTGAGAACCTCATCACTTGGCGCTTCAGGCGCGGGAACGGATTCGCGAGACAGGGTAAGAATTTTAACCTGACGCTGCTCGGTCACAAATTTATAGCGCTGCTGCGCGTAAGAGAGCGGCGCTTTTATGGCGGTGACGAGAGGGCGCGTGATCTGCTGACGACGCAAGTCGCGGGCTGTGCTGGCTTCAAAATCATCACGATTAAAATCACGATTACCGCGGAAAAACTCGGCAACTTTGTCTTCGGAAAATTCGCCGGTCATTTCGTCCTTAAAGATAGCATAGTCGGACAGCGCGTTTACCGCCACTGTACTCGCAACACCAATATCAAGACTATCAGCGTCCAAATCCATGACGGTTTCTGTCACAAGGCCTTGTATAATTTGGGTGTTAAAACCGGCGAGATAGGCCTCTTCCGCCGTAAGATTAGTCCCGTTCTCGCGGTTATAGACTTGAAGGCGCTGATCAAAGTTCAACTTATATTGGCGCGTCGTGATTTGCTCCTTGCCCACCAAGGCCACTGACCCGGCCGCTTTAGGCTGAAATACATCGGTGAAACCCATAATGGACATGGCCACAATCAAGAGGACGATAATGATACCCAAAACGATGTTACGGAGAAAATTAGAGCTACGCTGCGCCATATGTCTTTATCTCATGTTTTATTCATGTTTAAAACGATAGCGGTTACCTATCACGGTATACGTCAAAAGCAATGATAGAGGCGCCTCGATATGAAGAAACTCATCGCAGCAAATTGGAAGATGAACGGGAAGAGCGATTGGGCCGACAAACCGGCGGAGCTCAACAGCGTATTGGACGGAAAAATTCCTGACAGCGCGCAAGTTCTTATCTGTCCACCCTCTGTCTATCTGACCCAAATTGCAGATAATGCGCATAAATACGGCATGAATGCCGGGGCGCAGAACTGCCATTCTGAAGATTCGGGCGCGTTTACAGGTGAAATCAGCGCGCAAATGGCGTCTGATTGCCATGCCGATTATGTCATTTGCGGGCACTCTGAACGCCGCGCCATGTTCGGGGATAGCGATGCGGTGGTGAAAGCCAAAGCCCAGTCCGTTATTCAATCGGCGATGGTGGCCATCATATGCGTCGGCGAAACGCTGGAGCAGAGAGAATCGGGGGCGGCAAACTCAACTGTCGAAGCGCAGCTTCGCGCTTCTATTCCCGAGGCTTCAACGGCTCTTAATACTGTCATTGCCTATGAACCCGTTTGGGCGATTGGAACAGGCAAAACGGCTACGCTGGATGATATTGAACAGATGCATGCTCATATCCGCAGCGTATATGGCGAAATGTTTGGAAAACGCAGCGCCAAAGGCCTCTGCATTCAATATGGCGGCTCCGTAAAACCCGCAAATGCCAAAGATATTCTGTCTGTGGATGGCGTGAACGGGGCGCTTGTCGGCGGGGCCAGTTTAAATATGGAAGACTTTGCGAAAATCATTCAAGCCGCTTAGCTGTGGCGGTTTTTTAGGACGTCAGTGACCTCTGCGAGATCGATTTTCTTCGCGCGCAGCAACACCATCAAATGATAGATTAAATCAGCCGCTTCATTTTTTAAGTCGTCGTCACTCTCAGCCACAGCGGCGAGGGCGACTTCCACGCCTTCTTCGCCGACCTTTTGTGATATTTTATGCAAAGGTCCTGACAAGAGCTTTGCCGTGTAACTCTTGCTCTCATCATCATTTTCTCGGGATTTAATCACATTTTCAAGTGTGTTTAGAAATGACAATGAGGGCGCGGAGCCATCGTCAAAACACGTCTCTGTTCCGGTATGACAGGTCGGCCCGTTGGGGCGCGCCAGAACCAGCAGCGTATCATTATCACAATCCACGCTGAGACTGACCAGATCGAGCGTATTTCCGCTGGTCTCGCCCTTCGTCCATAATGTCTGCCGAGAACGCGAGAAGAAGGTGACTTGGCCGCTATCTTGGGTTTTGGCGAGCGCAGCTTCGTTCATATAGCCCAGCATCAGGACTTTACCGCTATCCGCGTTCTGCACGATGGCGGGAACAAGGCCGCCGCCTTTCTCGAAATCAATTTTCATGGCCGTATCTCTAAACCTTCATTTATAAGGTATTGTTTTAATTCAGGAACAGTGATGACGGATTTATGAAACACACTTGCCGCTAGAGCTCCGTCAACTTGGCTTTGTTTAAAAACATCTAAAAAATGCTCCGGCGCGCCTGCGCCGCCCGAGGCGATAAGCGGAACAGAGCAGGCCGCGCGGGCGGCTGTGAGCTGCGCGATGTCATAGCCTTGGCGCATACCGTCTTGGTTCATACAGTTCAGAACAATCTCGCCCGCGCCGCGCTCGATCACTTCGCTAATCCAGCTTATTGTTTCGCGGCCCGTTTCGCGCATTTTATCGGGATCGCCGGTATGACTGCGCACGCGGTAAGTTTCTCCGTCGAAGAAACTATCAATGCCGACGACAATGCATTGCCGCCCAAAGGCGTCGCTTAGCGTACTGATCAAATCAGGATTGAGCAGAGCGGGGCTGTTGATCGAGATTTTGTCTGCGCCCGCATTCAACCGCTCAGCTGCAGCTTTGACCGAACCGATGCCGCCCGCGACGCAAAAAGGAATATCCAGAACTTTGGACACGCGGCCAATCCACTGCGGACTGACTTCGCGCTGATCGGTGCAGGCGGTGATGTCGTAAAACACAAGCTCATCTGCGCCCTCATCGCGATAACGCATGGCTAAATCAATAATTCCGCCCACGTCCACATGGTCGCGAAATTGAACGCCTTTGACGACGCGTCCATTTTTGACATCGAGACAGGGGATGATGCGCTTGGCGAGCATCAGCGCGGCAAGCGCGTCAAAGGGGCGCTACTAGTCATCAGCAAATTTTTGGGGACGCAACTCATCAGCACGTTCCTGGGCAGCCGTCAGATCGATCGTGCCTTCATAAATTGACCGACCGAGAATCACCGCTTCAACGCCATCATCTTCTGCTTCGCACAGCGCATCGATTTCTTCCATCGAAGAAGCCCCTCCGGACGCGTAGACCGGGATGAGAAGTTCGGCTGCCAACTTTCGGGTGGCTTCCATATTGAGACCGGACATCATGCCATCGCGGCCGATGTCGGTGTAGATGATGGCCCGGACGCCGTACTCTTCGAATTGCTTGGCCAAATCCAAAACGTCATGGCCAGTGAGCTTGCTCCAACCATGGGTGGCGACCTTGCCGTCGCGGGCATCGAGCCCGACAATAATCTGACCCACGAACGCGCTACACGCATCCTGGAGAAAACCCGGGTTCTTGACCGCCGCGGTGCCAATGATGGCGTAACTGATACCGAGATCGAGAAAGTGTTCGATCGTGTCGAGATCACGCAAGCCACCGCCGAGTTGAATCGGAATCATCTCTTCTACTTCATCAATGATGGTGCGGATCGCTGATTCGTTCTTGGGCTTGCCGGCAACAGCGCCGTCGAGATCGACCAGATGCAAACGACGAGCACCCTTATCGAGCCAGTGACGCGCCATCGCCGCCGGATCCTCCGAGAACACGGTGGCATCATCCATGTTGCCTTGTCGCAGGCGCACGCAACGCCCATCCTTGATGTCAATGGCAGGTATTAAAAGCATGGTTAGCGAGTATCTTTAAGTGAGAGGAGAAAGGTATTCAGGCGCGTGGAACATCCGCAATGGATGCTAAGGATTCCAGCGAACGAAGTTTTCGTACAAGCGCAGTCCCCGCGAAGCACTCTTTTCCGGATGGAACTGGGAAGCGAAAATATTATCCCGAGCCAAAGCGCAGGTAAAGCGAGTGCCATAATCTGTATGAGCCGCCGCATCGCTTGACCGTTGTGGTACCGCATAGAAGCTGTGAACAAAGTAGAACCACGAGCCGTCATCTATGCCATCCCAAAGCGGGTGGCTCCCCAGTTGCTGCACTCTGTTCCAGCCCATATGGGGTACTTTCAGGCGAAAGCCATCGGCATCGAAGTGTTCGCCAAAGCGCTCGACCCGGCCAGCGATTAAGCCCAGGCCAGGGGTCGCTTTATCAGTGGCCGATTCATCGCTCTCATCAAGCAACATATGCTCGCCGACACAGATACCGAGCAGCGGGCGACTGGCAGCCGCCCTGAGCAACGCATCCGTCAGCCCAGACTCAGCCAGGTGCCGCATGCAGTCAGGCATCGCCCCCTGACCCGGGAATACAACCCGGCTGGCAGCATCGACTCGTTTCGGGTCGCCCGTGATCTGGATTTCATGTTGCGGGGCAACATGCTCCAGCGCCTTGGCAACTGACCGCAAATTCCCCATGCCATAGTCAACGACTACGATCAGGCTCATTGCGTGGGTGCGTTCATAGTGATGGGCCCTGACTGACGTCAGCCAGTTAGAGCGACTCCTTGGTTGAGGGAATCTGACCAGCAGCCCGATCATCACGTTCTGCTGCCATTCTGAGTGCGCGACCAAACGCCTTGAAGATGGTCTCGCACTGATGATGGGCATTCTCACCGCGCAAATTATCAAGATGAAGCGTCATATTCGCGTGATTAACCATGCCCTGGAAAATCTCATGGACAAGGTCAACATCAAAAGCGCCAATCATGGCGCGCTTGAAGGGCACATTGAAAATCAAACCGGGCCGACCAGAGAAATCGATGACGACCCGCGAAAGCGCCTCGTCAAGCGGTACATAGGCATGGCCGTAACGGCGAATCCCACGCTTGTCACCAATCGCTTTTTTCAATGCCTGCCCGATGGTGATGCCGATGTCTTCGACGGTATGGTGAGCATCAATATGCAGGTCGCCATCGGCATGCACCTCAAGGTCCA
>ENA-ORXM01004491-ORXM01004491.1-marine-metagenome-genome-assembly--contig:-NODE-4491-length-12135-cov-4.489716_pt1 | contig 12135 bp, 7 predicted proteins | sample MGYA00237867_ERZ511480 | MGnify/ENA primary metagenome ERZ511480 (study PRJEB26309, sample SAMN06266103) | marine metagenome | isolation source: Algal blade | place: United Kingdom:Sidmouth, United... | reverse complement strand
TGACGTCAACTTCAATACTGTCATCAACAAGTGGGTATACATACACAGAAGCAAAAGAAGTATGCCGTTTGGCATTATTGTCAAACCACAAACTCTCCGCTTTATTAAAAGACCCTGAAAACGATATTCAATCTGCTGCAGATAAGAATGCGGATAAAGTGGTGGGTAATATTGTAGAGCTGGATATTGAGTCTATTGAAATGAACCCTTTTCAGCCGCGTTCTAATTTCAATGACGAGGCGCTTAAAGAATTGGCCACTTCAATTAGTCAATTAGGTGTTATACAACCCATTACGGTCCGTAAATTAGATTTTAACAAATATCAACTGGTTTCTGGTGAACGAAGATGCCGTGCTTCAAAACTGGCAGGCCTCACCACTATACCGGCATATATTCGTATTGCCGATGATCAAGAATCATTGGAAATGGCCTTGGTGGAGAATATTCAACGTCAAGACTTAGATCCTATTGAAATTGCACTTTCTTATCAAAGGTTACTTGATGAAATTCAACTTACCCAAGAAAAACTTAGTGATCGCGTAGGTAAAAAACGCTCTACCATCACCAATTACCTGCGTCTTTTACGTCTTGATCCTATTATCCAAACGGGTATTAGAGATGGCTTTTTAAGTATGGGACATGGTCGTGCACTGGTTAATATTGAAAAGAAGAGCGATCAGATAGACTTATACGAGCAAATTATAGGTGAAAATCTTTCCGTACGTGACACGGAGCGTGCCGTAAAAGCCTATCATGAAGGTAGTTCTCCTGAAAAACCTGCAAAAAAGGCTCCAAAAACTCCTGAATTTGCAAAGGGAAATATTAAACCCTTTACTGACCATCTTTCGGTAAAAGTAGATATTTCAGCTACAGAAAAAGGGAATGGAAAAATAACTATTCCGTTTCATTCTCAGGAAGAGTTTAAACGAATCAAAAAATTAATTCTAGGTGAGTAAGTCACTCCTAACCCTTATTTTTATTGCCTTATTTACGTTGACCATCACTGCTCAAGAAGAAGTGACTAAAGACAAAGAGGTAGATTCACTTCAAACCAGTTTGGCTGAAGAGGGAATTGTTGTGGTGGATACACTCAAGAAAAAAAAAGTTAGGATCAACCCGCTTGCCCCTAGCAAAGCTGCTTTTTATTCTGCTGTTTTTCCTGGTCTAGGTCAGATTTACAATAAGCGGTATTGGAAAGTACCAATTGTTTATGGAGCCATAGGAGCTGCAGTTTACGGTTATACCTGGAACAATAATAATTATCAGCGAGTACGTACTGCCTTTAAAAGAAGAAAGGCTGGTTTTACGGATGATGAATTCTATGCAAATCCAACCAACCCAAGCAACGTTCCTCTGTTAGGTTTGGACGATTTACAGAGTCAACAAGAACGTTTTCAAAATGATCGAGATTTGTTGTTACTTGTATCCATTGCACTATATGCATTGAATATTGTAGACGCCAACGTAGATGCACATTTAAAACAGTTCAATATTGATGATGATCTAAGTTTTGATATGGAGCCATTTCTAGATTTGGACCCTATAACCAACAACCCTAGTTACGGCATGGCCGTGATTATAAAATTCTAAACACAAACAACTGATTTTAAGCAGACTAAATTTAGTTATTAAATAAATACATACCTTGAAAATAGCATTATTCGGATACGGAAAAATGGGTAAGATGATTGAGAAAATCGCCCAGAGCAGAAATCACACTATCGTTGCTAAGATTGATGTTGATACAGTAGATATTGATTTCTCAGAAATGGATGTCGCTATTGATTTCAGTATGCCAAGTGCCGCTTTTGGGAACCTTAGCAAATGTTTTGAACATGGTGTTCCCGTTATTTCAGGAACTACGGGTTGGTTGGATAAATATGATGAAGCCGTAGCCTTATGCAAAGAAAACAAAGGAGCCTTTATTTACGCTTCCAATTTTAGCTTAGGCGTAAACGTATTTTTTGAGCTTAATGAATATTTAGCTAAGATGATGAAGAATTTAGACCAATATAAGGTGTCTATGGAAGAAATTCATCACACCCAGAAGTTAGACGAACCCAGCGGTACGGCTATTACTTTAGCGGAAGGCATAATCAAAAACACGGATTATAAAGCTTGGAAACTTGAAAATGCGCCTGCGGGGGAAATTCCGATCGTATCAAAAAGAATTGGCACAACGCCTGGTACACATAGCATTGATTACAGTAGCGAGGTAGATTCCATAGAAATTAAGCATACCGCCCATAACAGGGAAGGTTTTGCTCTTGGTGCCGTTATAGCAGCCGAATGGATTGTAGGTAAAACCGGAATTTTCACCATGAAAGATGTGTTAAACCTTGGTTAACGAATACAATATTTGAACAAGAATTAAGCTTATTTGCAATAGAGTCACTAGATTTCAATGCTTTAAGAATTTAAATAGGAGCATTTTTACAATATAAAATACACAAATGGACGCAACACAGTGGTTACTTTTTATTCTGATTATTCAGATAATCCATTTTGCAGGAACCTGGAAACTTTATGTAAAAGCGGGTAGAAAAGCTTGGGAAGCTGCTATTCCCGTATACAATGCTATAGTTTTAATGCAAATTATCAATCGCCCAAAATGGTGGACAATACTTTTGTTTATTCCTATCATTAATCTATTGATGTTCCCTATCATATGGATTGAAACCATACGGAGCTTTGGGCGGAACAGCACAGCAGATACATGGTTAGTATTACTTACATTAGGTTTTTACATCTATTATGTAAACTATGCTTTAGACGTAAAATACATTGAAGACCGGAGCCTTCAGCCCCAAACGGCTACGGGAGAATGGGTAAGTTCTATTGCCTTTGCCGTTATTGCCGCAACATTGGTTCATACGTATTTTATTCAGCCTTACGTAATTCCAACACCCTCTTTAGAAAGGACCTTGCGTGTTGGTGATTTGTTGTTCGTGAGCAAATTTCATTATGGCGCCAGAACACCTATGACTACCGTTGCCGCACCAATGGTTCACGATACTTTACCTCTTGTTCACACAAAATCATATTTAACAAAACCTCAGCTCCCATATTTCAGATTGCCAGGTTTTACCAAAGTAGACCGTAATGACATTGTTGTTTTTAGTTGGCCTGCGGATACGGTTCGCCAATTTTTCAAAAAAGAAAAAGGCGTAATAAAACCTATTGATAAGAAATCCAATTACGTAAAACGTTGTGTTGGTATTCCTGGGGATTCATTGGCGGTTATAGATGGTTATGTCTATATAAACGGAAAACAACTACAACTATCAGATAGAGCTAAACCTCAATATGATTACACTCTTTACTCAAGCAAAGGAGTTTCTTCTACTCTATTAGAAAAAGTTGGGGCTACCGGATGGTCACGGAAATATATTATCAATTCGCTGAATCAACAACAGCTAAATAGTATTCAGAAATACGTTAAGGGCTACAGACAACGAAATGATGGTAAACTGGAAGTTTATACTAATGAACGAGGGATTCCGGTTGCCGTAGCCCGCAAAAATGCTATTTCACTGGCCGAAGAAACCGGTCTGGAGCGTGTTGCTCCTTTAACAGACGAAATGGTAGCAGAACTCAAGAGAGAATCGGCTTTAGATTCTATAGTGAGAATAGTAGAGAAAAAAGGAGTGCCTGGCGGAAATATATTCCCTCAAAGTGCTGATTATCCATGGAACTATGATCAAATGGGACCTATTTACATTCCGCAAAAAGGAGCAACGGTAGCATTGAATTTAAAAGTTCTACCGCTTTATAAAAAAATTATAAGGGAATACGAAGGTAATACCATTAGCGTTGCAGGAAACCAAATAAAGATAAACGGAGAAATAGCCGATTCATATACATTTAAGCAAGATTACTATTGGATGATGGGTGATAACCGTGATCATTCAGAAGATAGTAGAGCTTGGGGATATGTACCGGAAAACCACATTGTAGGAACACCTATATTCATTTGGTTGAGTGTTGATAATTTTAATGATGGTATCTTAAATTGGAGGCCAAGATGGGACCGTATTTTTACGACTGTTAATGGCTCTGGAGAGCCGGTATCATACTTTAAATACTTTTTGATAGCCTTAGCTGCCTATTTTGTGGGGAGTTGGTTATGGAATAAAAAGAAAGCTAAAGGATAATATAGTTAGTTGTACTTATCTTTTCTTGAAATAAAATTATTGGATGATAGTCTTTGAAGATGCTTTTGAACAGGTGTTGCAACATACACTAGATCTTGGAGATGAAACCGTAGTGCTTTCAAAAAGTACCGGTAGAATTCTTAGTGAAGACATAAAGGCCGATAGAGATTTTCCGCCTTTCAATCGTTCTACTAAAGATGGTATTGTCATAGCTTTTTCAGCAATCGAAAAAGGAATTACCCGTTTTAAAATTGAAGGTATCCTAAGTGCAGGTATGCCCCAACAATCACTATCAACAGATACCAATTGTTTTGAAATTATGACAGGTGCCGTTCTTCCTGAACAAGCGGATACTATTGTCATGTACGAACAGACCGAAATAAAAGATGGTTGGGCCACCATTACAAGCACACCTAATAAAGGTCAAAATATTCATCGGCAAGGTAGTGACGAGCAAAAAGGCGCTATTCTCTTAAAAAAAGGAACATCCATTACCGCTGCAGTTATTGGTGTACTGGCATCTGTTGGCAAAAAAGAAGTCTCGGTAAAAAAGCTTCCCAAAATCTGTGTTGTTTCTACAGGAAATGAACTGGTAGAAATACACCAAATACCGCTACCCCATCAGATTAGAAAATCTAATTCCCTTTCTTTAGCCGCTGCGCTAGAAAAAATAAAAATAACACCAAAGCCACTGCACATAGCCGATGATAAAGACGTAATAGAAAAAGAACTTGAAAAAGCTTTTTTAGAGTTTGATGTAATGATGCTAAGCGGCGGCGTATCTAAAGGGAAATTTGATTTTATCCCCGATGCTTTAGCCAACCTTGGTATAGAAAAAATTTTTCACCGCGTCGCTCAAAGACCTGGTAAACCTTTCTGGTTCGGTATTCAGAAGGAAAGAAAAAAAGTAGTATTCTCCTTTCCCGGTAATCCCGTTTCTACCTTTGCTAATTATCATGTTTACTTTTTACCGTGGCTAAAAAAATCTCTTGGCCAGGAAGTGGAAAAACAGTCGGTAATTTTAGGTGAAGCTATACAACCTCATCCATCTTTAACCTTATTTGTACAGGTTTCAACACAGTGGAAAGACGGCAAACTCATTGCCAAAACCATCAAAGGTAATGGGTCGGGAGATTTGGTAAGCTTGGCTCTCGCCGATGGATTTATCCGAGTTCCTCAAGGCAATGATAAAATTGTCCAAGGAGCGGTTTTTGACTACACTGAGGCTTCATAACCTTATTTTTGTCTAATTATTACCCGTTACTTACCCTTATATTTTCCTTCGTAACGCTTCCACAGTTCTGTTTGGTGTGTTTCTAGCGAAATCTCTCTTCCATCTATAAAAGCCTGTGTTAATTTATTTCCCTTCATATCCAATGCATCACCTTCCGAAATAATAAGCGTAGCACTTTTACCTGTTTCCAAAGACCCATACATATCATCAATACCAAGGATTTTAGCCGTATTACCGGTGATCAACTCTAGTGCTCTTTCTTTTTCCATTCCCTGAGATACTGTTTGACCGGCGTAAAATGGAAGGTTACGAATTTGAAAGTTAGATGCTGTACTGTTTTGAAGACCTACCAGCAACCCAGCGTCTACTAAGAGTTTTGGGAGTTTGTACGGCAAATCATAATCATCCTCATCAAAAACAGGTAAATTATGCGTTGCTCCTACTAAAACAGGAACGCCGCTTGTTTTCAAAAAAGAAGCAACTTTATGAGCATGGTTACCACCAACAAGAACAACCTCCTTAATCCCCACGTCCTTTATATGACTGATGGCATCAATAATCTCCTTTTCACCGTCTGCATAAACAAATAATTTCTGTTTACCAGTGTAAAGACCTGACATCGCGCTTAAAATAGGGTTTTTTATCTCCGATTCAGAATCATAAACGGCAGCATTTTTCAGAAATATAAGCGTTTCTTTAACCTCATCCCCATATTTTTTGTTTGCTTGATAACCACGTCCTTCACCTTCCCACCATTTTCCTTTACGGAATGTAGTAGGCCAATGCAAATGAATGGCATCATCTTGTTTTACAACAGCATCTTCCCAATTCCAAGCATCAAACTGAACAACGGAAGATGTGCCCGAAATACGCCCCCCTATAGGTGCAATCTGACCCAAAAGCACACCATTAGGCCGCATGCTTTCTACCACCTTAGATTCAGCATTATAAGCTATTAAACTTCTGACATGCGGAATCATCTCCCCAATCTCATCTTGATCTTTGGAAGCGCGTACTGCATCCACTTCTATTAATCCCAGAGAGGTGCTAGGAGCAATAAAACCAGGATATACATGTTTGCCCTCCCCTTTTATCTTCATTCCTTTTCTTGCAATCTTAGTCATTGCACTTCCTACAAAAGTAAGCTTCCCATCCTCGAACATAATTAGGGAATTCTCTATTACCTTGCCATTCCCCAAGTGTGCGGTAGCCCCTTCAATTACAAAAGCTTCAGCTTGTTTAGCTGCAGGTGTTTGTTGCGCCGTAATATTTAAACCAAACAGGAATAAGGCAAGCCATAAGCATATTTGAAACGTGTATTTTTTATTTGAAATCATATAATGTCTTTTAATAAAGTCTAGATTTATATTAATGCAAATATTCCGAAAGCGTGTCGCAATGCATCAATTGCTTTTTACTTTGTTTAGGCTCTTGAGTTTTTTTTCCTTTTTCCTTTTCACCCAACATTTGATTGATAAGTTCATTTCTTTCTTTCCCCACCTTGGCTCTTAATTCCAAGTCTTTTTCCAAATCAAAATAGAAAGCGCCATCAATCATTGTTTTTTCCGCTTTGGCATAAATAGACAAAGGATTTCCGTTCCATAAAACCAAATCTGCATCTTTACCTTCTTTTATACTACCCGTTCTCTCGTCTAAGTGCAATAACTTTGCTGGATTTATGGTTACCATTTTCCAGGCTTCAAGCTCGGTCATACCTCCATATTTCATGGTCTTAGCCGCTTCTTGGTTTAAACGTCTGATCATTTCCGCGTCATCACTATTAATTGCTACGGTAACACCTTGATCATGCATTATTGCGGCATTATAAGGAATAGCGTCATTTACCTCAAACTTGTATGCCCACCAATCACTGAAGGTTCCACCACCTACACCATGTTCTTTCATTTTATCGGCTACCTTATACCCTTCAAGAATATGAGTGAATGTATTTACCCTAAAACCAAATTTTTCGGCCACTTTCATCATCATATTAATTTCGCTCTGCACATAACTATGACAACTGATGAACCGTTCTCCGTTCATTATCTCTACCAAGGTTTCCATTTCTTCATCATACCGAAAAGGTTCTCCACTTTTTTTCTTAACCTCATATTCCTTGGCTCGTTGAAAGTAATTATCAAAAACCTGCTCCACACCCATACGCGTTTGAGGAAAACGATTGTAACTACCCCAATTACTCTGTTTTACGTTTTCACCCAAAGCAAACTTGATAAACTTAGGAGAGTTATCATAAATCATATTTTCCGCACTCTCTCCCCACTTTAACTTTAAAATGGCAGAGCGGCCACCTATAGGATTTGCAGAACCATGTAAGAGCTGTAAGGACGTTACCCCGCCAGCCAGAGCATGATAAATTCCTTTATCCTCATTATCCACTACATCTTCCATTTTTACTTCTGCAGAAGAATTTTGTCCGGATTCATTTACCGCCAATGCAGCAATATGACTGTGTTCATCAATAATACCGGCCGTTAAATGTTTTCCCGTGGCATCTACGGTTTTAGCACTACCTGCTGAAAGATCTTGCCCCACCTTTATTATTTTACCATTCTTTACCAGTACATCCGTATTTTCCAAAATACCAGCTTCTTCACTTGTCCAAACCGTAGCATTTTTAAAAAGAATATTTTCTGGTTTAGGAATGTTTGTATAGCCATATCCTACATTAGGATACGTTACGGCTACAACTTTAGGAATTTTCTTTTCATCCTTCTTTTTCTTCACTTGAAAAGAAGTATTTTTTGATGCTGAAAAAATAGTCTGTTCGCCTGAGGGAAGTACAGCTTTTCCAGTTATTGATTTATCATTCTCTTTTACAAAACCTATCAATCTATAACTCCCGGTTTTCTTTTCGTCTGCAAATGAAAGTTGTAACCAGTTATCCGTATACGCTAATTTTGATTTTAAGATAACCGTATCTTTTTTTACAGTCAATTTTGGTTTCTCCGGCGTACCCTTTATGGATACCTCAAATTTTTCTTTTCCAACAGAAAGGTCATAGTCACCTCTAATATCAACTAAAGACATATCTGAAATTACATTCTTGGTACCCTGCACCCAATTTTCATATAAAATGGTATTCTTGTCAAAGACATCGCCTGAGGTAATGAGGAAATTTGCATAACTTCCTTTGTTAAGTGATCCTATTTGACTTGATTTACCTAATATTTGCGCAGGAATAGTTGTTAATGCTTTTAACGCAGTGGTTTTATCCAAACCATAATCAATAGCTCTTGTTATTTTCTGCTTAAATTCCGCCGGAGACTTAAGATCGTGCAGTGTAAAAGAAAAGGCAATTCCGTTTTCCGCTAATACTTTCGGGTTTGCAGGAGCTTGGTTCCAGTTTCGCATATCTTCCAAAGTAACATATGCAGCGGCATATGGGTCCGAAACATCATAGGCTTCCGGAAAGTTTAAAGGTAAAATCAATTTTGCGTTGGAGGCCTTTATATCCGCCACTCGCTCATATTCATTACCTCCACCTAAAATAACATATTGAATACCAAAGGCATCACCAATTCCATCGGCCCTTATTACATTGCCTTTGTCTCCTGCTGCAAAAATCTGTACAAGATTCTTATTACGTGCCAATGCCTCAAGGGACCTGTCTTTGGTGTTGATTTTTCCTTGGGCATACCAATTTTCATCATGGTACATCTGTCTTAACAATGCCATTGAACCCATTAATGAACTTGGGTACGACTGCTTCTTGGCTATACTTTTAGTAAAAGAAAAATACTGAGCAGACCTATCGTCCAATATACGATTGCTATTATCTCCTTTGCCATTTAAAGTAACTAAAACCCCAGTTCCACGAGCAACACCGTCTTGAATATGAGAATTGACTACTCCAAAACCTACCTTTCGTAAAGTCTCGGCAACTTTGTCATCATATTCAAATTTGGTGATGGCTTCATTTTCAGGCATGATATGATCGTTCCAATAAAAACCTGACCTTGAAGCTTCATATTCTGCTGATCTGCCTTTTTCTTTTACTTTTTCTGGTTTTTTGACTCCGAAATCCGAGTACAAATCAATAAATGAAGGATATATAGACTTCCCCGAAATATCTACAACAACCGTATTTTTAGGTAGTGTTACGCTTTTTCCCACATCTACGATTTTACCGTCCTGAACCAAAAGTGTACCCGACTCTACCACTTGGGTTGGGGTAACATAGATTTTTGCGTTGGTTAAAGCGGTGTAATTTGTGTTTTTGGTTTTTACACCTTCGTTTGTAGGAAAGTAATCTTGTGCCATTGCTATGAATCCACAGAAAACCATAGCAGTGGTAACCAGTAATTTCTTTATCATGTTTTTCAATTCAAATGTGTCTCTCTAAAAGTAAGGAATGAGATTTGAATCAAGAAATAATGTAACAATTACAAGTCTAATCCTTATAAAATCACATTTATTGCTATTAAATATTAAGAAATATACGTAAGATCAGAACCAAAAATATGAATTTATCCTCCTCGTAATTTTCTTATAAAGGATACTTTTGATGATACCCTACCATTAATTCTACAATTTTACTATAGCTTTTAATACCGTCTTTCTGCTGATTCGCTTTTAAAAATGTATTAAAAGCCGACTTAAAAATGGGCTCGAATGGATTTAAATATTCCATATTATGCTCGTAAAGTTCCTTGTAGTTTTCTTGCACTCCAGTATTAACTTTGGCATACAATTCATCAAACTTGTCTTTGTCCGCACGTCGTATAGCGCTCAAACAATGACTTAGACCGTATGCTAAAGCCGAATATTGAAAATAACGGTCCTTATTTTTAACGGTCACCAAATACCCGATAAAATTCGTTTCATTTTCTTTGGCATACCCAACTTGATGACCTACCTCATGACCACTAACTACAGGAAACCGGAATTCTGGAGTAAGCGCATTTACCTGTGCCTCATTAGTAAACGGATTTAAATAACCACCTATACCCATATAACTGGCCAAGGAACTGAACATTGAACTTTTAAGACTACTATGGGTATACCCCAAGAAAGGGAGCTCTTCTTTTAATTGCTCATAACCCTCTAAAGTCTTATGGAACATCTCCTTATGGCTATAAGGAACTTGCACTCTTTTTGCGCTGTCTTTGGCTAATTGAAATTGAAGTTCATTGGTTTTCAGTATCAATCTTTCCGCTAAATCAATGACCTCGGAGATTTGTACACTATCCTTAATGGCAAAGTTTTCAGCAATTGGTTTTCGATAGTAATTTAACCCCCAAACCAAATTGAAAGTAAAATAGAACACAGCTAGCACCACTGCAATATTTCGGAAAAATTCAATAGGGAATTTTTTGATTTTCAATCGGTTTACATATGTATATCTGATTCCAAATACACCAAGTAACACGTACAATATCTCACCTACCGAAAAAGGAATCCATCCAAAAATTATCCTGAAAAATTGGCTTATGACGGGGTATATTCCATTACTATAATAGGTTTCTACAACCTCTGGGTTACCACCAAGCCACGAAACCAAAAGAATTTGTGGGATCAAACTTAACGCAACACCATTTCTAAATTTATTTTTCAATACCTTATTTTTATCGTCGAAACCATACCAAAGCAACATCTCCGTAATAGCCCTGTAATCTACATAAAGTCAAAAATAACCAAATATGATCCATACCAATTTTTGACTGCGTATTTTTGCAAAAATATAACATCACATGAACGAAGCTATAAGAGAATTGCAACCCAAAGAGGTCTGGAATAAATTTGCCGACCTAAATGCAGTACCGCGTCCTTCTAAAAAAGAGGAGCGTGTTATACAATTTATGCTAGATTTTGGAGCATCACTTGGTCTTGAAACCCTTAAAGATACCGTAGGCAATGTTATCATAAGAAAACCCGCCAGTAAGGGCATGGAGAACAGAGTTGCCATAACCTTGCAATCGCATTTAGATATGGTACATCAGAAAAATAATGATACTGTATTTGATTTTGATTCACAAGGTATTGAAATGTTCGTTGAGCAGGACTGGGTAAAAGCAAAAGGCACAACACTTGGTGCTGACAATGGTATGGGGGTGGCCGCTATCATGGCCTTGTTACAAAGTACAGAAATAAGCCACCCTCCTTTAGAGGCTCTTTTTACCATTGATGAAGAAACCGGTATGACCGGGGCCATGGGTCTTGAAGGTGGTGTTTTGCAAGGCGAAATTTTATTGAATTTAGATACCGAGGAAGATGATGAGCTGGATATTGGCTGTGCCGGTGGAATTGATATTACCGCCACCAGAAAATACAACGAAAAATCCGTGCCAAGAGCCACTGTAGCTTATGAGATTACGGTTAACGGCTTGTGCGGCGGACATAGTGGTATTGAAATCCACAAGGGCCTAGGTAATGCCAATAAGATAATGAACCGACTTCTATACGGCGTTTCAAATTCATTTATGCTCCGAATTTCTGAAATTGATGGTGGTAGCCTTAGAAATGCTATCCCTAGAGAAAGTGTAGCAAAAATCGTTATTCTTAAAACGCAAAGCGAAGCGTTTGAAAAGAGCGTAAAAGAATATGAGTTGACCATTCAAAAAGAATTAAATGTTTTAGAACCAAATCTTAAGGTCTCTTTTGCTACAACCAAACTTCCTAAAGCCGTAATGGGACTGGGAGCGCAAGAACGATTAATACAAGGAATTTATGCCGCGCATAACGGTGTTTATGCAATGAGTGCCGCTATACCGGATTTGGTTGAAACAT
>ENA-ORXM01004488-ORXM01004488.1-marine-metagenome-genome-assembly--contig:-NODE-4488-length-12141-cov-4.032410_pt1 | contig 12141 bp, 7 predicted proteins | sample MGYA00237867_ERZ511480 | MGnify/ENA primary metagenome ERZ511480 (study PRJEB26309, sample SAMN06266103) | marine metagenome | isolation source: Algal blade | place: United Kingdom:Sidmouth, United... | reverse complement strand
AGCAGGAGGAGCACTTACAACTCGAGTGCCAAGTCCGGTAAGTCGAATATTTCGATTAGCTCCGAAAGACGATCCAACAGTTAGCATATCGTTACCATTATTGCTTTTAATACTAGTTATACTGGTTCCTGGGATTTGGTTTCCTAAGGTGCTTTCACAAGCTTGTTTAGTAAAAAGAAGTAGTCTGGCTTGAGAAGCAATTGCTGTTTCTTCATTTTTTGCTTTAATATAGTTTTCTGTTCGCCCTTGGTTTTTTGTCATCTGAACAACACCAAGAGATAGAACTCCCATGAGCCCAGCGGCAACAGTTAACTCCATCATCGAAAAACCAGCAGTACTTCGAAAAATCTTTTTAAAGGAAGTCGATAGAAAGCGGAATAAGATAGACTAACCTTTGTGTCATTCCGGGGTACATGGAATCTCGCGTAACGAACATTAGGCACTATGAGAAACAGATTCCTCGTTTCTCGGAATGACAATCGATTGGTTAAAGACCCTACAGGTTTCAGCCCAGTATATGTTTCCTGACCTGGGCCGCACAGGCCGCACCGATAATACCGGCATGATTTTGTAGTTCAGCAGGTATTACAGGCATTTCTACAGTGATGCATTCTTTATACTCGTCCCAATCTTTTGAAGTACCTCCACCAAGAATGACGAGATCAGGAGAAACAATCAGCTCGACCAATTTGAGGAATTTATTGAAACGCTTGCCCCATTTTTTATAGGTAAGTTCTTCACGTTCTTTAGCGGAGGCCGCCGCCCAAGATTCGATCTTTTTATATTTTTTATACGGAATTTGGCCCAATTCAAAATTAGGTATCAACTCACCGTCCAAAAAGGCGCCGCTACCAAGTCCGGTTCCGATGGTGATCATAACGACAAACCCGTCTTTGTCTTTTCCGGTGCCATAATTCATAGTGGCATAACCTGCGGCATCGGCATCATTGATGACCGTAAATTCTAAGCCGGTAGCTTTCTCGAAAAGTTTTTCGGCATTTACATGATCCCAAGATTTGTGTAGATTCCCCGAAGAATGGCAGACTCCTCTTTTCATTACTGTGGGAAATCCGCAACCGACGGCACCTTTGTAATCAAAATGTTCAACAATTTGTTTGACGACCTCGGCCATCTCTTCAGGCTTTCGTGATTTGGGCGTGGGAATACGGAAACGATCCGTGGTCAATTCACCTGTTTCAAGGTCGACCAATGCACCTTTCATACCTGAGCCGCCTACATCAATACCAAGAATTTCCATAAATACTGGGTTGGTTTATTGGCCGCAAAGTAATAAAAAGTTTGCCCAACATTGAAATAATGTTATGAACTGTCTTAATTCCGTGACGTATCTGTATAAAGTTTAGGGTTTCCTCTTTGAAGTATTGGCAAGAGTTCTTCGACCAAGTTGTCATTTTCGGCAGCGATATTTTTTGTTTCCAACGAATACTTGGTGCGGTCGTAAAGTTCAAGCACTGGTTTTTCATCCCTGAAGTACTTTGTGAAGCGGTAGTTTTCGGTTCGCATCGAAATGCCTTTATTATAGTAACTGTAGGCTACGTTTTCAAAGTTATGGGTTGTATTTTCCATAAGTCCTGCAAGACTTTCACCATCTAGCTTTTTGTTTGGTTCAAGCGCGCAGAGTTCCAATATTGTGGGGTATAAATCGACCGTTTCCACAATATTTACGACTTTTTGAACTTCGTGATTGAGATAGGGCGATTTGATGATCAATGCACTTTTCAATGCATTTTCGAACAAAGTGTGCTTTCCCCAAACACGTTGGTCACCTAAATGCCAACCGTGGTCGCCCCAGATAACGATAATAGTGTTCTTATCGAGTCCTGTGGATTTTAATTCTCGCAATAATTTCCCGATTTGGGCATCGACATAACTTATGGAGGCGAGATAAGCATGTTTTAGTTTTATAGCTTGTTCAGGGCTTATATCTCCTTGTTTGGGAATATCCGCTCTGGCTCGTAATTCAAAGGATGCATGTAGTCCCATAGTGGCGCCATCTTTTGGAGCTTGTTCATGCTCAGCAAGTTTAATATCCGATTCACTGTACAGGTCCCAATACTTTTTGGGTGCAATCCAATCTAGGTGTGGTTTTTTCATTCCCATACCCAAGAAAAAAGGTTTATCAGGATTTTTCTGCAACATATCTTTCATGGTAGCGATGGCCATGTCTGTATTGAAACCGTCTTCGTAAGCATTGTCCGGAAAATCGGCAAATTCATAGGCAGGACCTTTTCCAAGTCCATTTCTCAGCGCATTTTCTCCGTATTTAGCTATCATAGCAGCGCTATTTTCCTTTTGCATTTTAATATTTTCCGGTAATTTAAAACCGAATTTTACATCCTTTTTATCCAGCTGAACAGGAGTTCTACTCCAAGAAAGTTCTGGGTCATTATATTTCCCATGGTAAATTTTACCTGTGTATACAGACTCATAGCCATTGGCTTTAAAGTGCTGTGGTAGTGTTGCTATATCGGGATTTTTATCTCTGAAATAGGTGAAGTTTTCAATTACTTGAATAGTTTCAGGTCTAGCGCCAGTCATTAGACTAGCTCTAGAAGGGCTACAAATGGCTTGTTGGCAATAAGCATTGTTAAAGCGTAAACCGTCATTCGCTAAAGCATCAATGTTTGGTGTAATCGCAATATCAGAACCGTACACACCTAACTCAGGCCTTAAATCGTCTATGGCTAAAAACAAGATATTGGGTTGCTTGGCTTTTTCTTCTACAACGGCTTTGGGTTCGTTCTTACAGCTGGCAAGTATTCCAAAAATGATAAGAGCGAAAATTCGAAGATTCATATTTTTATATTTGATGACTAATTGATGGTAAATACATCTAGTTTACAAAATAACCTTAAAATTCGGGTTTTAAGTTTCTTGATTTTATCAAGCGTCGGCACTATTTTAACTCTAACCATATTGTTTTGGTATTGGATAGCTATATCATTTTTGGCTAGGCCCGTTAAAATTAAGTGTAAATAATACATCAAAATTAATTTATCGTTTAATAGAATTATTCTATATTCAAAACATGGGTAAAGTTTCTTGCTTATATTTCTGTGTCGTGACGATTTTAGCTTTGGGCTTTTCGGTCGTGATTCATGCTCAAGAGAATACTAATGATTTTGAAATCACCCATTTTCAATTACCAATAGAGACCAGCACATCTCATATTCTGGAAGATCGCTATGGCTTTATTTGGATAGCTTCTACTAACGGTTTATGGCGTTTTGATGGGGGTAATTTTAAGAATTATAGTAAAAATGAGAATGAACAGACCAGTATAACAGATAATCATGTTTCATATCTCTATGAGGACAGCATGGGCACGTTATGGATTGGAACCTACGGCGGAGGGCTTCTTAAATATGACCGTGAATATGACCGCTTTCAACGATTTATTCATGATGATAACAATCCGGAAAGTCTTAGCTTTAATGAGGTACGGGTTATTTATGAAACATCAGACCACTCCTTCTATATAGGAACGGATGGCGGTGGACTCAACCTAATGGATAGAGAAACCGGTACTTTCAAAAGGTATCAGCATAAGGCGAAAGATGTTAGCAGTATCAGTCATAACAATGTACTGGATATTGAGGAAGATGATGATGGCCGACTTTTTATTGGAACTTGGATCGGTCTAAATATTTTTGATTCTGATACTGGTAGTTTTACCCGTCTTTCTCAAAATACACCTAATGCTTCTCATTCGTATCCACTATTGGAATTTTATGAAGAACTCCTGATATCAAATACCAAGTTATATACTTTAGATAAAGTGAACCGGTTTCATGACCTTGATTTTATTTTTAAAAATGCTAGCCATATAGAACCGGATTATGAGGATAATTGCTGGTTCGTAAAAAATGATGAAATAATAATAGTTGGGCGTGATTTTAAAGTAAAAAAGCACATCTCATTAAACGAGAGATTTACGGATAGGTCATTTTTTTTAAGTGATATTTTTCATAACCCTTCAAAAGAAGACTCTTGGGTATTGGACCATGGGGGTCATTTTTTTCATATTAAGAAATCCCCTAAAATATTTCGTCATTTTGTAGACAATAGAGGAGGTAGCCAAATTCTCAATACTACTACTAATTATTGGGTTTTGCGGAAGGGTACTGTAAAAATTTATTCAAAAAAGGATTTGAGTTTTGTAAACGAACTTACAGGATTCGTTAATAGAACTTATATGAGTTCCTATGGTAAGGAAATGGTGTGGGTGGCGGATACAAATACGATTAAACAATTTACCCAAGCCGGTGAACTGGTAAATATTATTCCACGAAAACGTGCAGAACTTTTTGGACTTTTAGAAACAAGTGAAGGCCTTATCTGGACCGGAGAAGTTTTGGGAGCACGGATTTATAATCCTAAAACAGGGGTAACCGTTTATTTTGACTGTGACCCGAACGACCCTAATGGTATTGGTTACTTTCATAGGGCTAACGAACTTTTTGAAGACTATAAAAATCAAATTTGGCTTGGAACCAATGGTGACGGGGTCAAGCGATATGTTCCTGAGAAGAATATATTTGTGCATTACAGGCATGAAATCGGTAACACGGCTACAGTGAACAACAATTTCATAAATGTAATTTTTGAGGATGCAGACAGGACCCTTTGGGTAGGTACCAATTCGGGACTTTGCAGTTATGATGTTGACAAAGACGCTTTTATTCAATATGATAATAGCCTGTTGAAGGACAGAATTATCAATAGAATTGAGCAAGATGCTGAGGGGAATTTGTGGTTAGGTACAAGTAACGGACTGATAAAACTTGATGTTAAGAATGATGTAGTCCGTATTTTGAATGAACAAGATGGCCTCATATCTCAAAAAATAGGTATCTCAAGTTTAGTTACAGATGAAGGCCATATGGTATTTGGTACCAATAAGGGTTTAATGACTTTTAACCCAAAAGAGGTTGTGCCAAGCACCAAGACACCATCGGTCTATATTTCAAAATTATGGGTGAATAATGAATTGGTTTCACCCAATAGTAGTTACATAAAAAAGAGTATTGAAGTAGAAGACCATTTACAGCTATCTTACAAAGATCAAAAGATGGAACTCGGTTTTCAAGCTATTCAGTATGAGAATGCGCAGCGTTGTCAGTACGCCTATAAACTAGAAGGTTTTGAAGAGGATTGGACCATTGCTAACGGTACAAGGGCCACGTATACCAACCTGCCTTCAGGGAATTATAAATTTTTGCTAAAGGTATCCAACGAGGACGGTATTTGGACGGACAAATTGAAAAGTATAAGTATTGGCGTAACGCCTCCATTTTGGGAACGCTCATGGGTACAAATTCTTGCGGCCCTATTGGTTTTATCAATTGCATTTTGGGGTTTTAGGTTTTTCTTGTTGCGGGAAAGAACCAAAAATATGTTTGAAATCGAGAAACAACGGGTGTATCAATTTGAAGAATTGGCCCAGATGAAACTTCGGTTTTTCACCAATATATCGCATGAATTGAGAACTCCTTTAACACTAATCACTTCTCCGCTAGATAAATTTATTAGGAAAGGGGTAAGACCGGATACTAAGGTTTTACAGATGATGCATAGGAACAGTAATCGTCTGTTGGAGCTGATAAATCAGATTTTGGATTTTAGAAAACTTGAAGGGAACCAGCAATTAAGAATTAAACCACATGATGAACTTTTGGTCTGTACCAATATGAGTACGGCCTATGAATATTGGGCAAAAGAGAAAAACATAAACTTTACTTGTGAAACATCCGAGACGGATTGTACGTTGTATTTTGATGAGGATATCATTAAGAAGATTGTCTCTAATTTGGTATCTAATGCATTCAAGTTTACATCAAGAAATGGAAAAATAAGCCTAAAAGCCACTTATGATATTCTTGAAATTGATAAGGATGAAAAAGTTAAAAAAGGAAATCTTCTGATAGAAGTAATAGATAATGGTTTGGGCATCCCAAAAAAATATCAAAAGAAAGTTTTTGAGCGGTTTTATCAGATGGATGAAACCCCAAATAAGGGCTATAGTAGTGGTATTGGACTTTCCTTAACATCGGAATTGGTAAAATTGCATAAAGGTGATATACACTTAGAGAGTGAAGAAGGGAATGGTTCACATTTTATGATTACACTCCCGATAGGGTATGCTATTTATGAAACAAATATAGAGGAAACGCCAGCTCCATTCGCTGAAAGTATATCTGGAGAAACGGTTATTTTAATAATTGAAGACAATGAAGATATTCGAAATTATTTGACATCAGAGCTATCTGATGATTATGTTATTCTACAAGCAGATAATGGTAAGGATGGTTTTCATCTGGCGTTGGAACATGTTCCTGATATTGTTATTAGTGATATAATGATGCCTATGTTTGATGGAATTCAGGTGGCCAACCAGTTAAAGGCAAATGAACTTACGGCTCATATTCCATTAATGTTCCTAACTGCAAAAACCGGATTGGAAAATAAATTGAAAGGTCTGGAAACAGGTGCCGAGGATTATATTGAGAAGCCTTTTAATGTTTCGGAAATTAAGATGAAAATCCAAAACCGATTAGAAAGCAGACATCGACTTATCAAAAAATATCAGAAAGAAGAATTGTTTGAAGAACCGGTAATTACGGTAGACCAATATCTGATAAAAGTTAATGAAGTGATTGATAATAATCTTGATAACGCAGATTTTTCAATCGATTTTTTATGTGATGAATTGGCCATAGGACGTTCGCAACTGTACCGTAAAATCCAGGCACTAACCGGTAAGACGATCATAGAATATATCAACACCTATAAACTATCTAAAGCTATGCCCATGTTGCAAGAAGGGCGTTTAAGTATAAAAGAGATTGCGTTTAGCGTGGGGTATAATGACAATAGGTATTTCAGCCGGATCTTCAAAAAGGAATTCGGACACCCACCGTCATACTATGTGCCTAATAAATAGGTTAAATGTATGTAATAGACAAAAATTACACCTCTTTGTATAATTCGTCTACACTATAAAATACTTATTTAGGTATTTTTGAAAAGCACAAATTCTGCTGCAACTTAAGTATACTTTAATGATGAACTCTAGACGAAATTTCATAAAACAATCCGCTTTTGCCGGTGCCGCATTGACTGTTCCTTCTTACAGTTTTGGAATCATAAATAAACCGAAATTATCTGAGCGAATAATTGGGCATGGTGATTTTAAATATCGTGTACATAAGGAGTGGGGTAATCTTAATCCTGCGACTACGCCCATAAAAAATTGCCATGAGATGGTAATGGATTCCAAAGGCAGATTGATTATGGTTACGGACGAAGTCAAAAATAATATCATTGTGTATGATAAATCCGGTAAGCTGTTAAAGACTTGGACGCACGATTTAAAATCTGGCCATGGTCTAACGCTTTTTAAGGAAGGCGAAGAAGATATGCTTTTCATTACAGATAATGACGGGCCTATTCTAAAAACCACTGTAGATGGTAGAGTGCTTATGCGGCTCCCAGACCCAAGAGACACGGGCGTTTATCAAAAAGACCAGAAATATAGACCTACAGAAACAGCTGTAGCGCCCAACGGAGATATTTATGTAGCTGACGGGTATGGTTCTGATTTTATTCTGCAATATAGCAAAGACGGAGAATTTATTAGAAAATTTGGAGGTCATGGACTTGAGGACCATTTGTTTTCAACCGCGCATGGTGTGACTATAGATGATAGAGATCCCAATAATATAACCTTGTTATGTACGTCTAGAAAGCATAATTCATTTAAGCGTTACACCTTGGACGGGAAGTATTTATCCACTATTTTTCTGCCGGGAGCTTTTGTTTGTAGACCTGTCATAGATGATGAAAATCTATATTCTGGAGTTTGTTGGTCCAGATTAAAATATTTAGAGCAAACTCCAAATTCCGGTTTTGTAACTATTTTGGATGCGGATAATAAAGTGCTTTCCAACCCGGGAGGTACGGCACCGGTTTATGAAAATGGTCAATTACAGCTCATGGTTCAGGACATACCGCTTTTTAATCATTGTCATGATGTGTGTATTGATGAAGATAAGAATATCTATGTCTGCCAATGGAACGCCAACAAAACATACCCTATAAAACTTGAAAGAGTCTAATGATAACAAACTTTGTTTTAGGTTGATAGTAGTTTCGTAGATTCTCTTTCAATCATGGTTGTTTTAATAACCTCGGTTTTAAAAGTCTTTTCACTGCCGTTTTGCTCTATTCTTTCAACAAGTTGTTTGGCTGCTCTTTCTCCCATATAGTAACCGTGCTGGCTTATAGAGGTTAAGCTTGGTCTGACATATTTAGGAAGAATTCCGTTGGTAAAACAAATTATGGAGAGCTCCTCGGGAATTTTAATTCCTAAAGAATTTGCCGTTAATAAGGAGGTGACACCGGCTTCTTCTTCCAAGCCTAAAATTGCATCTACCTTTCCGCTAGAAAGCAATTTTCTGATTTCAACTTCCATGAGTGACTTTTCTAGCTTTTCAAAAATTAAGCTTTGTTCCAAGTCAATACCATGGTTTTTAAGACACTGACTGTATCCATTTATTCTAAGTCGAGAAATTTCAAGATCACCCAATAAAGAAACTACGGCTATACGTTTACATCCAGATTTTATAAGATGTTCGGTAGCATTATAGGCTGTTTTTGTATCGTCTATGGTTACTTTATCGCATTGTAATTTTGTGGATACGCGGTCAAACATCACTACAGGTATGCCTATATTCAAAAAGGGCTCAAAATGTTCAATTTTATCTAATCGACCCGTCTCCTCGGCAAGAGAAACTAATAGTCCGGATATGGCCCCTTTACGCAGCATTTGGGTTATAGCAACTTCCTTTTTATAGGATTCATTGGAGATACAGGCTATCATATTGTAGCCGTTGTCATTCAATATTTTTTCAACACCACTAATGACTTGGGCAAAGAAATAATTAAGAATATTTGGAATAATAACACCTACGGATAGCGAAGGTTCCTTTCTAAGGTTTATTGCATTTAGATTAGGTCTGTATTTGTGCTCTTTAGCATAAGCAACGATTTTCTCCTTGGTACGGCTGCTAATTTCATGGCTGTCGTTTAGAGCCTTGGATACGGTAGATTTGGATACCTTAAAATGCTTGGCAATATCGTCTAAACTAAGTTTTCGCTTCATAACCGTTTCAAGATACTAAATATCATCAAATAGTTCTTTACCTCTTTTTTCTACCTTCTTGATCGCTAAAATAGCATTTTGGAACTACGCTTTTTACGAAACCCATTTCGAAAAACACATAAAATTATAAATATCTGATTTTAAACAGGTTGTAGTTGTTAAATTTTGAATTTAAAAATGTTACTATTTCGTATTTTAGTTGAGAATGTAATTATCTATAGTTTGTTTTAAGTTATAGTTTAAATTTGACAAAAGGGCTTGGTTTTGAACTGAATAGGACCTGTTCTAAAGAGATTCGTTCTAACAATTAAAGCACTTACAAACATCAAGAAATATGTATAGTATAGGATATGATATAGGGAGTTCATCTATTAAAGCGGCCTTGGTTGAGGTAAGTACAGGTAAACCTGTTGCCGTAGTGAGCGAACCCAAAAAAGAAATGGATATTCTTGCCATTAATAATGGTTGGGCAGAACAGGACCCTGATACTTGGTGGAAGCATGTTTGTACCGCTACTAAAACCTTGTTGTCTGAGAACAATATTAAGCCGGAAGAAGTTACTGGAGTAGGTATATCTTACCAAATGCACGGTTTGGTAGTTGTGGATAAAGACCTTAAACCATTGCGCGATTCCATAATTTGGTGCGATAGTAGAGCGGTTGAAATTGGCCAAAAGGCATTTGATGCACTGGGCAATGACCGTTGCAGTGAGAACTTATTGAACTCGCCTTCTAACTTTACCGCCTCTAAATTAAAATGGGTAAAAGATAACGAGCCTGAGGTTTTTGAACGTATCCATAAGTTCATGCTTCCTGGCGATTATATAGCTACAAGATTAAGCGGTATTGCAAATACAACCTTATCCGGACTATCGGAAGGTATCTTTTGGGATTTTAAGACGAATAGCCTGGCCACATGGTTGCTGGATTTTTACGGGTTGAACGAATCTCACGTGCCAGAAATAGTAGATACCTTTTCTGTACAAAGTAAAGTTTCGGAACAAGGCGCAAAAGAATCAGGTTTAAATGTGGGAACTCCTATTTTATATAGAGCGGGAGACCAGCCCAATAATGCCTTATCCCTTAATGTTTTCAATCCGGGCGAAGTTGCGGCTACAGGTGGTACATCTGGAGTAATTTATGCGGTAACCGATAATCTTTCAGTAAAGGAAAGCTCACGAGTCAACAACTTTGCACACGTAAATTATAACCAGGATAATCGTTTTGTAGGGAAGCTACTTTGTATAAATGGTGCTGGTATTCAGTACCGTTGGATGTTAAATAACTTGGACGTTGCTTCGTATGATGAGATGAACGAATTAGCCAATTCGGTCCCTCAAGGTTCCGATGGCGTTAAAATATTACCTTTTGGAAACGGTGCCGAGCGTATGCTGAACAATGTGGATTTAGGTACCAATATCTTTGGTATCAACTTAAACAATCATACCAAAGCACATTTGTGTAGAGCGTCGTTGGAAGGGATAGCTTTTTCATTTGTTTACGGAATGGAAATCCTACGGTCGGACGGAATTACCGCTACTAAAATACGGGCAGGGAATGATAACCTTTTTAGGTCCGAAATTTTCTCAAATACAATAGCGACCCTTATTGATAGGGAAATTGAAATATACAATACCACAGGTGCCATTGGAGCGGCAAGGGCCTGTATTTTAAGCAATGGTGATTTTACCGGTTTCGGTGATCAGATTATGGACAATGATTATGTGATGAGCTATAAGCCATCCGAAGAAAAAGAAGCATTGCAAACTGCATATGCGGCATGGAAAAAAGAATTAGAACACGTATTAAAAAACAAATAATATGGCATTTTTAGGAGACAAAGAGTATTTTAAAGGAATTGGCGACATTAAGTTTGAAGGGAAAGAATCAGACAACCCTTTAGCGTTTAAATATTACAATCCGGACCAGGTTGTTGCAGGTAAAACTATGAGGGAGCATTTTAAATTTGCTATCGCATACTGGCATACGTTCTGCGGACAAGGTTCTGACCCGTTTGGTCCCGGTACGCAAAATTTCCCTTGGGATGCATCTTCAGATGCTGTTCAAGCGGCAAAAGATAAAGCAGATGCTGCCTTTGAGTTTATCAGTAAAATTGGGTTTGATTATTTCTGTTTCCATGATTTTGATTTGATTCAAGAAGCTTCAACTTTCACTGAATCAGAAAAAAGATTGGCAACCATTACCGAGTATATCAAAGAAAAGAAATCGGCTTCCGGTATTAAATTATTATGGGGTACCGCCAACTGTTTTTCTAACCCAAGATATATGAACGGTGCAGCTACGAATCCTGATTTTGACGTGGTTGCCAGAGCTGGCGGGCAAGTAAAATTGGCCTTGGACGCAACTATTGCTTTAGATGGTGAAAATTATGTTTTTTGGGGTGGTCGTGAAGGATATATGTCTCTTTTGAACACCAATATGGGTCGTGAGCTAGACCATATGGCGCAGTTCTTAACTATGGCCAGAGATTATGCTCGTAAGCAAGGTTTTAAAGGTAATTTCTTTATTGAGCCAAAACCAATGGAGCCAACTAAGCACCAGTATGATTTTGACTCGGCTACGGCAATTGGATTTTTAAGGGAGTACGGTCTAGACAAAGATTTTAAAATTAACATAGAGGTGAACCATGCTACTTTGGCTCAGCATACTTTCCAGCATGAAATGGAAGTTGCAGCTAAAGCAGGAATGTTAGGTAGTTTAGATGCTAACCGTGGTGATTACCAAAACGGTTGGGATACCGATCAGTTCCCGAATAACATTCAAGAGACTACAGAGGCTATGCTGGTCTTTTTACAAGCTGGCGGTCTACAAGGCGGTGGTGTAAATTTTGATGCCAAAATCAGAAGAAATTCAACTGACCTAGAAGATATCTTCTTAGCGCACATTGGAGGAGCGGATACTTTTGCCAGAGCATTGCTCACTGCGGATAAGATTATG
>ENA-ORXM01004487-ORXM01004487.1-marine-metagenome-genome-assembly--contig:-NODE-4487-length-12143-cov-3.920189_pt1 | contig 12143 bp, 15 predicted proteins | sample MGYA00237867_ERZ511480 | MGnify/ENA primary metagenome ERZ511480 (study PRJEB26309, sample SAMN06266103) | marine metagenome | isolation source: Algal blade | place: United Kingdom:Sidmouth, United... | reverse complement strand
ACTTGGTCATCATCAATAGCATTGTCCAAACTTTGGACTAAATCTTCTTTCATTAATAAAATTTCTCTTTGCTCCTCTGAGGTAAGTGAAATTTCGTATTTCTCAAGAATTTCTTCAACTTTTTGATTTGCTAGGTCATCAAGAAAACTTAAAATTGTTTTAGTCTGCTCACTAGTTGTTTTAATAAGAGCTTCGGCATGTGCTGCTTTATCAACAATTAAGTTTGGGAATGTTTGATCTAACAATTTGGTTAACTCTGAAAAGCAGTTTCTAGTTAGGGCATTGTAGACGGCTTCTCTTCCTAACTCATCAGAATTTCTAAGTGAATTTAATAAAAATGCTTGACCTGGATCAATATTTTTTAAATTCTCAAATTTATTTGAATTTAATTTTTCAAGGTTTAAATAATAAATTGAGTCTTCATAATTATCGATGTTTTTTAATTTTCTCTGAACATTTTCATCATCTGAGTACACCCTTATCCCACCAGCGTAATGATTGAAAAAACCATCAGGTAGCAAAGGGGTGTCTAGAGAATTTCTTCCTCGAAAAGCTTCAAACGAAACGATGATTTGATCCACGAAAGTTTTTTTAGGAAGATCAACAAAAGACTTACCTTCTTGAAGTTTAACTAATTCAATTCCTTGGTTTTTTTCAAACTCAATAAACATACTCGCATGGGCTTCAAGCTCTTGAAGTTCTGGTCTTTTTTTAGCGGCCCATTTCTCTTTAATTATCTTCATTACTTTTGTTTTAGAGCTTACAGATTGAACTTTGTTTTCACCTTGAACTTTGACTCCACTAATTTTGGCAGTATAATGTTTTCCCCGGTGTTTAAAATTTGCAATATAGAGTGCACTTGTATCCAAACCTAGGACAACCTTCTCACCAGCTGTTAAAAGTATGGGAGTTCTCTTAGCATCGTTTTCAATAAACTCAGATAAAAACTTACCCATTGGCATGCCTTCACCAGATTGAGTAAACCTACTTGTATTGACTAAAGAAAATCTTGAATCTTGTGAGTAAGAGAAAATAGATATAACAAAAATGATTAAATACTTCATTGATATGAATTATATCAAAAAAAACTGTTTCTATCTTGGCTGCTAAATTTTCAATTCTGAGAACCTTAATCAAGATTATTAGTTATTAATATCCCCAAATATAGGGATGACAGCTGAAATACTAGCATTAGGCCTTACTCCCCAACCAGCTTGATGAACTCGTTTTCCTAGTTCAACGCCAAATTCAAACTCCATAAATGCAATGGAAAACGCAGCACTTGCTTCAATTCCTATTTCGTCATCATATAAATCTTGAGCTGATACATTAAGAAAGTCTTGATTCTTAGCTTTTGATCCATAAATCCCAGCTCTTAAGCGATACCAAGATGGAATGAAGAGAAAAGATGAACCATTTAAAAACGAGTAAGCTGCGGAGTACTTTGTTCTTCTCTTGCTAAATGTCCCTCTTAAATCGACTCCAGAGAATTGAAATTTAGATGAACCAGAAATTGCTGATAACAATGAGTATGTGATTCTTTCAATCTTATCTTTATTTTCCTTTGCAACCCCTAAGCCTCTAAATTCTCCTTTTGCAAGAAAGACTCCTACCACACCTTCATAACCTCTCAATTTATCTTTTGAGATTACATAATTCACACCGCCATAAGGGGCAATGAGGTGAGTCTTAACATCATATTTATCAAAACCATCGCCTGGATCAGCTTGCTTCTTTGGATCAATTTCTTCTAGTTTAAGAAACTCAAGATCGTACTGATTTTGGTGCATTACTGACCTTTGTTTTAAAACAGTCAGGTAAGGGACGAAATCGTCAGAATAGCCATTTAATTGAACGAGAGTGAGTATTAAGATTAATAATTTCATGATATGAATATAGCATATTGGTGAAGCAGAGCGTTAAGCCTCTGAAATATTTACACTTTTCATCAGCTGTAAATAATTTATCTTCATAAGTGTGAATAAAAGTGTATATCTATTTCAACAAAGGATATTCGTGAATACTACAACATTTGAAAGCTTAGATTTAAGTCCCAACATATTTAGAGCAATTCAAGACTTAGGCTTTGAATCCCCAACTCAAATACAAGCACAATCGATTCCGCTGTTAAGAGAAACAGAGGGTGATTTTATTGGGCAAGCTCAAACAGGTACTGGTAAGACCGCCGCGTTTTTAATTCCTCTTTTGGAAAAAATTGATCCAAGCTCTAAGACTGTTCAATCATTAATCCTTGCTCCAACTAGAGAGTTAGCAAATCAAATTGAAGTAGAGATTCAAAAACTGGGAAAATATACAAAAATTAAATCGACAACTGTCTATGGTGGTTCATCATATGAGAGGCAAATCAAATCATTGAGACAAGATAGACCTCAAATTGTTGTTGGAACTCCTGGACGAGTATTAGATCTCATTAAGAAAAAATTCTTAAAATTAGATGAAGCGAAATTCTTTGTTTTAGATGAAGCAGATGAAATGCTAAATATGGGATTTCTTGACGATGTTAAGACTATTCTTGAAGAGTTTAATGAACAAAGACAATTAATAATGTTCTCTGCAACTATGCCTAGAGCGATTTTGGATTTGATCAAAAAATCATTTAGAAATTATGAAATGGTTAAGGTCAAAAAAGAGTACTTGAAAGAAAATATTGATCAAAAATATTTCATCGTTAGAAATAAGCATTTAACTGAAGCCCTTGCTCGTCTGATTGACGTTGAAGATGATGTTTATGCAATTGTTTTTTGTAAAACAAAAATTGAGACTAAAGAAGTTGGTGCTGACCTTAGAACAAGAGGTCATAAAGTTGAAGTTTTAAATGGTGATATGGGGCAAAGTGAAAGAGATTATGCACTTCGAAAGTTTAAAGAAAAAAAATGTAATATTATAGTATGTACTGATGTTGCCGCCAGAGGAATAGATGTTCAAGATGTAACACATGTTTTCAATTATGGACTACCTCAAAGTAATGACTCTTATGTTCACCGAATTGGTCGAACAGCAAGAGCAGGGAGATCTGGTAAAGCTTATACTTTAGTTACCCCGCGAACAGTTTTTGCTATTAGGAAAATCGAGCGAGATACACAACAGGTTATCACGGCAGCAAAACTTCCTAAAGTTGCTGAGTTAAAAAAACAAATTGTAAGAAGAGAACTTGAAACTTTAATGCCTATGTTAAATGTTCTTAGAGAAAAAGGTTCTGATTTTAAAACAGATGAATCTTTTAATTTATTTAAAGAGCAATTTGGTGATCTTGAAAGAGATGAGATCTTAAAGCTTATGTTTACATGGAAGTTAAATAAAACAATTAGACATTACAACAACCTTGAAGAGATTGAAGGTTCTGCTGAGTCTGGAGGATCAGGTCGATCAGGCGGAAGAAGAAGAGATAGAAGCAGATCAAGAGATAGAAGATCTAACGGCAGAAGAGGCGATGATAGAGGTGATAGACGAAGCGGTGGTTCTGAAGGTAGAAGACGAGCCAGTGGTGGTGGTCGATCTGAATCTGGATCTGGACGAAGAAGAAGTAGTGACAGATCAAATAGTGGAGGATCAAGGTCATATAGAGGTTCATCATCCGGACGTTCGCCTCAAAGAGCTTCAGCTAGTAGATAGTTAAAAGCAAACTTAAGACTAACTATATAAATCTCTAAATTTTACTTGATGTAACTAGTTGGGCAATAAGTGATAGCAATAATTTCTTTCATATTTAAATTAGTTATTATTAAGTGTTACAATATCTAAGTGAAAAATATAATTCTATTCTTATTCTTACTTTCTTGTGCTACTCAAGAGCAAAGAACCCGGTCTATATCTTCAACAGACTTCAAAACAATTTGTGGAAAAGTTGTAGGAATGAATTCTGAAGAAAATAGAGTTGAATTCCAGCAAGCATTAGAAGAATCTAAGAAAAGAAAACTTAATGTCTCTCTCATCAATAACTTGCAGAACTTAATAAGCTTGCTTCCTACAGGGTCATCTCTAATTAAAGATGATGATAATGGGATATTGGTTGGTGATAAGCATAGTATTCACAAGGAAGATAATTCATCATTTTCTCAACACTTAATGAAAGTATCTCTTTCATCTTTGGAAGATATCGGTAAATCATTTCTTGCAATGGATACAAATGGTTATTTATGCTTTAGTGGCTCTGGAGGGAATTCGACTTTAAGTATCAGAGAAGATACTTTTTAATTAGTGAAAATACTTTTATTTCTCTTCTCATTTTCGATCTATTCATTCGAGCTTAAGCCTTTTGAGACAGATGGATGTACATTTATTATTGATAAACCAATATTTTCAAAGAAGAAAAGTTTCAAGTATTGTTGCTTTCTTCATGATATTTCTTACTGGATAGGGGGCTCAAGAGATCAGAGGTCAAGATCTGATAAAGAGTTAAGAAGATGTATTAAAAATGAATCTAATGGGTTCTATGGAACTATTTTTTACTTTGGGGTCCGTACTGGTCATCTCTCTCCGATTAAGTCTAGATTTAAATGGGGGTGGGGAAGAAGTGATGATAATTTCAGTGTACCAACTTCCTTCGTTTTAGATAAGGCCGACGAACAATTTAATCGAGCAGATGTTAAAAACTATTTGAAAACTATCTATTCAAAAAAATAAGATCAATAATTAAATGTCTAAATAATTCTTTTAACTAGAAATAAATTAGCAGAAAGATTTCAAGCTTGATTTTAAGGAAATGACTGATATCGAAGGTAGCACTGTTTATTCGGTTGAAGAATTGAGAGTTTCAGGGTAAATCTTAAGTATATGAATAACTTGATTATTGCTATTACAACTTTAATCTTAAGCCAACTTCTTTATGCTCAAAATTCTGAATTTGAATTAGATTTTGATAAAAGCCTCAAGACAACAGAGAGCTTTAGCTATGAAGAAAAAATAGCTTTTTATAGTAATCTTTTTGTAGGTCAAAACTATTTAGCTGGTCCATTGGGTGAAGGTATCGGTGCTGAATTTGATGCTGATCCACTTTATAGATTTGATGTCTTTGATTGTACTACTTATGTTGAGACGGTTTTAGCTTTATCTCTTACCCAAGCCAACAAAAAAGAATTTGAAACTTTAATTAATGATATTAGGTACGACACAGATATTAATTTTGTTTCCAGGAATCACTTTATAAGCCTTGATTGGATAAATGATAATAAAAATATCTTAATGGATATCACTGGTACTTTCACAGTCCCTACTAATGAAGCAAAAGCTAATATTCAAAAAACTCAATGGTATAAAAAGATGACTCTTAATCAAATTCAAGGTTTTGATATCTCTGATAGAGACAGAGAAGAAAAACTCAAGCGATTAAAAGAACAATCAAATTATGTAGATGATGAGTTTTCTAAAATTAAATATATAGAAATTAAGTATGCGATTAAAGATGAGGTTCTCAATCAAATACCAAACGGAAGTATTATTAATATAGTGAGACCAAACTGGAATTTAGAAAAATACATAGGAACAAATTTAAATATTTCTCATCAAGGCTTTGCTATTAGAATTAAAGATCAAGTGTTTTTTAGACACGCCTCTAGTAATGAAGGTAAGGTCTCAGATATTTTATTAAAAGATTATTTAAAGCCTTATCTCGGTCATTCTACAATTAAAGGGATAAACATCTTAGAACTTTATTAAAGGATAGAGCTTAGTAGGGTTGATCATATTGTTTTTAATTAAAAATAACCCCAGCTGAAATACTAAGGTTATCTCTAATTATTAGAAGTTAAATATTAATTTTTATTTGGCTTACATTTTAATACTTCACTCGAACCTTTAGTCATACAAGTTCCAGTTACAGTACCTTTTTTCTTACTGTCGAATGAACATGAGTCACCAGATGACAAACTTGAACAAGCTTCCATCGCCATTTTATGGTGCATTGCCTTTCCTTTTTTATGTTTTTTGTGATTATTACCACTAGCAAACGATAGTGATGAAATAAACATGAGAGATAAGATAATTGTTTTTAAATTTAACATATTGGCTCCCTGTTGTTACTCATTTTAAATTTGAGTAGGTTTTTTCTATTATCAAAATATCAATTATTAAGATTTAAAGATTATCATAGTTTATAGTTTTGAAATAGACTAAAATGAGAGTCGATCAATGTGCCTTTGTTTATTAATCTCAAAAGAATCTTAATATTTACCTTATTTAAGGAATAGGAATTAAATGTATCTTGTTGTCAGGTATAAAAAAATCATCCTATCAATTCAATATTCTTAACTCCTTGTGAGTTGTACAGGTTCTAGAAGTTTAGTGAAGCTCCAAGGCTTAAATTGCTAAAAGTATTTTTTAAATTAATATTAGCTTCAATGTGTGCACGAATGTTTCTAAATTTAGAATTTGGAATTTTACCACTAAAGCCCAGGGCCAATGAACTGGCTAAGTTTACGTCATCACTATCTTCGAAAATAGAAATTTTAGTTGGGAGTGCTAAAAATGGATAAAGGTGAACTGAATTAAAATTAAATCCTTTCGAAACAGTTGGAGAAGCACCAAAGTTATTAAAATCTGCTCCATCCCAATTCTCTCTTTCATAGAAAGCTCTTACTGAAAATCTGGGTTGATTATTATAATCAGGAAGTACTTCGTAACTTGCTCCAGCAACAAATCCTAAAAAATCGTCTGTAGCAATTCTAAGACCTGCATCAAAACCAATTTTCTTAGTTGCTGAGAATAAGTATTGTACTTGCATTCCAGGATTTGATGATCCTGATAGCTGCTGGTTATATTCGAGAGAAAACATATTTTTATATTCACTCAACGGAATAGAAGAAATACCTACATTTGAAGCAAACACAGGTAAAGTAATAACTAATAGACTTACTAATAATTTAATCATGATTTATCCCTTTTTATTTAATAGTAACAATAAAGAACTAACACAAAATGTGCACAGTGTTATAATACTCATATTGACTTATTTTAGTAAGAAAATTAAGTTCTTAAGTACTAATTTTATCTATGGTGGGTGTAGTTCAGTTGGTAGAGCAGCGGATTGTGATTCCGTTTGTCGTGGGTTCGAGCCCCATCATCCACCCCATTTTTAAATCTTCTTAAATTCAAATTATCATTTTTTCACTTCAGATCGTTTCACGGTATTTCAACACATTACAATTTTGGGGCAAGGTTTATGGGGTAGTACATTTCAAGATATTTCAGTGTCTTTCATAAGCTTGGCTTCAACTTGGCTTCATGGTTTTTGTTCTTTAAGGTTAGGAAAAGATTTTTAACTTTATCGCTTTATATAGTATATATTCGACTTGCTGGGATTGATGAATCTGGGGCTACAGACGGACTTAAAATTCTACCTCAAGACAAGACTAATCTTATCTTTTTAAATCAAAATAGCTAGAATATTCAAAGAGTGAAGCATATTTCACGAATCGAGCTTAAAATTCCAAAGGGGTAGAATGTGAGAAACTCTTCATTGATTCTAGTTGTAGGTTTAACTGGAGCTGGAAAAACAACTTATTGTGATAAGCTCCACGCGGAAAAAGTTGGACATGCTTTTTCAATTGATAGATGGATGAAGTCATTGTACTGGCAAGATATGCCTCATGAGCCAAAAATGGAGTGGTTCCAAAAAAATCAAAAATGGTACATAGATAGAATACAAAGATGTGAAAGGATGATTTCTAAGGAAGTAGTTATGCTTTTGAAACTTGGGGTTAGTTGTATTCTCGATTTAGGTTTTACCTCATCTGCCCATCGAAAAAAATATATAGACCTGGGACTGGATAATAATTCTAATGTCGAGCTTCACTTTCTTGATATTAAAAGTGAACAAAGATGGAGTAGAGTATTGAAGCGCAATCAAGAAAAAGCAGAGACGTTTTCAATGCATGTAGACCGCCAAATGTTTGAATATATGGAGACAAACTTTGAAGCTATTACCGAAGCCGAGAAAAGCTACGTAAATCTTATTAAGAAATAAATATTATATCCAAAAAAATACGTGAGATCTTTTAAAGTTAAGGCAGGGAGCTTCAATGAGCTCCCTATCTTAAATCTTTTATTTCTTTGTTCGTTTAGCTAGTTTATTCTCTATCTTTTGAACTTTAATTTCTGTAGATTTTTTTGATTTTTCATATTTTTTAGATCTATCTTTAGTCATGTCACTTTTTGTGTTAGCAGCTTCATTTAAATCCTCCTTTTTAGACTCAGCTAATTTAGCTCTCGTCATTTTTGAGTTTGTTTCTTGTGATGAGTTTGTTTGATTTGCTAATGCAGTACTTTCCTGAGTACTTCCATTAGCTGTTCCGACATAACTTCCTTCACCGTTAAACATAGATAAACTTGGATCATGTTTGGGTTTACTACATGAAACAAATCCAGCAAAAATTAACATAAAAATCAAACCCGTTTTAAACTTTAAATTCATTTCTTCTTTCCTTATAAAAATTAAATAAATAAATTGTTCTACAGAATTAACATAAAGTAGTGAATGGATTTTTAATTCAAGAAGATAAGAACTTATTGTGTAGAAAGTTAAACATTAAAAAAAGTAGAGTTTTAATCTTAAAATTTCCATGAAAAAATTTGTGCGGCGAGTCACTTGGTTGAGAAAGACCCCCTTAAGCGTTTATTTAAATGTAACAAATGAATAATTTAAAACGAAGAGTATATTATGACCAAATTTCATTAAAAAAGGAGAAATAATGAAAGTCGTAAATAATTTAGTAGCATTTTTTTTAACTACTTCCTCACTTGTAGCCTGTGCTTCTGGTGGACAGCAAAAGCCAAATAACGGCCCTATTAAAGCTAAAAAGAGAAGTAGCTTTCCTGATACCGTCAAAAACCCGCAGGTTGGGGAAGTGATTGTAAAGTGTGCTGGGATTGTAAAAAAAGGAAAGAACCACTGTGGAGCCAATGGCCATACTTGTGGTGGAAAAGCTGCAGTAGACTTTGATAAAAATGAATGGATCTATGTAAGAGCAGAAGTTTGCAATGCCACAGCTGGTAGAATTGTAGGCAAGAAAATTGTTTCAGATGGATAAACAACAAAAAAACGAAGCTTCTGGTCTTGGGCTAGGGCTTCGATTTCCTCACTTTGATGAGATTTTAAAAAAAGATCATAACGTGCCTTGGTTTGAAGTTATAGCTGATGACTTTCTAGAGCATGGGCCTCATTGGGACAAGTTGAGTTTGTTAAGACAAGACTACCCAATAGTTCTTCATTCTATAGGAATGAACATTGGAGGAGTAGATGCGTTTGATGAAAGTTACCTCAAAAAGTTAAAAAATATTTATCATTTTTTTCAGCCTGAATGGATTAGTGATCATTTATGTTGGTCTTCACATGCAGGAAGTTTCCATCATGACTTGTTACCAATACCAAAAACGGCTGAAGCGCTTGAGCTTGTAGTATCTAGAGTTAATTATTTGCAAGATTATTTTAAACAAACATTAGTTTTAGAAAACATTACTCGATATATAGATTTTTCATTTCCTGAAATGGATGAAATAGAATTTATAAAAGAGTTAACATCTCAAACAGGATGTAAACTCTTACTAGATATAACAAATGTGATCATTAATCATAAAAATAGAAATATGGACTATCATCAATATTTTAATAATTTTCCTATGGAGAGTGTTCAGCAGTTTCATATTGCCGGAGGTCTTAAAAATAAAGAAGATCTGTGGATTGATTCTCATACAGAAGAAGTAAAGAGTGAAGATGTGGTCGTTTTAAAAAAAATACTTTCTTCTTGGCCCAATATTTCCGGAGTCATTGAAAGAGATGGGAACTTACCAAGCTTTTCAGAGTTGGAGCGTGAAAGAATAGAAGTCGAGGCAATTGTAAATGGAATATAAAAATGTCTTAGATCTTCTGTCTGAAAACATATTATCTTTGAAGGGCTCTAATGAAAGCCTTAGTCCAATAATATCCAATGGTTTGGATAATATGAAAGTTTATAAAAATAATTATTTGCAATTATGTTTTTCAAATTTTTCTAAAGACTTTCCGGCAACAAAGAAGCATGTTGGAGATAATAATTTTTTGTTTCTAACGAGAACTTTCTTGCTTGATAAAGGACTTAAATCAGCAAATATATTTAACTCCTCAGAAGAATTTCTCTTTTACTTAAAATCTTTAGATATATGTAAAGAAGACGAACTCTTAGCTGATCTTGCATTAATCGATTTCTTATGGGCCTACGGAAAGATAAATGAAATTAAAATAACTCATGGATTGCTTCAATATTGGGAAGAATTAGTAAGCGATAAGAAGTCCACAAATAAAATCAACCTAACCAAGATGGATACTATTAAATTAATAGAAGTAGATGGTGTGAGAGGATTTAAATTAGAAAAAAGTTAAATCTGATAGAACCTTACAACTGAAATTAATAATTACAGTAACTTAGAGTGCCTCTAGATAAAGATTTCTCAACTATAGTTCATACAATCATTTTCTTTTCAAACCTTTTAAATATCAATATGCTTTATATCTAACTTAAAATTAAAAAGAGGAATTAATATGAAATACTTAATTGTTATCACACTTTTTTTGGCTTCATGTGCATCACAGCCTGTACAAAAGTCTAATTTAACTTTTGCAAATGTAAAAACTCACATTAAAAAGGGCTATACAACTCAGTCAGAAGTTATCCAACTCTTAGGGTCTCCAAATATCACCTCAAAGAATCGATCAGGAAATGAAGTTTGGTCTTATTCAAAACAATCAACTCGTACTGATACAGGTAATGTTGCCGGAGCAGGGGCCGGTTTGGGCGGTGGTTTTGCTGGTATTTTTGGCGGAAGTCGAGGATATAACCAATCAAGTGCAAATACATTTGATCTAATTATTACTTTTGATAAAAAAGACATTGTTCAAGATTACTCAGTTGTATCTTCACAATTTTAATTATAATTCTTTTAAGGAGAGAGAGAGATGAAAAAACTAATTAGCATTATTTTATTAACTGTTCTAGCTGGTTGTTCAACAGTACCGCCAATGACAAAGCAGCAAAAAAGAGCAATTCAAATAAAAACCTTTGAAACTTCATACGACAATGTTTTCAAAGCTTTCAAGTCAGTACTTCAAGATGATGGTTATATTATTAAAAACCAAGACTTTGCAGGTGGAATGTTACTTGCTCAGAAAGAAAGAGATATCAATGAAGGAAAATCTGGTTTTGGAAAATTCATGAGTGTTATGGCCCGATCTAAAAGTGATCCAACAGGTAAAGGTTATGACTTATCGGTAAGCTTTGATAAATTAAATGATAAGTCTACTGAAACACGTCTCATACTTCAGGAGCTGACCAAGTGGTCTAATGGTGGAAGTAAAGGTAGGGAAATAGTAGATGGACCTCTTTATAAAGCAATCTATGATGATGTTGCAATTGAGGTTAAGAGAAGAGAAGCTCGAGGTCTTTAAGTTCTAATTAAATTAAAAATCTGAAGGGATATTATATCCCTTCAGTTCTTTTTATGGCTCTTTAACAGCTCTATCCTAATTTTACTTTTTTGTTTTAAAATTTCTAAGACTCTTGTGAAGGTTTAATCAATGTCATATTCAGCTAGTACCCTTAGGGACGAGAAACTATCTCAAATTGAATAGGTGAAAAGATAACCTGCTTTTAAGTTAGAGGTGAGGGAGTTTCTATCTCATCTTCTTTAAATTATCATATATCTATATGCCTTTAAAAAAGTGGAAGTTTATTGATTTATTTGCCGGAATAGGTGGGTTCCACCTAGCACTAAAATCTTTAGGAAGTTCTTGTGTTTTCTCTAGTGAGTGGGACAAGAATGCTCAAAAAACGTATTTTGAAAACTTTGGAATCTTACCGGAAGGAGATATAACTAATATCTTAGAAAGTGATATTCCTGCGCACGATATTTTATGTGCAGGTTTTCCATGTCAAGCTTTCAGTATCTCTGGGAAGCAAAAAGGTTTTAAAGATACTAGAGGAACACTTTTTTTTGAAGTGGCTCGTATTTTGAATCACCATAAACCCAAAATTGTTTTATTACCCAAATGAAAACTCTACCATTTGGTTAGGCGTAAATGCCACAACGGATAAGCGAGAAGGTGGTGATATTAATGTAGTCAAAAATGGTACTGATGCTGATCATACATACTTTGA
>ENA-ORXM01004485-ORXM01004485.1-marine-metagenome-genome-assembly--contig:-NODE-4485-length-12153-cov-12.412968_pt1 | contig 12153 bp, 10 predicted proteins | sample MGYA00237867_ERZ511480 | MGnify/ENA primary metagenome ERZ511480 (study PRJEB26309, sample SAMN06266103) | marine metagenome | isolation source: Algal blade | place: United Kingdom:Sidmouth, United... | reverse complement strand
GAGACGGCCGCGGCGGTGGTGCCGGCGCCGCGGCGGGCGGCGGTGGCGGCGCCGCGGCGGGCGGCGGTGGCGGTACCCCTCCAGTACCGCGAGGCGACGGCCGCGGAGGCGGCGCGGTGGCTGGCCCGAGCAGTGGCGGCGGCGACGGAGGAGATGCGGCGGCGGCAGACGACGAAGAGATAATTCTCTTTGGAGGGTCACCCGGCGGAACGAGCCCCGCGCGCACAAGGGAGGCGCAACCCGGAGCCGGTGGCCGTCGAGTGCGGGGGCGGGGAGCGCTGTCGTCGCCGACTGGTCGGGGGCGCCGTTCGTCGTCATCAGGAACGGGCAGCGCGGAGGGCGGGGGGAGGGGGGGGACGTCTGGTGGGGGCGACCAGACACCAGGCGTCAGAGGGTCGACGCTCTCGGCTGGGTCGCTTGTCACAAGCGCGACGGCCGCCGGTGGGCGACCGAACCAACCAGCGCTCTCCGTCGGGCAGATGCGACGCGAGCACCGCAGCCTGATGGAGCGCAATGCTCTCCGCGCAGCTGATGGTGTCGTCCGCTTGGCGATGACCGGTGTGCCGCAGTCGCAGGCTCCTGCTCGTGGGGGCGGGGGAGGGGGGGGCACTCATCGTCGGCGGCGCTTTCAACGCTGGCCCCGGGGGGGCAGGGCCTGCCGTGCCTGTGGTTCCCTTCCACCTGACGTGGAAGGAGGGCGCGCGCGCGCAGTTCGACACTGCGGTGGTGTTTGAGTCTGCGGCGGTGAGCCGGTTGACAGCGCGGCAGGTTGCGCAGACCGTGTTCAAGGGCGCCCTCGCGGAGCACGCTGGGACCTTTCAGGCGATGGAGGAGGAGATGGTCGGGGCGGCGGAGGACAACTTGCTGCTAGGGCTCAGCGTCACCTGTGGTGCCGTCTCGCCTGCGGAGGTTGCGGAGCAGTTGGTGTCGCGCCGCGTGACGCACTCGAACAAGAACCTGTTGCAGCTCATTGCGCGGTGGGTGAAGAAGTGGATTGGCGAGCACGCGGTGGCGACTGCGGTGCTGGCGTCGAGCAATCTGGGGGGCGAGGAAGTGTGGGACGACGCGCTGGCGGCGGCCGGGGCACCAGCGGACCGCCCGGTGCACGGGGATGACGACGAGGCGGATGAGGAGGAGGAAGAGGAGGAGGATGAGGAGGAAGACGAGGAGGAGGGCATCCGAGTGGGCCCCGTGCCGGGCTGAGCGCTTGCTTGCGGGAGGAAGGTTGTTCAGGGGGAGCGGCTGTACATTGCAAGGGACTGGTGGGGCTGAGGACAGTAGCGTGCGGGAGGGCGGGTGATGTGGTGGATGGGGGGGTGGCGGCGAGTCGCGGTTGCTTCGGAGAGGAACGCGTAGCCGGAAATGTTTTTCTTATGCGCTTACTGTCGACGCCCCGGTCACACACACAGCGAAAAACGGAACGCCGCAGGTGTCGACGACGACGTGCGTCTTGAGGCTGACGTGGTCATGGGCAAGGCAGTCGACCTGGCCGCTGCCGATGTGGTGCTTGTCGACGCCGACGTCGTGGCCGCCGCCACGACGCACACGGCGAAGCAGACGTTGCACGCGCCGTGGACCGCGTTCTCTCCACACTATCAGCGCCGCCGTCTTTGCCAATGACGTGCTTGTCGACGCAGACGTGGTCGTTGACAATGCGGTGCGTGTCGAAGCCGACGTTGTGGCCGCCAATACGCACACGGCGAAGAAGACGCGGCACGTGCGTGGGGCCCGTTGTTGGTACCGCCGTTGTTGCCAATGACGTGCTTGTTGACGCCGACGTGGTCGTTGACAACGCGGTGCGCGTCGACGCCAACGTGGTCGTTGACAATGCGGTGCGTGTCGACGCCGACGTTGTGGCCGCTGCCACGCACACGGCGAAGCAGACGCGGCATACGTCGGGGAGAGCGTTGTTGGCGCCGCAGTCGTTGCCAATGACGTGCTTGTCAACGCCGACGTGGTCGTCGACAATGCGGTGTTGTCGATACCGACGTTGTGGCCGCTGCCACGCACACGGCGAAGCAGACGCGGCATGCGCCGTGGAGCGCGTTCTTGGCACTCTGTTGGCGCCTCCCGCCCCGCTGCCACGGACACTTCCTCCTCCATCACCGCCGCGTGCGCCGCAGGCGCCACTCTGGCGTACCGTCGCCTTCGTGTCGCGCGCACCCCGACCAGCGCCGGCGCCGCGCGGGACGGGTCGAGGACGACAGGGGTGCGGGAAGGGGTCGCGGGCGGAAGCGCTGCGCCCCAGTGTTGACCAGAGAAGTACTGCGGCCAAGCACGGCGTCCACCGCGGACCGCGAAGTGTCGGCCGCCGCCTGCCTCGTCCGCCTGTCACAGCCAGAGGCGGCAAAAGGCTGCAGCCGGCGCCGCTGCCGCTGCGGCCGCCACGCGCCACAGAGGCGTCCACGACCACACACGCTGCGAGTCGCCGGGCACGACGGCGCGCTCCGACGAGCCGTGGCTGGGGTTGTGCGGCGTCGCTTGGCACAGCACCGTGTGAGACACTTGTATCGCGTCGGCAGCCGCGACCCGCGGATGCGGGCAGGAGGTCGTCGTCAGCCAGGTCCGGCCGCCGTTCCACAGCGTCGGGACTCGGCCACGGTGCCCGCTAGAGTCACAGTCGGCTTCGATGGTGTCATCACGAAAGTGGCATGCTGACAAGGTGACGCATGCCAATCGGAGCGTCCGTCTCTTAGCCATTTACAGTGAACTGAAACGAGTAAATCCCACCTTCTTCTCCACTCCCGACCAGCGCCTGATTCTGTCTATCTCTTACGGAGCTCCTGGCTTTTGCGAAGACGCCTGTCAACCACCACGAAGCAGCAGAGAAAAAACAGTCGCACAATCTCTATCGCATGAAAATGAAAGCGACATACTTGACACACACGTCAGCGTCACCGGCGTCCCAGCTCGACGCCCCCTGCCGGTGCACCACCGCCAGCCGCACGTGCGTGGCGGTGGCGCGCCAGCGGGACGCGTGCACCTCCCCGACCTCCAACACGCACACGCCCGCGAGGGGGTCGGCGCCGACGAAATAGACGGCGCCGAGGCAATAGACGAGCCCAGACGCCCGCAATCCGGCGCTGCCGTCGCCCCGCCCGCGGCCGTTGCTGCAGGTGCGCCCACACTCACATGCGTCCGACGGGCCGTCCGCGTCTGACTGGCCGTGCGCGTCACAACAGGTCGTCCGCGTCCCGTCGGTCGTCCGCGTCACGCACGGCAGTGACGGAGGCGCACACGCGTAGACGGTGGCACCACTGATGACGCCACGGTGCGCGGTGGCCAACCAGGTGCTGCACGCGGCCAGCGTCGACGCCGGCGTCACCGCCCGCCGCGTCGCCAACCAGGTGCAGCACGCGGCCGGCGCCAACGCCGACGAGTAGCGCAACCCGTGCCGCCGACTGTGCGTTGCGGACGCGGTGGCCAACACGGCAGCGTCGATGGCGTTGTCCACCGCGCCGACGCGGATGCCGCCGACACCGGTGTCACCGCCCGCCGCGTCGCCAACGAACACCAGCAGGCATACCAATCGAGTCAGACACGCCAGTCCTTGAGACTGTACCCATAATCGAAAAACAGTTCCTCGCCCGGCACCAAGTCCCGGGCAGCAAAGAACCCCACGCGTATGTACCCACAAACGCTGAGCAGCTTCGGCGTCAGGTTGGCCCCGTCCCCTTTGTGGTTGATGTATCGCAGGCTGCCGCCGACGCGTGTTGCGTCCAGCACGAGTGTGCGGGTCAGCGTATACAAGAAGCTGACCCCGATTGCGTCATACACTCGGCCGCGAGCGTGCGCATCGGCGTGAGGGAGAAGCTCGCCCACGTACTCGCCCACAAAGTCACCAGCCGCCGCGCCCTCAGCTGCAAACACGCCGAAGCCGTGTGCCTGGGAGCGTCCGAGCACGACACGCACACGGGAACCGACCTGGACTTGTACGTTTCGGCAGCGCCGGCTGCCGGCGACTCCACCGGCGACTGGGTCGACAGCCGACAACAGGCCTGTCGGCCAATTGTCGTTGCGGTCACCGCCACGAAGTGGAGGGCAGGCGTCGTCGACGCCCGACGCCGGCGGCCAGGCGGCTCCGCATGTGGAGCATGCGTCCGGGTCGCACTCGCGGTCTTCGGCGTAGCAGGGGCACTCGTCTGTCGCGCACCTCCCCGGCGCCAAGCATTCGCAATGCACCCGTCGCCAGCAAAAACGGGACCCAGGAGCCGAGACTGTTGAAAACCAGGCAGTGTCCAACGGCGTCGAGTGTGCCGACCGCGACGCCCTCGCGGGCTGTTGTCCGGCGCCGACACGCCCGTCGATCGATGTTGCCCAAGTGGCTGTAGCGGAAGACTGGTCCGGTGCCACCCAACGTACGTGCGAGCAGCCGCAAAACTTCTCACAGGGAATACCAGCGCGCGCGCACCGGCACACCCTTTCCGTACACTCCCCGACGTGAAAGCAGGGGACAAAGTCGACTGCCGCGTCGTCAATCTGGCTGCCGCCCTCCACAGACGGCGACGCGGTCGGTCGCCCATGACGCCGCCTCTGCGACGAGGCGGCTTGCGACAGGGAAGTGGTTTCTGCCGTCGACGAGTCGTCGGCACGCGGATCGATCGCATCCATGAGCGGCGCCTGGACCGGTGCGGCGCCGGCCACTGGCCACCCGAACGCCTCGACGTACGCGACCGTTTGATGGGTGTCGGGAGGAAGAGTGACGGGGCGGGCGGGTGGTGGCGCCGACAGAGGGTCGCTAGGGCAAGAACCGTGCAGGCGGCAAGCGTAACGTAGGCATACGCGGCAGAGCAGACGCGCCAATGTGTCTTGCGACAGCGCCGACGAGTCCATGAAATCATTTGACGCGTGGCTGGACGCCGCTGCCGCAGACGTATGAGGCGGAGGAACGCAGCCAAGGAAGGAGCCGACGCAAGGCAACTCGGCCACGCGGTCGGCACCGTCGGTCAGTCGGAGCGTGGACAGCACGTCGCGCACGCTGGCGACGTCGCGTCTTAGGGCGTCGGCGTCAGCCAGAACAGATGCAACGTCCCCCGCCTGACGCATGGCCCACGCACGGCTCGCTCGGGGAAGGCCGGCAGCACTTGCATCGGCCGCTACCGCTGCCAATGCCTCGATGACAGGGCCCTTCTGCCCCCAGCGGCCTACTGACGCCGCCGACTGTGCGGTCGCCGTGCCGGAGAGGCGAGGCACAGTCGCCGACCGGGGACACGCGCGCGGGCGAGCACGTGCGGCGCCACTGGCGAGAACGACGGCCAAGCTGGCACCGCCCGTCAATTGCTCCAGCGTAGATTGGCGCGTGGCTTGCTCGATGCGTCTCTCCCGCGCAGCGGCGTGATGGCGGGCGCGTCTGTCGACGAGCGCAATCGTCCGTCGCACTCGTGCCGTAGGTCGACCCAACCCACGGGCAATGGCGTTAACCACGGTCTGGCCTTCGCCAAGCATGCGCACGACAGCGCGCACCCCGGCACGCTCTGCCATTCGCCGCGTCCTTGCCGACAGGCTGTAGTACCCCACCCCCCTGTCAGCGTCGTCCTCCTCAGAGAGGTCGCTGTCGCTGTCGACGACACCCGCCCACCGGTCCAAGCGAGCGCGCCGCGCCGACTCCGCAAACTCACCGGTCACCCCGCCCATGTCCGGCACGAACCGCTGCGCCGAAGCGTCCTCGACGCGCCGCCACACCCGGCGGGTGGGCGAGCAGAACGTGTACGTCGGCGGCCGCTCGACAGCCGGAAGCATCGTCATCCGAATGGTGCCCGCCCGTGGTAGGTCGTCACCGGACGGCAGTCGCGTCCCCAAAGGTGCGGCAAACCTCGTAGTCGTCGTTGGCACGTGGAGGGAAGGCCGTGCGGAGACTGGCGCTGGCGCTGCGGGCGCGCGCTGGCGGTCAACGGCACACGTAGCAGGCCCACCCGACCCCGAGTGCACCCGGCGCACCTTTCGTGGCGACGGCTTTGCGGCGTCGCTCGCCGAAAGCCCGTCGTCGCAGCTCCCACGTTGACCGCCAGCACCGTCGGTGCCTCCCACACTCACACATTGACGCAACGCAGGCCCTCCACCCCCCGACCATTGGCAAGTACATACGCCCGTGGCGGCGTCGCAGGCGCCGGATGACCCCACAACCCAAGAGGCGTCAGTGCCGCCGGCGCCGTCTCTGAGCACCAGACGCGCTACATCCAAGGTTGCCAAAACCAGCGCGGGGTCGCCGGTGGGAGCAGCAGCAGCGACAACACGCTGCTGCCGGCGAACGGTGGCACGGTTGAGCCGAATGGCGACCTCTACCGCCGTGCGCTGCCGACGCAGCGTGCAGCGCGCAGTTGTATCGAGCACGTCGGCCACGGTGCGAGCAAGGCGTCGTGGCTCATCGGCGTCGTCATCGTCGATGTGGGACGAGGCGCGGGGCTCATCAAGCTCCGGCCAATCCAGGAGGAGATGGGTGTCGGAACAGTCCATGTCAGGCGCCGCCGCGACAGTGACAAAAGACCACTTGGGGATACTCGGCAGGCATCGACGCTGAGGCCCAGTCTTGACGGCAGGCATCGACGCTGAGGCGCAGTCTTGACGGCAGGCTCCAAACGTGCAGGCACGCGTGTTGTCCAATCAGCGGGCGCCAAACCAAACAGGTCATTGGAACGACATGTTCCCATTGGCCGGAAAGATTCGATGCACGTCGTGGGATGCCAAAGTCAAGGCGGGTCCTCAGAAAACAGATTTTCTAGCCGCAGATGTCGCAGATGTGTGGTCCTGTTGGTCGGCTCCTCGGCCGTGGTCGGCCATAACTCGGGCTGGTGTTTGGGGACGCGCCCAGCTTCAACGCGGTTCACGCCGTCGTCGTGCTGGCCGCGGAGAGCGACGTAGAGGTGGCTGCTATCGCGGCGATCGCGGCGGCGACGAACAAGGCAGCAGTCATTTTGCGCTTCTCGTTGGTGTCGGGGCCCACCGCGTGGCACGTGTGGTTGACGACCTGAAGAACGGCGACGCGGGCGTGCCGTCGCCGTGCGCGCCCAGCAGGGCGACGCAGTTGTAGCCGCCGCCGTGTCAGGCGCGGCGGCGTCGCTCAAGGCGGCCGACGATTGCGCTCGTCGACCGCGCCGTGGCCAACGACGTTGTACTCGTTCTTCGAAACGTGACAAACGTCGACGCGCTGGCCGCCGTCGTCGTGCGCGCCGCCGACGGCGACGCAGGTGTGGCCGCCGTCGGGGCGCCCGCGGCGGCGACGCACACGACGACCGGCGGCTTGCGCACTTCGTCGGCGTCATCGCCGACGACGTTGCGCTCGATATTGACGACGTCGCCGTCGCCGACGCGGTCGTCGCCGGCGTGGTGCGCGCCGCTGAGGGTGACGCAGAAGTGGCTGCCACCGCGTCGACCGCGGCGGCGTCGCTTAGGGCGACCGACGGCTTGCGCTGCTCGTCGGCGCCGTGGCCGACGACGTTGCGCGCGTGGTCGGCATCGCGACGAACGCCGAAGCGGTCGCGGCCTGCGTCGCGCGCGCCGCAGACGGCGACGCTGTTACAGCTGCCATAGTGTCAGGCGCGGCGGCGACGTTCAAGGCGACAGACGGATTGCGCTCCTCGTCGGCGCCGTCGCCGACCGCGTTGCCCTCGTTTTACACGACGTCACCGACGCCGTCGCGGTCAAGGGGGGCGTGGCGTGCGCCACGGAGGGCAACACAGCCGTGGGTGCCATCGCACAGATTGTGGAGGCGACGCTGAAGGCGTGCGCTGTGTTTTTCTGCACGTTAACGTCGTCGCGAACCGCGGTGCACTTGTCGTTGCTGACGCTGACGTCGCCGTTGTCGTGGGCGTCGCTGGCGGCTACGGAGGTGTCGCCGCCGCTGCGGCGACCGCGGCGGCGACGGTCACGGCGACGCCTGTTGTGCGCCGCCAGTCGTCGCCTGTGTCTCGGTCGTCGTGGAGGTCATGTTTAGCGTAGACATTCGACTCATTGCTGTCACGATGCTGCACAACGGCGTCAGCCGCAACACCATCTACGAGAGTACCGGCGTCACGCGGTCGACGCTCAACCGCTGGAAGCGGTACTACCGTGACCACGGGTCGGTGTGGAGGGACCCGGTGCTGCGCAACCGGCACGAGGACAATTGCGCGTTCGACATGACGCTGCTGTCGGCCATCGTCACGTTGGTTCGAGAGAACCCCCGCGGGCTGCTGCGCGAGCACTCTACCATGCTGGAAATGATGCGCAACCATCCAAGCGGCGAGTTCATCGGCCTACGCTGCTCGAAGAGCACCGTCGACCTCCACCTCAACAAGCTGGGCTTCACCCGTAAGGTCGTGTTGCGGCTGTTCGAGGAGTCGTCGGCGCCTCGGCGGCTGACGCACGCGGCAATTCGCGAGCACATTCCTCGTCGCTGTATCGTGTCCGTTGACGAGACGCACACCGACGGCGGTGACGTCTTCCGTCGCTTTGGACGAGCCCTGGCGCACGACCGCTCTCGTCTGCTGGGTCGCGACCCGCGCACTGTGCCGCGGACGAGCACTACGATGGCGGTGTCGAGCGACGGTGGCATCCTCGGCTTCCAGTCTGTCGTCGTAAGCAAGGGGGCGCTGACGGCGGCGGACTGGCGACTGTTCGTGCAGAACCTCATACCAAAGTTGGGAGTCTACGTTCCAGGGAGGCCGTGGACCCAGCAGCCGGACAATTGCGTCGTCTTGTTGGACAACGCTCCCATCCACGACGCGGCCGGAGACACCTTCCTAGGCAACAATGGCGTGCCGTTCTTGCGATTGCCGACGTACAGCCCCGACCTGCAGCCCATCGAGGGCGTCTTCAATGACTTGAAGACGATTATTCGCAACTTGGTCTACGTTCGACCAGAACTACTCGACCAGCCGCATTTTCTGCAGGCCACGGCTGCCAGCATGCTCACTCGGCGCCAAATTATTGGACAATTTGATCGGGTGGACGTTGTGATCGCATCGATTCTTGCTCAATAAATTTTGATCCCGTCTGTTTCGGCAATCGTCAAGCACTCGACCACCATGTTTAACGCTGGCTGACGACATTGCCGAACGGCCTGTCCCCTCAGACAGTGACAGCAACGGGTTTTGCTCTGGCTCCTACGAGCGCCGTACACAGGTGGTGCCCCTCCCAGCTGGTGGCCCGGCCCCTCTAAGGCGCTCCGCGTGGGCCTCAGCCGCTGCGCACCCGTCGACGCAGCCACCCCGGCCTCGCAGCCAGCGGCCGGGCGCCACGTCCGAGAACCACTGGCATGGTTCCCAACGGCACGCGCCTGGCGTGCACTTGTTTTATTGATAGTCGGCGCACATGGCCATGCCGCTGCCCCGAATGCCGATGACGGGCGTATTCTGGCTGTTTGACATATGTGCACGCGTGGCGCACTGCAGTCGGCAGCGCGCGAGGTCAGGCATGTGTCCCCTCGCTGACCGAGCGCGTAGCTGAAATGCAGTTGCACCCTGCATCGGACGGCGCGCTGAGCCACACTGTGCCTACCAGCGCAGCTGAGCAGCTTTTGAATGAGCAGCATCGACCGTGCACCACCCAGACGAACAAGTGCATCCTTTGTGGGTATGCTGTAGTGAGATTACGCACTTACGGCGACTCGAGAACGTCCCAAGGCTTGGGTCTGCGAATCTGTGGCCCTGGATTGATATGAGATTCTGCGAAAGCGCAAAGATCGTCGTTTCCGATCGAGCACCCTGCCCAATCGACGCATCAGGGAGAAAATTTGATAAAGTGGACCACGTTTTTCTGCCGGACAGAGGGATCTCGCGAAACTCTCTTGGTCCTGGAGGGCCGGCCCTGCAGGGTCCCTTTTGAGGAAGCTGGAGAGGGGTGGCGCTTCAGACGGTTTGTTCGGGGAGGTTTTGGTGTGGGGGCGGAGCGTCACGGTCGTCGTTGACCATCGATCGCGCATGCCGTCGTCGTCATCGGCACCCCCGTTGTGGTTGCAACCGGCTCTCCCGGGACAGCGCGATGCACTGCCACGCTCGTTCTCTGGCCTCACTCTGGTAAGTTTGTTTTTCATCTATTGGCCGCCCCTCTCATTTCGCATTCGAAGCGCAAGCGTCTCCGTCAATGTGAGTGTTGCAGCTTCATTTTTGACAGCACATGGAGCGCTCCCTCCTGGCCAGCATCGTACGTGCTCGAGAATCATATGATGTGCCTGTCGCATTGCTTTTGCTCGTTTCTTACGTGGTTTTGCTCTTCAGGACGTGGCAGCAACAGAGGAGGTGTCTTTTGCGCGCCCGTGTATCGTGGGAAATGGTGGCGCCGACGGCTGCAGCGACGCACCGTCCTGCGGGCACGGCGGCCCTGGCTGATGGCGTATGTGTGCTGGGAGCTGGCGTGAGCGGCGTGCCAGACAGCAGGTGGTGCGGCTTCCAGCAACAGGTCCGTGGGCATCATGATGAGAGAGGCCGATGAGAGCGACGCGGACGAAGACGGCGGCGATGTCAATATCCGAGGCATGCCGTCCCCGAAGTTCCAATTGCAATGATCGGCCCGACGCCCGCTTTGATGTTTCCGACATGTGGGTTAGATGCCGTGCCCTCGCCCGCTCGGCTTTAATGCCTCTCTGTGCCTCTTGTGTCGTTGCAAACAAAATCATTATGTCTCCTGTCGTGTATTTCCTGCCGCCCGGCCGCGACTGCTTCTCTCCCCGTCCACCCGAACAAAGAGATACGTGTATGGCGAAGGCAAGGTCCCTCGCGAAGGCAAGGTCCTTCGCGGCATTCACCGGTGCGCCGCCGTCGGCGTCCGTGCAGCGAACACAGCGCCCACCACCTTCTCCACTGTCTGCTTCGCTGGCCGTCATCGTCCCCCGCGCCCACCCACTGTTGCGTCCGGCAGTGTCCCGGTGGCAGTGGAGGCGGCAACGGCAGAGCGGTGCGGTGCCTCGGCCGGCCGGCGCGCGCGGTAGTCGGCGGCTGGCTCCCGGGGGGCACCCGTTGGCGGCGGTGGTTGCTGGTGGCGGCCGGACTCGGGCCGGGTGCTCCCGGCGCTCGCGCTCGGCGCGGACGCAGCACTGTGCGACGTGCCTGCGCATGGTTTGGAGACTGCCGTGGTCGCGTACACGGCAGCACGTCTCCTGAAGTGCCTGGTGACGCTCAAGTGGTCGTCGAGGATGTTCTTTTTACACTGGTATTGACAACAAGAGACACACTCACATTGTTTGAAGCGACACGTCATACTACAAAACAACGAGACACACACACAGTATTCCGAGGAGCTCTCTTCGGTCTCCTGCAAGGCGCAGCTGGCAGCACGTGCGTCGCTTCTACGGTCGCTCGTTGCCCGACGTTGATCGGTGGCGGTTGATCCCGCGGTCTGCCTCGCCCCAAAGGCACCGGCGACGACGGGCGCGGCGGGGACGAGACCAGCGGGGACAGTGACGGCGGGGGCGGTGACGACGGGGGCAGTGACTGCGGGGCCGGTGACGGCGGGGGCAGTGACGGCGGGCGCGGTGACGGTGAACGTGAATGCGCCTTCGATTCGATGGGCGTCGGCCGACCGGAACACCCATCGAAACCCGATCTCCCCACCGGCGAGAGGAGGATCGAATCGAGCAACGAAGATCTGGCCGTCGTCGGTCTCGACACTCGACGGTGACTGCAGGATGCCGTCGGGCGTCAAGGCGACGATCTCGTCGTCGACGGCCGTCGCTTCGCCGGTGAAGACGAGCGTGACCACGTCGACGGGCTGGTCGATCACGGACCCGTCCGCAGGGTCGGACGAGTCGAAGTCCGTGTGGGCGCTGACCGGAGCCGGGCCGAGCACGGAGACGAGCATCGTCGCCACGAGGGCGACCAGCAGTGCGACGAAACGCCGACCGCCGACCCGTGCGGCGCGGAACTGGAGCTCGATCGCCGACATCGGTGTCGATCGTATGCGACGTTCGCGGAGCGCACGCCTCGCGCTCGTTCCCGCTCGGCGGTAACGTCCCGATTCCGCCCGATCGATCGCTCGTCGACACCTGAATGGCCCACGCTCACTCCCACGCCGCTCCGACCGACGTCGACGTCGACGACCGTGTACAGCGCGGCATGCGGGGAGCCGTCGCCGCCTGCGCGGTCGCCGTGGTCGTCGGGATCCTCGTGCTGTGGCCCAGCGGAGACGACGGCGGAGCCGTTCCGCTCGGCCTCGACGGTGAACCCGTCGCCGCTCGTGTCA
>ENA-ORXM01004484-ORXM01004484.1-marine-metagenome-genome-assembly--contig:-NODE-4484-length-12155-cov-3.241927_pt1 | contig 12155 bp, 8 predicted proteins | sample MGYA00237867_ERZ511480 | MGnify/ENA primary metagenome ERZ511480 (study PRJEB26309, sample SAMN06266103) | marine metagenome | isolation source: Algal blade | place: United Kingdom:Sidmouth, United... | reverse complement strand
AACAAAGTATACAGAGTTGCACCGAAATCAGCTCAAATTATTTTGATACCCCGACGGCTCTGCCTCGGGGTAGTTCAATACAAAGCTACTGGTTGAAATGCCTCCCATAACACCGTCATTGACGACACGCCAAGCGTTGATATTAGTGTTTTTCGCAAATTCAAATAGTGTTTTAGAATTCATAGATAGTAGTATAAATATCAAGCTTAGAGCGTAGTTCATGATTGTTGTTCGGCTAGTTTAGAGCGGTTAATATAAGAAACGTAGGGCAGGTGATAAGCGATACATTTCGAATTGATACTAAGAGACTGTTTTGAAATATCTCAATTATTTTTTATTTACACACTTTATGAGATAGTCCCTCACGTGTTCTGTGAGAGGTTTAGGGGTGCAATTCCCCTTTACCTACTCGACTTTTTCATTCAGCTTGGTTTTCCGATGTTTTTTATTAAATGGCTTGCTGTTAGCAGGCTCTGGTTTCTTTAAAACTTCCTTCAAAAATATCCCAGCCATCACCATCATAAAAAGTGCAAAAGGTAACGAAGTAATAATCAGTAATTTCTGTACGGCGGTAAGCACATCGATATCCGGTTTGGCATTCCCAAGAAGAATAAGTGCAATTGTCGCCAAAAGAATAAAGACCGACCATATAAGCCGATGTTTTTTACTGGGATTTTTTTTACCCTTATCCGTAAACATACTCAGTACAAACACAGCGGAGTCTACCGATGTCACTAAAAAACTAATTAGTAGAAAAATCGTGGTAAAATTCAGCAAGGTCGCTAAAGGGTAGTTTTCAAAGAAAACAAAAATAGAAGAGAAGACATTGCCGAATTCGTTGTTATAATCGCCCCACGATTCGATCAACTGAAAAGCCGAAGTACCGAAAACCGAAACCCAAAAGAACGTACCAATGGAGGGGATAATCAAAACCCCCAATAACAATTGCCGCAAGGTCCTTCCTTTTGAGATTCGGGCAATGAAAATTCCGGTAAAAGGTGCCCAAGCCAACCAAAATGCCCAATAATAAAATGTCCAGTCGGTCAGAAAGGTCATGCCGGGGTTATAGCTGCCCCAGGCCAAACTCATAGGGATAAAATCGATAAGATAGTGCAATGTGGCCTTACCGAATGAAAGCAAGATGGCCGGCATATCACTTACGGCAAAAATAAAAACCAAAATAAGTAGCGTAATGAGAATGTTCAATTTTGAGATAATCTTGATGCCTTTGTTGACGCCCTGCCAAGCGGAATAGAAAGCAATCGCTGAAATTAAAATGGCCAAAAATAGGGTAGTGCCCAGTCCGAATTGGTGTTCGAAAACATGGTTTAGACCTCCATTGATTTGTGTAGTTCCGAGTCCGATAGCGGCGATAAGGCCAAATATTGTAGTGACGATAGTCATGATATCGATTCCGTTTCTAGTGGCTTTATTTGATATGGTGTCTTCAATGGAGGCGCTGACCCTTACCTTTTTTTTGCGAACGAACAGTGCATAACCGATGACCATGGCGAAAAGTCCGTAAAAGGCCCAAGCGGTAAAGCCCCATTGATAAAAAGTGAATTCCAAGGCCAAAATTTCAGGTTCGAGCGTTGATGGGTAAGGCGGGTTTTGCTGCATGAAAACAGGTTCTTGTACGGCGCGTAAAAGAATTCCTGCGCCCATTCCGGCACTGTACAGCATGGCCGTCCAGGCCCAAAGGGTATGTTCGGGTTTGGAATCCTTTTTTCCCAGTTTTATTTTCCCGATTGGTGAAAAGGCCACAATTAGCAAAAGAAGCACACAACCTAAGCCCAGGTAGAGATAGAAATATCCGAAGTAATTGCGTACCCAAATCGAAGCTGTTTCGATAGCCTCGTAACTCGCCTCTGTAGCAAAGAACACCATCACCGTAAACAAAAAGATGATGCCTGTCGATATCGTAAGAAGCGAGTTTTTAAATATGGATTTCACTATGTCGAACTATAGAGCGGTTGAATAATTTGTGTCATTGCGATGCTTCTGTTGGCCGTAGCATTATGTTTTAAAATTGCAAAAATTGTAATCTGATAAGGAGGTCGAAACTTCTATGTCGGTAAATGACGAATTTCAACGCGCTTTGGCGATACCTCGAATCATACCCCCAAAAATAAAATAATGGAAAGGTACGATACTATACCAGTATAAGCGCCCCTTTAGACCGCGAGGGCGAAATGTTGCGGTCTGGTGTAGTATGTTGTTCTCATCGATTTTGAACTCTAGCCAAGCTTCACCGGGCAGTCGCATTTCGGCAAAAAGCAATAGCCTTTTCGCTTTTTTGTCTGCCAAAAGTACACGCCAAAAATCCAGTGCATCACCCGGATATATTTTATCGGGGTGTGTACGGCCGCGACGCAATCCGACCCCTCCGGAAAACTTATCGATAACCCCACGAATTTTCCATAGCCAGTTGCCATAGTACCATCCGGTCTCGCCACCGATTTTCCAGATGTTGTTCAGCACCTTTTGTGGGTCGTTGACCTTCAGCTTTTGTTGGTCTTTCAGAACACCGAATTTCGGAACTTGAATATATTTCTCCAGATTACGTTTAAAACGGCCACTGATCATACTGTCTTTCCAACTGCTGACCACAAGGTTCTGCTCGATTTTTTTAAAGGCCATATCGATGGCTTCTCCATATGTGTGAGGTGTAATGCCCAAAATTTCTTGAAGACGCGTATCTTTTGCTATAACCTCGACTTTCATGCTGTCAACAAGGTTTAACGCCAGCTTATAGGATGTCGATGTTACAAAATACAACCAATAACTCGAAAGCTTCGGGGTCATTACGGGTACGGTAACGATCCAGTTTTTAAAGCCCCTTATCTCGGCATATTGGTGTAGCATATCTTTGTAGGTGAGCACATCGGGGCCCGCGATATCAAAAGAATCGTCATAGGTTCTTTCATTCCCCAAAACGCCCGTTAAAAAATTCATGATATCACGAATGGCAATGGGCTGGGTTTTTGTAAGTACCCATTTTGGGGTAATCATAAAAGGTAGTTTTTCACAGAGATCACGAATAATTTCAAAAGAAGAACTGCCTGACCCTACTATAATTCCGGCTCGCAATACGGTCAGTTGAAAAGGACCTGCATAGAGGATTTTTTCCACATTTTTTCTTGACCAAAGGTGCTTTGAGAGATTCTCTTCGTTGACGATACCACTTAAATAAATTACTTGCTTTACTTGCGTATTTTCGAGATAGCGATTAAAATTTTTAGCGGTTATAGCTTCCATCTCATCGAAATCTTCGGTCGATGCACTCATGGAATGAATCAAAAAATAAGCAACGTCGATATCTTTCGGAACTTTACCTTCCTCCACATCCTTTAAAAAATCGATTTCCACGATTTCAATTTGAGCACGCATTTCCTTTTCAATAGAAAATCGTGCCTCATCGCGAACGGTGCAGACGACTTCGTGACCCTCTTCTAGCAGTTGGGGCAGTAATCGCATTCCGATATAGCCGTTGGCACCGGTGAGGAGTATTTTCATATGTGTAGCATTCTATTTGAGATTTAACTTTTCAATATTGATCTGATTTGTAGCTTGAGATATTGGACCGCTTCGCTTTTAAAAACTAGAACCAAGACTTTTTAGTCTAGTATCTAGACTCTAGTTTCTTGGCTCTCTTTTATAAATCCTCTATCGAGGTCGGGGCATTGTCCGCTTTATAGTCCAACAGCTTTCTAAAGAATTTTTGCACCGCTTTGGTGTCGGCCTGAACTTTTATAAAATAATGGTCGCGATACATCGAATAAATGGCAAGGTCGCCTTTATATATAGTGAGTTTGTAATACGGAATGACTAAAGCAAAGGTTTCCAGCAACGAGCGAAATCGAACGATAATACCTTTGGGGCGAAGTTCGACATTACATTGATCTCGGTTATTATCCAAAATCAAGAGATTACGGATTTCGACACTCGTTTCCGTTATAAATAGGCGAGGAGAGCCAATGCCGCCCATTGCCCAGCGTTCTTTTAGGGTAAAGGGTTTACCCACCGCTTCGTCGATTCTTCTGGTGTATTCTTTGTTGGAATACGATACGTTTAGGAGCATAATATATCTTTTTCGTTAGCAGTCCTAAAGTTAGTCAAAACACATTTGATTGAAGAAAATGGATTTCGATTTTCCGTTTTTGAAAAAAGTCTCTAAGTATTTTTATTTACATTTAGAAACTTGCGTGGGCCTCCAAAAAAATAATTGGGATGTTTAAAATATGTTTTTTGCACGGAAAATTGAATTATGAAAACAATAAAAAGTCTATTTTTTCTGGCAATATTTCCATTTTTGGGATACCCTCAACAGCCCGATAAAGATGTGATAATCGATGAAACCTCTAACACAATAGCTATCGTCGAAACCATTTCTATTGATAGTGTCTGGGCAGGCCATCCGGTAGGTTTTTGTTTATACACCTATGGAAATCGACAATACATTGCGTACTACAACGCGAACAGAAATACCGTAGTTGGCCAACGAAATCTGGACGAGGATAAATTTGAATTGCACATAATCCCTCCAACAGCGCGAGAAACTGCCGGTGGAACAAGTACGGTCTTAGGATGGGATAGCCACAATTTTTTAACCTTGCGAATTGACAAAGCAGGTTTTATCCACCTATCGGGAAATGTGCATGTAGATCCGCTAACCTATTTCCGTAGCAGCAAACCTAACGATATCTCCACTTTGGAACAGATTTTTGAAATGGTGGGCACCGAAGAAAAAAGAACGACCTATCCGCATTTTATGATGACCAAAGAAAATGAGTTATTATATCATTACCGCGATGGAGGCAGTGGAAACGGTAACGAAATTTATAACACCTATTCGGTAGAAGATAAAAAGTGGTCGCGGCTGTTAGATGTGCCGCTAACCGACGGTCAGGGGTTAATGAATGCGTATCAGACACAACCCACGATTATGAAAGACGGTTGGTATCACATGTATTGGGTTTGGCGCGATACACCTGATTGTTCAACCAATCATGATTTGTCTTATATGAAAAGTCCTGATTTAAAAAACTGGTATAATGCTTTTGGAGAAAAGTTTGAACTGCCGGTTACTATAGATAAAAAGCTGGTCATTGTAGATCCCATTCCACCTAATGGCGGAATAATTAACTTGGCGGCAAAATTGGTTTTAGATGTTGAGAATAGGCCGGTTTTCGTTTATCATAAGTACGATGAAATAGGGAATCTACAATTTTACACGGCACAAATTCAAAATAAAAAGTGGATATATAAGCAGGTAACCGATTGGGACTATCGCTGGGAATTTTCTGGAAATGGAAGCGTAAACAATGAAGTAAAGATTAAAAGTTTCGATAAGCGTGCCGATAACAAGTACGAAATAGGGTATTGGCATATTAAATATGGAAATGGCACCTTACTTCTAAATGAAGTCTTTGAACGCATTGGCCAAGTATTAAAACCGGAACCGTTTGGCGACGATTTGGAAATTGAAGGTACTTTCCCTGGTCTGGAAGTCAGGACTACCGAAGATTTAGGAAAAGCAAATGATAGTAATGAGCAATACGTATTAAAATGGGAAACCATCAATCGTAATCGCGATAAACCACGGGAAAAACCCTGGCCGGAACCAAGCCAGCTGTATTTGTACAAATTGAAAGATAAATAGTGCCCATTTTTGGTAAATCTGCACTGTCGTTATTCATTTTGCTTAGAAATGATAGATACTTCTAAAAGACTAAAAATTGATTAGTTTTGCAGCCTGAAACGAAAAGATAATATGGGTATGCAAACTATTCTTGAAACTAAGGTCAAAGAAGCAGTATCCTCCATTTTTCATGTGGACTTACCGATCGTAGAATTTCAACCGACCCGAAAAGACTTTGAGGGTGATGTTACGGTGGTAGTTTTCCCCATGCTTCGTTTTGTAAAAGGAAATCCCGTACAGATTGGAGAACAAATCGGTGCCTTTTTGGAAAAGGAAGTGGATGCCGTTACGGGGTTCAATGTCATCAAGGGCTTTTTAAATATCGTTATCGGTGACAATTTTTACCTAGACTTTTTTAATGGGATAAATGATGTGCCGGATTATGGTTTTGTGCCACAAAAGGATAAGGATGCCATTATGGTCGAATATTCATCTCCGAACACCAATAAACCGTTGCATCTGGGTCATATTCGAAATAATCTTTTAGGTTATGCCGTCGCACAAATCTTGCAAGCTTCGGGAAAGAAGGTATACAAGACCCAAATCATTAACGATCGGGGAATCCATATTTGTAAAAGTATGTTGGCTTGGAACCGTTTTGGTGACGGGGAAACTCCTCAAAGCTCCGGGATGAAAGGAGATAAGCTTGTAGGGAATTATTATGTTGCTTTTGACAAGGCTTATAAGGCGGAAATCGCTCAAATAGTTTCCGGGGGCATAGATAAAAAAGTAGCTGAAAAAGAGGCTCCTCTTTTGCTCGAAGCGCAAGAAATGCTCCAAAAATGGGAAGCTGGTGATGAAGAAACTGTTTCCCTTTGGAAAAAAATGAACGGCTGGGTCTACGAAGGTTTTGAAACTACTTATAATAATCTAGGGGTGAATTTCGATACCCTTTATTACGAAAGTGATACCTATCTATTGGGTAAGGATGTCGTGGCCGAGGGACTCAAAAAAGGAGTTTTCGAAAAAGACCCGGATGGTTCGGTGTGGATCGATTTGACCGATGAGGGCCTAGATCGAAAAATCGTGCTCCGTTCCGATGGTACAGCGGTCTACATGACACAAGATATCGGCACGGCGCTACAGCGCGTCAAAGATTATCCCGATGTGGGCGGTATGGTCTATATTGTGGGCAATGAGCAAGATTACCATTTTAAAGTACTTTTTTTGATTTTAAAGAAACTCGGGTTTTCATGGTCCGAAAACCTACACCATTTGAGTTACGGAATGGTCGATTTGCCCAGCGGAAAAATGAAAAGTCGCGAGGGTACAGTGGTCGATGCCGATGACCTTATGGAAGACATGACCCAGACCGCTGCCGATATTTCAGAAGAGCTTGGTAAATTGGAAGGTTATTCCGAAAGTGAAAAACAAAGCCTTTATAAAATGATCGGTTTGGGGGCTTTGAAATACTACATCTTAAAAGTAGACCCAAAAAAACGTATTCTTTTCAATCCTGAAGAGTCTGTCGATTTTCAGGGCAATACTGGGCCATTTATTCAATACACCTATGCGCGAATTCAATCTATCTTACGTAAGGCCGAAGAATTAGACCTTTCCGATAGCGATGGTGTCACCCTGAGTGCAGTCGAAGGGCTACATACCAAAGAAAAAGAACTCATCAAACAATTACAGCTTTTCCCCGAAACCATTCAATTGGCGGCCAAAAATTATAGTCCCGCTGTAGTGGCGAACTATACTTACGATTTGGTTAAGGAATTCAATTCATTCTACCAACAGGTTTCTATTTTAGGGGAAACTGATGAAGCAAAGAAAATTTTAAGAATACAACTATCCAAAAAAGTGAGTGAAGTGATACAGTCGGCTTTTAAGCTTTTGGGCATAGAGGTTCCTGAACGCATGTAATAGTCAGTTAGCTCCCCTCTTTAGATAAAGAGGGGAATGAATTCAACTCGCGGAAGAAAGGGGAGTTTGACCCCAAACTTGCTCGCGCCACCCTTTATCCATCGGTATGGGAGCTAGTTGCATTTTAGCAAGTTTGTGGTTCAAACCCTCCATTAGTCAAAGGCGGACACCTTCCTTTTTCCTAAAGGGAGGAGTTACTTATCTACTTCCTTCTTTTTTACCCATTTTCTCTTTTTATAAACCCCAGATCATACCATCAAAAGCTAAGTAGTTACAAGAGAATAATCGAGATATTTCAAAACAGTCTCTTAGAATTGCTATTGATAAAGTATCTTACAGATGCTTTTGTTACACCTAATTACACGCCCATGAAAAAAAATATACTGATACGCTGGTCATTACTAATGCTCTTGTCAATAGTTTGTTCGAGTTGCCAGCAAAAAAAAGGAACAACAGGCGACTCCAACTCCGCAGATATTATTATCTATGGAGGCACATCGGCAGCTATAATTGCGGCTGTGGAGGCAAAAAAATCCGGGAAATCCGTAATCGTCGTTTCTCCCGATACGCACTTAGGTGGGCTGACGGCTGGCGGACTGGGCTGGACGGATACCGGTGATAAAAGTGTAATCGGGGGACTTTCAAGAGAATTCTACCATAGGGTCTATGAGCATTACAACACCGAAAAAGCATGGAATTGGCAACCAAAAGAAGCGTATGGCAATAAGGGTCAAGGAACACGTGCCATGGACGGCGAGAGCCGCACCATGTGGATATTTGAACCCCACGTCGCCGAAAGTATATTCGAAGGTTTTGTCAAAGAGTATCAAATTCAAGTCGATAAAGACGAGTGGTTGAATCGCGAGAAAGGTGTTGTAGTTAACGATGGAAAAATTAGGTCCATTACAACTTTGAGCGGAAACACATATACCGGAAAAGTATTTTTAGACGCCACCTATGAAGGCGATTTAATGGCCGCAGCCGGAGTCGGTTATCATGTCGGCAGAGAGGCATCTGATGTTTACGGTGAAGAATGGAACGGAGTACAGACCGGTGTGCTTCACCATAAACACTGGTTTCAATCTGATATTTCACCTTATGTTGTGCCTGGCGACCCAACTAGTGGAATATTGCCGCGGGTTTCCGATGCGCATCCCGGGGAAAAATATAGTGGGGATGACAAAATACAGGCCTATTGCTTCCGAACCTGTATGACGAATCATGAAGCGAATCGTTTACCTTTTCCAAAACCTGAAAATTATGACCCCATGGACTATGAACTTCTGGCACGTTCTCTCGAAACGGGCCGTAAAGATTGGTTCGAAAAGTTCGATGTCATACCCAACCATAAGACCGATACCAATAACCACGGACCGTTGAGTAGCGATAATATCGGTATGAACTACGATTATCCAGAAGCTTCGTATAAACGTAGAAAAGAAATTATTAAAGAACATGAAGATTACCAAAAAGGACTCTTATGGTTTGTTGCAAACGACTCAAGAGTCCCCAAAGACATCCAAACGGACATGCAAAAATGGGGCTTAGCTAAAGATGAATTTATGGACAATGGCAACTGGCCGCACCAAATCTATGTTAGGGAAGCGCGAAGAATGATCGGCGAGCACGTAATGACAGAAAATGAGCTGTTGAAAAAAAGGCCGACTCCAAATCCCATAGGAATGGGTTCGTACACCATGGATTCACATAATATTCAGCGTTATATTAAAGATGATGGTTTTGTTCAGAACGAGGGTGATATCGGGGTAAGTACGAACGGCCCTTATCAGATATCTTTTGGTTCGCTCGTTCCGAAAAAAGAAGAGTGCACCAACCTGCTGGTTCCCGTTTGCGTATCGGCCAGTCATATTGCCTTCGGGTCGATCCGTATGGAGCCTGTTTTTATGTTATTGGGGCAATCTGCGGCTTTAGCAGCGGTTTTGGCGATTGACGAAAGTATAGCCGTACAAGATGTTCCCTACTCCAGATTGAAAGCTGTTTTAACCGAAAAAGGTCAAGTTTTAGAGAAATAACGGTATAGGCCTTTTGTCGAACAAAAGCAATTTTTGAGCGAATCTAGAGTTAGAATTCATTTATACTTTTTGTTTGGAACCGAGATTTTCGGCTTTTGTGCCGTAATGAAGTCATTTTTTATTGGCATAGCAGTACTATGGCAGTAAAAAATGGTAAAATTAGGGTGCAAAATGTGGAAATCGCAGGTAAAAGAAAAAGTATAAATGAATTCTTAACCTACAACATGTCTAAACCAGAAATATTTGGTGTACTTGCCCTTGTCTATATTATTGGCTTTCTGCTGTATATAGGCAATTATACCATCGGCCTTTACCATTTAAACCCCTTTATAAGATTAAAGCCGCTTTCGTCTGAAGAGAAACTACTTTTAATTGAAAATTTTCCTGTTTATGAAGTGTTACCACAGAAACTAAGGGAAAAATGTGATCAGCGCATCGTTTGGTTTCGTTGTAGAAAAAAGTTTGTATTCTATGGTAAGGTGGTAAAAAAAGATGAGCTTAAATTACTATTGAGCGCTTCGGTGATTTTGATGACCTTGGGTTTAAGGGATTATAAAATGACACGCTCGTTATTGCGTATTGTGGTATATCCTTCTAAATATTATTCGCGAATCAACCGAAGACATCATTTGGGGGAGTATAATCCAGGTTTTAAAACTGTTATTTTTTCTGCGGATACGATTTGGGAAGGTTTTCGGATCGGCGATGATAATGTTAACCTCGCCTTGCACGAATTTGCTCATGCCCTAACTTTTGAAATGACCCGTAAAAGTTCTTGGGAAGCACGAAAATTTCGAGTGGGACTCAAAAAAATCAAGGTACTTTTTCTTCGGGAAGGCTATGCCCAGAAACTGGCCGATTCACAATATTTTAGGGAATATGGCCTGACCAACCTACAAGAATTCTTTTCAGTAGCAGTTGAGAACTATGCGGAAACCCCAGAAGTGTTTTCGACTGATTTTCCTGAACTGTATGGCATTATTCAGCGAATGTTGAACTTCGATTTTCAGTTGGTGCCCGATAATATTAACTTGGTAAGGTGATTTAAATCTTACAAGCTTCGTAACATAGACAAGCTAAGGATTTACCTATATCTTTTTTTGGTTTTTTTCTCTATATACTATCGTGTAGCCAGAAATCCATCGGCCAAAGGCGGTATTGTCATATAAATAATTGTCCGTCAGCTCCTTCCCCTTTCTGGGGAAGGAGCTATAAAAAGGTAAGGTGTTCCTTCCCCTAAATGGGAAAGGAACAGCGTAAAATTGATAGATTTTCAAAATATTAAAACCGTACCCTAAAACTAATATTAGGCGTTAAGCCAAGGGAAACATTTTCGATAGTCTCTATTTCGTTCGCGTCGCCCAAACGGTAGTAGGTATTCAAGATATTGTTTCTATTGGTAAAATTCAAAACGGAAATACCAGCGGTCGCTTTTAGTGCAGAACCGATATCAAAATTATATATCGCAGAGGCATCGGCCCGAAGAAACTCTGGTAAACGGCTACTATTCGGTTCTTGAAAATTGATTCGGTTAGGGAAAAAGGTGTCGTCTATCGGGGTATCGGCATCAGGTTCGGTAAAAGGCTTTCCGGTGCGGTAGTTGAGTCCGATACCCAATTTAAAGTTTCCCAAAGTGTACGTTCCGGCAAAGGTGGCCGTATGTCGAATATCTAGATTATTAGGAAATTCGGGTGGAACGATTCCTTCGAATCGATAGTTATTAAAATTATAGGTATAGCTGGCCCAAATGCTATAGGCTTCCGTCTTTTTATTGATCAGGAACTCGATACCTTTCACATCGTATTTTCCGATTTCACCATTGAACTGGTCTTGGTTTTGAAACCCTTGGGTCGAGGTGCTGATGCCGTTAACTTCCTTATAAAACCATTCCAGACCTACATATAGGTTCTCTTGGTCGTAATTTATACCCAATGATGCTTGCTTACTTTTGGTGATGGGAAGTGTTGAACCATCGGAAACTATCCATCGCCGTTTTTCGATACCTAAAAAATCCTGTTCCAAATCAATAATTTGGTTGATTGCCTGACTTTTAAATTCCCCTAACGCCTGAACTTTTAGGTGTCTGGTAAAAGCATAATTAAAACTTAGCCTAGGTTCTAAAATGTATTCTTTAAATGTACCGGGGTTCTCCAAATAATTCAGTCGTAACCCACCTCTGGCAAATACTTTTTTATCCGTAGAAGTAAAGGTAAGTTCTGAAAAAAGAGCGTGACTTTTAATTACATTCCGTGCGTTGCTCTCAAAAGGAGGCTGTGTTACCGATGTTTCATTGGCAATACCCGTATCCGTAAATTGATAGCCATTAAGCCAGGTTAAATTATCATTAGGTACATAATTGGTGTTTAGTTTTAGGGCTGTTTCTTGAACCTCGTTATTCTGAAAAAGAATCTGCTCTGCATTACCGGAAATATTACGAGCATCAAGTTTGTAGCGTGTGTGGTAAAGATTTAAAAAAGTGTTGAATTTTTTAGTCCAATCACTCTTTAAACTTGTTCCAAAAGAAAGGTTTTTTTGGTTTAAAGCACTCTGAATTT